>Ga0247842_10001495_pt1 | contig 38941 bp, 38 predicted proteins | sample LaCruzMarch2015__3_FD_192411 | JGI IMG/M metagenome (GOLD analysis project Ga0247842, IMG submission 192411) | Freshwater microbial communities from meromictic Lake La Cruz, Castile-La Mancha, Spain - LaCruzMarch2015_19m | ecosystem: Environmental > Aquatic > Freshwater > Lake | place: Spain...
CGGCCCATGCGGGACTTGCCATCGGCGCACATTATCTTGATGCGGGAAGCGCCCAGCAGCTGGTCCGCTATCCCGAATAGTTCGCCCTCCTTCTTGTTCGGGTACGGGCAGCGAAGGATCTCCTCGCTATCAGCGCTTTGGTTTCCCTGGGTGAAAGGTTCGTTGCTCAATGGAAGCCTCCAATGGTAGATTTCCTTTAAACCCGTCCCTATATAATAACATTGGTGAAGGGGGGTTTGAAGGGGTTGGGCCTGGAGCGGGCCGGACGGATCACTCCAGAGCTTTCTGGATCATCTTGGTCATGTCCTCGATGTTGTACGTGGTCCCGCAATACGAGCAGAACTTCAGGCCCTCCTTCTTGGAGTCCTTGTCGATGGTGATGGAAGCGCCGCAGGAATGGCACTTGTAAGGGATGGCCAGACCCTTGGTGCTTACCTGGTCGATGAGGGCGTTCATGTCCACGGTGATGTGCTTTATTACCTTCTCGTCGTCCAGCTTGCGCACCCGCCCGGCCTCCTCCCAGAACTGGTACTTCTCCAAGAGTACGGCCGCCTTCTCGAAGTTCCCGGCGCGCTCCATGTTGTGGGCCATGGTGAGCTCGTTGAGCATCTCCTCGCTGGGGAGCTGATTGGGGTGGCCCTGTCTCCAGGTGTTGACCAGCTTGCCGACCCAGGGATCGTTCCTCTCCAGCTGCTCGACCCTGCTCATGTACGCGAAGGCCTTGCCTCCTCTTGCTGACGGACCTTGGTGGCGGCGTCCAGGCGCTCGGCCTCGATGACCTTCTGGCAGCCGTCACAGGACATCACCCCGATCTTCTTGTGCCGCTTCTCCAGGGCGGGAAGTACTCCGGCCATCAATATGGGCATGAAAATTATCAGTAGAACGAGGGATATGACGATGTATTCCAGCCCGAAAGGCATGATCGGTTCCATGAAGGAAAGCTGCTCCAGCATCCAGTCGTCTCCAGCGACCAGAATGTTGAAGAAAACATGGCGAAGAGATAGACCGCAAAGATTATGGCGAAGGCTTTGACGATCATCAGCTCGATGAACGGTTTGCCACATTTGGAGCATTTGTAGGAATTGGCCACGCGCCAAGGTACCCTTTTTTTCGATATATAAAAGATTCTTGGTTGCGCAGATGGATATCGGGTGAGATAGAATGACCTGGAGCATAGGATGGGCGATTCGTAATTAATATGTTTAATTATATATTATTATTATTTTGTATAATATATTTATAAAATCATCATGTGCAAATAATTTAGTATGGGCAATCTTGTCTCAGATGACAATGGTCGAACCAACGGTCCATCGGATCATCGCGGGAGATTCGCGCGACATGAGCGCCCTCCCGAGCAGTTCCGTCGATCTGATGGTGACCTCTCCGCCCTATCCCATGATAGAGATGTGGGACGGCCTATTCTCCAAGTTCGATCCGCAGATCGGCGCTCGCCTGTCGGAGAACGACGGTAACGGAGCTTTCGAGCTCATGCATAGACAGTTGGACCGGGTGTGGGAGAACCTACCACGGGTGGTCCGGCCGGGCGGGATGGTGTGCATCAACATCGGGGACGCCACCCGAAAGATCGGTAACGACTTCCAGCTGTACTCCAATCACGCCAGGATCATATCCAAGATGAGGGAGCTGGGCTTCTCCGAGCTCCCGGAGATAATCTGGAGGAAGCAGACCAACGCCCCTAATAAGTTCATGGGCTCAGGGATGCTTCCGAACGGCGCCTACGTCACGCTCGAGCACGAATACGTCCTGATCTTCAGGAAGGGCGGGAAGCGGACGTTCTCCGTGGAAGAGAACGATAGAAGGTATGAGAGCGCCTATTTCTGGGAGGAGAGGAACGAATGGTTCTCCGACATCTGGACCTTCAAGGGGACGAAGCAGGACCTGAAGAGCTCACAGTCGAGGAAGCGCAGCGCGGCCTACCCGTTGGAGCTGGCCTACCGGCTGGTCAATATGTTCTCCATCAAGGAGGATACGGCCCTCGACCCCTTCCTCGGAACGGGTACCACGACCATGGCCTGCATGGCTTCGGGCCGAAACAGCGTTGGCTATGAGATAGACCCCGCCCTGTGCTCGACCATACTGGAGAGTGTATCAGGGTTCAAGGACGAGGGGAACGAGCTGGTGAAGGCAAGGCTGCGTGGACATCAGGATTTCATCGGTCAGCGGAAGGACGACCTGAAGCATGAGAACGAGACCTACCATATTTCAGTGGTGACCAGACAGGAGGAGCGGATCAGGCTCGATCTGATAGAAGAAATCAAATCGATCGGTGACGAGGTCCATGTGAATTACTCCGACCTGTCATCTACCTATGTAAAAAGGATGAAGCAGGAGCAGACCCGGTTCTAGAGGTCGTGTTCAACGACCACCTCGCCTTTCTTTTCCTCGTAGTAGATGATCTTGACCGTGATCGATTCCGGAAGGCTCTGTTTTGCCTTGTAGCTCATTGGCTTCACCGAAACTGGCGTATCACCGATGAACCCGTCAATGCCCTTGGATTCCTCATCCGGCGTCGAGAGACGATGATCCATCCCCAGCTCATGGGCGATCCTGATTATGATGGCGTCTTGAAATTTGAATCCCTGATAGGTCTTGAGCAATATCAGGTCCTTGGCCCACATACGGACGATCTCCTCGTCGATCGATTCGAACGCCTCCTTCAATTCCTGGACCTTGGCCCAGATCCGGTCGGTGGCGTCCTCGACGCCGCTCGGCATCTTCTTTCCGTACCACAGCGCCCATTCGTGGTAGCCCTCCCCGGGGAACTGACGGATGAGATCGCTCATCTGACCCACGACGCTGGGCCTGGTTCCGCCGGCGTACTGATTGGCAAGATTGATGATCGGGGAGACATACTTGGTAAATTGGACTGAATCGCCGGATAACGTTTCACCGATCTCCTTGTTCGTGATCTTTAAGGTCTTGGACATATTTATTCACCATATAAAATATTCAAATGGATGATATTGGATGCCCTGCATAATTGATAAAACAATCTGATATCGTGATCGATCCATTGATATGATGGGATGTTTGAACCGAAAATTTCGATTCGTCATTTGAATTCGACCGATGGTTGAAATTAGAATCTGGCATTGACGATTGCCTCGATATTTCCAATTCACTAAGTTTAAGTATATTTTCCCATATCAACGCGCACAACGCTCCCGTAGTGTAGTCCGGCCAATCATACCGCCCTTTCAACACCGCCGAATGGCGTTGGAGGGCAGGCGGTGACTCGGGTTCAAATCCCGGCGGGAGCACTTTTTTACCGTCAAAAAATTGATATAGCCAGACGTGTTTTTCCTATCATGGAAGGCCTGAAAAAATCGTCAGACAAACCGTCGGACAAGAGGGCTTCCGGCCGCCCTAATCAGGGCAAGACCGAGACGATAAGGCAGCGGAAAATTGATGTTTATTTGCCTACGGTCGAGCTCATGCAGCAGTGGAAGCATGCTGCGGAGGCTTCAGGCATGCCCCTTTCGAAATACATCCTGGAGGTGGTGGAGCAGCACCGCATGGGTGCGGTGAGGGTCACCATGCCCCCGGCTTTACTGGAGGAGAAAGCCAATAAGCTGGAGAAGGAGCTGGCGGCCTTACAGATGCGGTTCGACACGCTCAATTTGGCGTTCCATAACCAGGAGGTCGAGTTGTCCCGGCTGTCCAGTGCCTATCAGAGCGCCAAGGGAGGCAGCGTGGACGTCACCATGGTCAGGAGTTTGATCCAGGCATTGCAGAGATGTCCGAAGGGTGGCATGCACATAATCGACCTGATGGAATCGATGCAGTTCGACAAGAACGACAACGACATGATCAATAGGTGGAGCGACGGGCTGAACTTCCTTCTGGACGTAGGACTGGTTGTGAAGGATGCACAGGGGAACATGCGGTGGAAGGATGCGCGCTGAAGTGAGCGAAAAGCGGGAGATGATGAGCAGCGTCCTTCTCGACCCGGAAATGTTCGACCTGCTGGACAATTTCAAGGTCGAGTGCAACTTGCAGGGCATGAGCAAGAGCTCTACGACGAGTTACGTTTCGTCGATGCGCATCTTCATGTTCTTCCTGATGTCCAAGCGCAAGACGGTCTTCGAGGTGGACAAGGATGTTCTCAAGTCGTACATCGACTACCTGATCAACCAGAGGAAGATCGCTTACCGGACGCTGAGCTATAACTTTTCTGCTTTGGCGGCGTTCTACGAATGGCTGCTGTTCGAGAACAAGATAAAGGAGAATCCGGTGCAGGCAGTGCGGAAGCGGTATCTTAAACGGTACAAGAACGGGGAGGGGATGCAGCAGGAAGGCCGCAAGCTGATCTCCGTGGAGGAGATGGGCATGCTGGTAAGGTCGATCGTCAGTTTACTCGACCGGGCGATCGTGGTCACCCTGGCCAAGACCGGGGTGAGAAGAGGCGAGCTCATCAGCTTGGATGTGGACGACATCGATTGGCAGAAGATGTCCATCAAGCTCAAGCCCACGGCCAAGAGGAGCAACCGGCTGGTGTTCTTTGACGAAGAGACAAAGCAGGTGTTGCTGGAGTGGATGAACATGCGCCGATTGTACGCCCGTCCCGATTCCAAGGCGCTCTTCATCAGCCAGAGCGGTGGAAGGCTGAACAAGAATCATGTTTACGATATCGTCGTTCTGCATGCGGGACTGGTCGGCCTGCACGATGCAAGCTCAGACAAGTTAGAAGACCATTTCACACCGCATTGCTGCCGCCACTGGTTTACTACTCACCTCAGAAGGGCGGGTATGCAGCGAGAGCATATCCAAGAGCTGAGGGGAGACTCCCGTCCGGACGCCATCGATATCTACTACCACATCGACCCGGAGGACCTCCGGCTGGCCTATCTGGCGTTCATACCGAAGTTGGGACTGGGTTCAACGAGGTAATGTCATGGACAGGAGCAGGAAGAATGGGTAGATAGTGAGCTCTGACCCAGAACACATTGAGGATGGGGATGTGTTCGTCATCGAATTGTATGACGTTCACGCGTATGAGAGAATCAAGCCTATCGAGATCGATGACCTCGAAGAGCCGGAATTCCCTCGATGCTGGAGGGCGGTCGTTCTCAAGGGGGAGACATTTCTGCCCATTGGTTAAAAAATGATTGGAAGTCAGACGGTGTGTGGATTTTAGCCCCCCCTAGCAGAATAATCGAGGGTCGTAAGGTGGTATATGTGATCGAGATATCGACTCTTGAATGAATCAATACAACATCAATCGTTGATATCGCGTGGTGAGTAGTTCGATTATACATAAAATTCGAATTACTCCCCCCTCATTATTGAGGGGTGGTAGGATACAATTCTTGAAAAAGTTCCGAATTTAATAGTAAAGTGCAGGTGCTTGTGGATGTATACGCAATAATGACTGAATAGGCACGAATTTGTTCTACATATACAAGAATCATATCCCAGAAAGTAAAACAACTGAAAAAAATTACCATACATACTTGCGTGGGAAATTAATGTGTTAAAATTAGCGAGTGAAAATGAGATTCGATTAAAATTTCGTCGATTTAATTATAAATTCATGTTCTCGTTTTGTTTCATCGTATGTAATTTTTGAATGAACATATTGAAACCTCAAGGCCATAAGGCGATTAGAAAGCGTTTGATTAATTACACATTTCTTGTATAACAGAATTCCTTGTGTTAGTACTATTTGTATCTCAACAACATATAGCGCGATAATCAAATAATTTATCCAGTCTGAAGTTTGAATAGAAAAAAAGATGTAGAAACTTAATAATATATAAATAAGTACACTCGGATAATAATATAAATCTTTGTTCATATGTTTAAAAACAACTGTCAATACGGTTTGTTTTTCGGCCGTTTCGTTTTTTCTGAAACTAGATAGAATTAAAATTATTCCTAAACAAAACAACACGATTGCCAGAATTATTCTAGAAGTATTATTCCCATATCGAATAATGTCAATTATCGAGAAAATTATTGAAAGAAATCCAATCAAATAAAATAACAGTGTTAAAATTATATATGGATCAATTGAACTTTTTTCCGATTTCCCACCGGTATTTTCATTAACATTTTCTTTCTGACTTTTTTTAAAAGTATCTCCATATTGAAGAAAATACATTTTTTTATCATACCACATGAAAAAAGAATATAAACCATAAGAAAATAACAATGTTGCTGAGTAGAATGGTATCACTTGCCAACCATCGAACCCGTTTGTAAAAGAAATTTGACCACCATTCAATAAAGCGAGTATCGCGATAAACGAAGTAATCCCAGTAGCAATTAAACTCATCAATATTACTTTATAATGTCTCGCACTGGCCTGAAAATAATCCACATCCCTATCTAATATGGGCAATAAGTATGGTCTATCTTCCATCGTAACAACAAATATAATTCGTTACTAAATATTATTTACTGATTGTGACCCCTTAAATTCCTGTTATTCTCTTTTTTTGAAATAAGATAAAGGTCGAGGATTAATTATATATTCGTGTCGTTATTGATATTATAAATGTCCCAAAACGACATGAAAGGTTCGTTCTCAAAAGATATGTCTCTTTTTGAGAAAAGAATTTTTTCCGAATCATCTAAGAATGTTCGTGTAGGATGGGTTAAGAAAATTACTCACAACTGCTGCCAATTATCAATTAATCCGTGGAACCATAATATTATTTTCAAAGAGAAATATATTATTCCTTCTGATATTTTGATCGAAGAGGGGGATTTTATAGAGTTGGATGTTGGACGTCCAGAGGCGGTTGTAACCGATGTGGATCGACGAAATTTAATCGCGAAGGAAATGGAAATTTTTCGCCTAATTATTAGTGTGAAACGTAGAACTAATCCACTATCTGTGCCAAATATAAAAAGTATCGATTTCTTGAACGCCCTCTGTGATGGATGGAATGACGCAGAATCTGATCATCTTAATGAAACGATAGCAATTCAAATATTATCTTGCCCGGGATTGAATATTTCAATTGGTGGTCTCGGAAGCGAATCAGCTCATTATAATCGATTAAAAGGGCCGGTGGATCGTCTCCAGAAAGAAATTAGTAAAGCATTGCCAAGCTGCATGAAAAGGGAGAATGGTAACTTTGAATTCCAATTCGTCGGTTCAAGTCAGGAAAGCGATCAATTAGAAACGCGTAAAAAGAAGATGGCGTCAAAAGAAATCTCCTACAATTACGCCCCTTCAATAAGGAAATTGAATGTCGAGTTAAAAATTAATTTTCCCACGATGATTAAAAACGCAACTGCCATCGGGCCAAATTCTTCATTCGATGAGGATTTTTATGATTATCTTCTTACGGCCCATACCAATCATCCCCTTATTGAACCTGGAATCGATAATAAGATAGGAGATTATATTGAAAACCTAAAAAATGAGAGATTGAATGATTTTATTGATTATAATATTAAAATCGACCCGAATTCGATAACTAAAGTAGGTCTTGCCCTGTGCAGATTGGAATTTAAAAAATATTTGGACGAATCCATTTTGAAAAGATCCTGGCATCTCTGTAGCGAGTTATACAATGATTATATTGATTACCTGAAAAGTTCATATGATTTTATCGATCTACCAAACGGTGAAAAGAAGAGGATTAAGGAAAAGGAAAATTGGGCTGAAAAATTATCTAAAGATGAAATGATAGTACTGTCAAAAATCCGGAATATGTCTGATGATAATAAGAATGATAGAATCCTTGTAAATGATATAATTGAATTATTGATGGATAAATTAGATAGACAAAAAATTGAATTGGCCATTGAAAAATTATCGTTGAAGGGATTCGTATTTTTACCAAGTTCATTCGAGATAAAAATTGTTTCAGAAGATTAATAAAAATGAACTTTGATACTTTCGAGAATCGATATGAAGAATAATACAAAACGGATACGGAATTAAATTTTAATAATATAATAATTATAATATATATTGGGGAGGTTAACAATATGGAACCAATTTTTAAACCAAAGGATATTCGGCTTAGTTTTCAAAAATTTACAGATTATGCAAATGATATACTCAAATCGGATAGAGTCACTTTTGGAACCCGACTTGAGATATTCATTGATCACTGTAAAAACGATCCAGTTATGAAAGTAATCTGGAGCCAGATAATGTCTATTGACGCTGATGCATTAAAGTGGTGGGACGAAACATCACAGACAGGTGGTTCGATGAATGGGAGTACGCCTTTTCTTTTGCCCGTCGATGAAGATAAGAGAGACGCATTGCTATTCAGGATATGTATCGCGATAAATGATAATAAAATTGATTTTGTTAAATTTTGTATGGCCTTCTTCGGTGAAACAAATTACAATGCGATGGTAGCGAGATATAATGAGGCGGTTTTTAGACCAATGCTTCGTTCATTGGGATATAAAATTGACGAATTAATCAAATCCATAATAATTCTAGATAAAGATTCAACCGTACCCGTTGAACAGCTCAATATTTTTCAATCTATAACATATGTAAATGGTATTTTTATGGCAAAAGGGGACGTCGTTAATAAAAATATTACCATTGAGGGAGCCGTCAAAGCGGATGGTAATGTAACAATAGGACATAAATCCAGAATAATAAAACTGGGTCAAAAAAATTCAAATAAACTTGTAGGTGTAGTCGGTTCAATTATTACATTGCTCGGCATAATAAGTAAATTTGAGGTAACTGGACAATACGCGAATCTAATTAGTGTTGGTTTTATTATTATCGGCCTTGGATTATTAGCGTTTGTGATTTATCGAATTAATATTAAGTAACAAAAATGGCCGAAATATGTTTGTTTATTAATTCGAAAATTTTCGATAAATTAAAATAAACTTGGGGAGAATTTGGGGCATCATTAGGTTTGGCGTCACGAGGATCGGTGGGTGAGATTTTTAATAATTGTATACTACCCGCGCATTAAAAAATGGGGGTAGTTAATAGTAGATAAAATTGTCATTGACAAAATGTAGCACGGTATGGTTCATTATATTTATTATCCATACAAATAATATATAGTCAGCAGTATGAGATAGCCTGATATCTATATCACATTGCAGGCGTTTCGGCGGGATTTCTAATTGAGAGTAAATCTTTCCTTAAATTATAAACTTTTAAGACCTCGTCCCCATAGTGATTGATTACTTTAACCGCAATCTTGCCGCTCAACGGTATCTGGAACTGCCGACTGATTGTGCCATATATACTTTCCCAGGCCGATTCCTCCACCTCAGCTCTAAGGGTTCTCTTCAATGCTTCATATGGTCTGTCCGCCCCTGTAAAGTAGGCTTGACGAACAAAGAAGGCCTCACCATTGTAATCGGTATCGATGAACCAACAGGCAATTTCATTAGGAGATGAATTTCGAATTGCCCCAGTTGTCGGATCATAAATGTCCAGACCCCGTAGTTCGACTCTGATTGTATCGTCTGGATTTATATCAATTTTCAAATCAGGTTCGCCAAAGACCATGAATAAATTTCCAGCTCCGGTTTTCTTAAGGAGTTCATCACCCATCGTAAGGTCTGGATTCATTTTCACTGGCAGAACGGTGATCTTGCCATAGTTTTTAACATCCTCAGATACGTGGGGATCGAAGGCGAACCCACAAACCAGAAGTAAGTCGAACCCTATTCCTTTGACTGCCTCCATTACAGCGTTTCTGATAAGATCTGAGCCAACCGTACCAAACTGCGGACCGATTGTAACTGCTACTCGGCGAGGCTTACCATCAGCATCTGTATAGCGCCCTTCAGCTTGGACCCATTCCCCGGCGTAGACATCGAGAGAGTCGAAAGACACTTTCTCATTTTTCTTAGTGTTTTGAACTCCCGCCTTGAGTAGATTCCCTATGATAGAGGAGATGAAATGTTGTTCCTTTTCTCCCTCTTCTTCGGAAATGGCACCATTTAGATCTTCATCGGCGGGTAAAACGCGATGTGGAGACAAACTTTCAACCGTAAATGGTCCAGTAACACGGACTCGATTATTATCCTCATATGGTTTATCATACAAGGTTTCAGCATCTCCATGACGACTAATACTTTCATCAAACTCTTTCTGCCTTTGACGAAGAATCTCCCAATATTCATTTAGAAAAATAGAAATTTTATTATCTCCTCCAGATACATGAGGTATCTGCCATTCCTCATAATTAGTACCGGTCAGAGCGTTTATTTTGTTTATTACATCCTCTACTTTCTGTTGATATTTGCAATAGATATTTTCGATTTCCCCGTTATTAGCAATTGACTTTAAGGTGATATGTGGCACCTGCTGATATACAAAACCTTTCCGCACATCTCCATGGGTTGTTTGGTTAGTAGATGAAATCCCCGATATTTCGGATGTTTTCCTCATCCCTTCGGGAGAATCTGCAAGGTAATAGTATGGGAAACGGGCAGACATCAATCGAGTACGAGCTAGAGCTAAAGCGACCCGACTAGTATCAATTGTAATCCATCGGCGCCCCCATTGTTCTGCAACAAAGGCGGTTGTCCCACTACCACAAGTTGGATCTAACACGAGGTCGCCCGGGTCGGTAGACATTAACATACATCGTTGAACAATAAGTGTTCTTGTTTGAACGACATAAACTTTGGGATCTGCCGTACTTGCACCAGAACTCGTATCTTCCCAGAGGTTAGAAACCTCATTAACGGGGTAGTCACTGAGGAACCTTTTAAACATTAAAGTATTTTCATGACTGGATAATCGATTACATTTAGCTAATTTATCCATGCCGGGTTTGTTTGTTCTCCACCCTCGTTTCGTACTTGGGAAATATTTTTTTCCGTTAAACGGGTACTCATAAGAGATGCTTTCCCCACCACTTTGTGAAGTGAGATTGTCAATTACATAGGGGGACCACTCGTCGGATAGTATCCTGAGTCCCATTCTCTCCTCCGTTGTTAATATTCTCGAGTCCAAAGTTTTATTTGATTGAGCGTGATAGTATTTTTCAGTGCCATCATCCCCTAATTTTTTTAATTCGATGCATCTCCTAAATTTATAGGACTCCTTAGATTTTGAATACCATAGTATATAATCACAAACACATGCTATGCCTTTAGCCGTAGCACCTTTCGTCTTTGCATAAGTAATTATTGAACAATAATTATCACTACCGAACACTTCGTCCATTATTGCCCTAACCAGATGGACATTTTCTTCTCCTATCTGAACAAAAATTGAACCACTATCTGATAATAATTCTCTCGCTAAAACAAATCTATCCCTTAAATATGTTAAATACGAATTAATTCCAAGGGACCAGGTATCTCGATACGCCTTAATCTGTTCTGGCTCTCTTGTAACATCGTTAGAATTCTTACCTTTATTTTCCCTATCCGTTGAGCGTACCTGCCAATTTGATCCAAACTTGATACCATACGGTGGGTCGATGTAAATCATCTGGACCTTGCCTTTTAGTCCTTCTTTTTCTGCAAGAGAAGCCATCACCAACAGCGAATCGCCTAATATCATACGATTAGACCAATGCTGGTCATGCTTGTAGAAATCTACGCGCTTATCGAACTCTTTTGGTAGGCCATTGAAGTCCGCGAACAGGTCAAGTTGAATGGTTTTCTTAGGAAGATTGTGAGATTTCTCATATTCTTTGAGGAGGTCCTCAATGATAACCTGAGGGTGTATCTTTTCCTGAATATAGATGGGTGTAGAAGGTACCGCCAGATCTTTGCTATCCTGTTCGTCCTTGCCCTTCCACACGAGCTGAGGATCGAGCGAGGGGTCGCGAGGGTATAGAAGGGTCTTCGGTCCCTCTTCCTTGACGAAGTTGCGCAGTTCCTCGGTGGGGATGTTCTTCCGAGTATCCTGATGCTTTATTGAATCGATATCGATCTTTTGTTTGACCTTAATTCTTCCCCTTGGCATGATCATCGCTCCTTAATCGAATCGAGATATTCTCGAAGCCGCGTTTTAGCGTTCCACGGATCGGTGATCTCAATGAAATCCCACCGCCCGAAGCCGCTATGATTATTCACCGCCGGAATCCACAAGTTCCTGGCAGTGTTGACCTTGATCATCTTATCCACCCGGTCCTCCCCACTTACCTCGATGACCAGGTAAAGGATTTCCTCTTCACCGTAATCTACAACGGCAATGAAATCTGGAAGGTATTGATGTTCCTGCCCATCAATCGTATAGGGAATGGAGAACCCAAGCTTATGGTTCTTGACGTAAGAGAAGACCTCGGACATATCTTCGAGCGTTTGGGCCATCTTCTGCTCCCAGGAGTTGGTATCGCAGACCACGTGTGAGATATGACATTTTTCTGGCCTTGTCTCATAGACCGATTTGATGGTATCGAAATCTACGTCCTTGGTGGATCCCCAAGAATCATAAGGTCGGAATATGGGTTTGATAGTAGCCTTATCGACCTTACCCATTACTATAGAATTGTACAAACGATCCACAGCCGTCTGCGAGAACTGGACCAGTAGAAGCATCTGGGGGAACGTGTCCGATTTATAATCAACACATTCATTGAGCCATCTCTTGGTGATCTCCAACAATTGAGGGAACAACCAAGGTTTTGGCTGGTCAACCTCATCGCGGAACTTAGTTTCCAGTAGTTTCTTGGCCAGGAAGAACGCTACTGTGTTGGGGCGCTGCTTTTTCAGGTCTTCCAGGTCGTGCACGTCGCTCTTCCCCACGATGGGGTCCATCTCGGTCATCGTTGGTAGATCGTGCGTGGATAGTGCCATTCTTGACGCCTTGTTGAAGGTGGCGGTCAAGCGGTCTTCACCGATTTCGTACCGGTAACCTAGCAACTTCGGATAACGGATCTCGGCTGACGATCGTTCCGGCATCGCTCTGACCCTGTGGACCTCTTTCTGCTCTCGAGGATGGGACGGTCCACCCTTAGCGGGGATGAATGAGAAGGGGACGCCGTAGACCTCAGCGTATTCGGGCAAGAACAGCCCGTTGTCGTCCGTAGCGTAGCTCGTTCGCCTTAATGCCCTACCGACCACCTGCTCGCACAGTAGTTGCGTCCCAAATGCTCTAACGCCCAATACATGCGTTACTGTCTGTGCATCCCATCCTTCAGTGAGCATCGACACGGAAACGACACATTTGATGTTCTCTCCGAGCTTGCCCTTTTTTCCGACAGTGTTCATCACCTCGCGAAGGATGTCCTCAGAAGTTATTTGCTCGATGTCCCGTCCAGGGAAACGGATCCGATATTCGTTCTTGAACTCCTCGATCTCCCGAGCGGCCATCTTGCGGAACTGATCGCTCATTTGCCCGCCGGATTCGAGCTGCTCGCTATCGACCAGAATGGTGTTCGGTCGGGATAACCAATTCCCTTGCTCGTCGTCGTTGCGGAATATTTCTAAAGCCCCGGCTTGGACGATGGGGCGGCCATCGATCTGCCTCTCCCATCCTGAAATGTAGTCGAAGACCATTTTAGACACGCTGGTATTGTTGCACACCACGATGAGAACTGGGGGGGTCTGGACGGACTTGCGGGTTTCGACGTACGACTCCCAGTCCCGATAAGATTTCTCATAGTTGCCGTAAAGGCTGTGCAACGCGCCTTGAAGGATCGCAGGAAGCCTTGGTTCCCCTTCCATGCCTTCGGTGTCCTTGCGGCCTTTGCGCGGCAGCTTATCCCTGATCAACGGCCAGATGTTACGATAGGTGGGCAGCTCTCCGGTCATCGAGTTATCGCTGACCGGGACGCGCGGGATCTTCACTATGCCCGATTCAATGGCGTCGATCAACGAGAAATCGGAAACTACCCAGGGGAATATTTCTCCTTCGGGGTGACCGGAACCAGAGAGGAAGAAAGGCGTGGCGGACAGGTCGAACACTGTTCGAATCCCTAACTTGCTTTGCACGGCAACCAAACCGTTGATCCAGATACGAGCGTCCTCGTCTCGACGCTTGGCTTCGTCCTTATCCTCTATCTCTTCCTCACCTTCCGCCTTATTACTGCGGAAGTAACAGTGATGAGCCTCATCGTTCAGAACGATGATGTTCTTCTTATTGCCAAGCTCTCGGCAAACCCGACGTACCATCTCGTCAGGTGTTTCCGTGAAGGCTGAAGGATTTCCCAATATCGATTTGGTGATCTTACTGGCTGCGACCTTCTCCCGAAGTTGGAGGGATTGGAAGTTGGTGATGATAATCTTGGCATGGCACAGTTTTTCCATCCATTCCGAGGGTACGATGTCGCGTTGGCGATAGTAGTTCTCTGGGTCTGTGGGGAACAGAACACGCAAACGATCTTTTATGGTGATGCCCGGAGTAACGATCAGGAACGCGTCAGAGAACCTGGGATCCTGATTATTGGCTTGTTTGTTCAATACCTGCCAGGAAATGAGCATGGCCATGACCACGGTCTTTCCGGACCCGGTGGCCATCTTCATGGCGATCCGGGGCAAGGATGCGTTCAGCTCCTCGTTCGCCATCTTTAATTTGTTGGATATGTAAACGTCACCGCTCTTCTCTGCTGCCTCAGTGATGTATATGATCGTCTCCAAGGCTTCCTTCTGGCAGAAGAACAACCCCTTCTCTCGTTGCTCATCGTTCCAATAATCTAGCAATTGCCTAGTGATCGAGGTCACACCAGGATAGTTCATCTTGCGCCATTGTTCAACCCGGGGGCGAATCTCATTAACGAACTCATTGAACTGTATGCGGTCTGTCGTCCATTCGGTCTGAAATTCGGTCTGTTTGTCCCGTTTTCTCGGCTTTGCAATCGGGATGAAGTAAGAGCTGGGCCTTCGACCATCAATCATTCTATTGGTGATCCCTTCATCGGTGAATTCAAAATATTTCTTTGGTTCATTGTAAGGCGAGTTAATGACTGGATTTTCAATGACCACGTCTTTCAAATTCCAACTCTCCCCCGATTGGATTTGAATAAGGTTTTAGGTATTTATGGACTGACGCATCATTCCAGGAAATTAATTCGAATTCGGCAGGAAAAAAGCGATTCAATGAAAATGGAAGTTGGTGTCAACCTGGATAATACATGCCATTCTATTCAACATTCCAAGGGTCGGCATTCTTGATATTCAAGAGCGACACTTCCAAGCTCTCCAATATCTTGATCCCTTCCGGCGAATCAGGATCAAAACCCAGGTTTTTGAGCAGCCCCTGCTCATCGAGATAATCGAAATAAATCTCCAGAGCTTGGAACATGTACATTTCTCCAAGGAGTCCTTTATCAGTCCTTAGAGGGAATCTAATTCCAAATCCATCGGGTGATGCGATTACAATATACATTCCAGACCATCGTTTCTGAAGCCCAAAAACAGGCTGGTCTTTGACAACGTCACCGATGCGGTTCTCCCCATGGATTATTTCTTTGGCCATCTGAACCGCGTTTTTTAGAAAGCCTTCCAGTTCGTAATTAATTATTTTATTATCGTCAGAACTTGGTTGATTAAAGTAGTCCAGTATCTCTTGATCGAGGATTATTATTTTATGACGAGGTTTCCATTTATATATGCTTTTACTGAAAGCCTTTTCCATTCTTTTCATCATTTCTTCTTGAGGACAAGTCTTCTGCCAGATGATTTCTCCGTCATCCTTGATATGACAGTCAACCTCCCCTGCAAGATTGACGCAGTAGGTAAGTTTCACATTTCTCTCTAGAGATCGCACCCCCATCGTAAATCCTGACACGGTTGGGGAGATATACATCGATATGAGGGGAATGTCAGCGATCGTCAGGTGTAAATTAGAACGTTTTCTGTCGGTCATCTATTCATACCATCATTCGAATTGTTGATATTGAGTTTTCCTGAAATTGAATAATTGGTACTTGTTTCTATGAATTTCTTGAGTTGGTGATGGCCCAATTCACCTGGTTTGAAAATACCGTAAGTAAAGAACGCAAATTTGTATCTCTTGGTTTGTTCATAAGATATTTTCCAAATCCAATTTACAATGTAATACCAAAGGCCAATATGATTATCCCAAAAATTATGGCAACTACTCCCGCACTGGCAATAAAAGTGAAGCCTTGAAACTTTAGTGTTGCCCTCCCCCCGATTCCTAGAATTGTCATAATAATACCAGCAAGGATGATTAAACCCCCTCCGCCAGCAAGCCCACCGATCATGTCCAAACCATCCCCACATTAAATAATAAAACTATCATCGAGAGTATACAATCCTAAATAGTCAAACTCGGAAATCAATTCGGAGCTAACTGATACTCAGCATCTTTGACGAATCTGGCAAGTTTGGATTGTGCCCACGAGAAGCCCTATTCGTTTATAGAAAATTCGAGAAAAAAGAGATTGGTCGGCCGAGAAATCGGCCGACCTAAGGGTTATCGTTTATTCATTTTCCTGGTCGTCGTTCTCACCATCCAGCACCTCGCCAACTCGCTCCTCAATTTCGTCGACCAGATCGCTCGCTTCCTCCTCACTGAGACCAGCTCTCACAAGGGCTTCTTCGAGTTCGGCTAGCGCCTTGATTATTTTTCTGTCTATGTTTTCACCTCCTTTGTAGTTCATTAATTAGTAATAAGCTATTACTAATATTTTAATTGTTGCCTTTACCAATATTTTTTTCCCAAATGGATGACATTCAATTGAGTGATTGTTTTTAAAATAAGTAAAGGCTTAATACTGACAATCAGATTTCAATATGAATATAATGGACGAAATTACTGAACGGGTAACATGTGATGACCCCAGGGCGGGAGCGTTTCTAAACGAGGTCAAAGCAGTTGTGACTTTGGCCCGAAATAATAATGACCCGTCATATGTGGCCAGGATAGTCGAATTGCCTCCACAATTATCTTCAATACGTGGCGGAAATGTTGAAGCCACCAAGCCGGGCATCAAGAGCGCCTGCGAACGTTTGATCGAGGCAGGAATCCTTAGATCGGAAGTAAGGTCAGCTCCGAAGCGAGGGAAAAAGGGGACTCCACATTACAGCATCACCCCCAATCTAGATACTTTCTTTCAAATTCATAACAGGCTGGGCCCAGGTGTCCTAGATATGGTACGAGAAAGCAACTTTGGTGCTTCGGTCATCACCGCTGACATCTACCGTTACTTGAGCAAGCAATTGGGAGTGAATGAAGAGCAGATCATCATGCTGAAATCGAATTTGGAAGCAACTACCTTCTACGTTAAGAATTCGAATAAAGCGTTGGCGTTCCTGTTGACCTATTCGAGGTTCCCGTCATCCACAGTAGAAGAGAGCAGATCCTTTGATCTGGAAAAGGCAGTGTTGACGTTGAAAGCTGTCGTTCACCTGGCGTTCTTATTGGATGTTGCTTCAACGAGATTTGAGCCAAAGGGGATTTCTGTCGAAGCACGGATTTCATCCAGCATTGAATATGGATCGATAAAAATTGATCAAACATCACAAATCGAAATTAGTGAAAAACAAACTAACGTTCATTGATAATTATTGATTATATCGGATTATTAAATATATTTACGATAATTCACTAGTCAATTATCAAACTTGTGGATCGATATTACCTTGCAACATTCAATCAGATTGTAAGGAATCGCTTCGATCCATACACCGTCCGAATCCTTGTCACCTACCTCAGATGCGATAAAGAGATAGTTATCACCCTTACGCACAATCGCCCCCCAGCAGACGGTCGGTTCAGGTTCGTCGAGCTCGTCGATTTCGTCTATCTCAATCCTTTCATATGCGTGAACGTCACGCCATCGAATCTCAACGACATCTCCTACCTTCGATTTCTCTCGGTCGAAGACTGTATCATCATCGTGAGCTTTTCTTTCCTTCTTTTTACTCATCTACATCGATCCCCGAATCCGAATTAGGATAACGCAGCGCGTGATCGGCAAGTTGGATTCAATAATTACTATCTTGTTCTGATTATTAATAACTTGACCCTCGAAAATCGTAAGCCAGCACTTCGCTCATATGAGTGAAAAATGCCATAAATTAATGGTTAATACGAGTGATATTTATGTACGATACGATTCATTGTATTTCTTGAACAGGGGAGAAGAGATGAACGAGATAGCCGGGTTTGACCGTTCGAGAGGGCCGGGAGAGGACGCCCTCTGCTGCTCTATGTGCCGTGGATACCTGAAGCTGCATAGCGCAGGAAGGGAGGTGAATACATTGAGAACGGACGATTCTGTAACGATCACCATGGTCTCGTGGCCGTTCTACATATGGATGGAGGCTATAGGCGATGAGATTGTGGTGGATGAGGACGCGCATCTTTTTCGTCAGAATTTTACGTTGCTGATCAAAACGGTCAATGACAATGGAAAGATGGCTCTCGAAAACATACCTTATACAAATTGCCCCAAATGCGATAAGCGGTATGCTGGAAAATTGTGCATCTTTCACGCCATCCCAATTTGGGAATTCGTCAGATGCTTCTGTTTAGCTCACCCTGATTTTAAGGATCGTAATTGTTACGACCATCATGACGCTGGAACCTCTGAATGTCCAATGAACTGCCCGCATTGGGAATTGATCAAGGGCGAGATGAGAATGACTTCACCTGCAGGAAGTAATGGCCTTGCAGCTGAAAAGTTCGTACTTACGGTGTCTGGTGATGTATCGGCCTATTCCTGCACAGCCGAGATGGTGTTCCATCGCCTCGTGCCCTCATCCAGATGATTTGATGATGGAAATCGATAAGCTATCAGCAATCCGACCTGTTCTTACGATAACGAAGTAAGGATGCGGAAAGCCTAATCCCCAGCTTCATCATCAGTTCTATTTACAATAGTTAAAGTTAAATTATATGAATCGAGCCTTCTTTAATTAACTCCAGTATTTATCTTAACATAATCTATCATTGCTGGATGCCGGAAGATTCATTATAGAAAATGTATATGATATCGCTATGAATCGACCCGATTACTTGTCATGGTCGGTTAATATTGTATTTGGTTAATTTAACGTTCCTTAAAATTATGACACGTTTTCATTTAGCCAATATCTGAGTTTTAGGACCTCACCCCGTGGCATATCTATCCGACCTTCGGAAACATCCTTCAGAGCAAGTCATATGTTTATATTGATACCAGACTAATTATCTTAAAGTGGGGCATATGATTGAGAATTTGGACAGTTTATTTCGAATATATGACGGGGTCTTTCAAGATTTAAAAAATCATGGTGATACAACTGTGATTCAGATAGATGAATCGGGGTTGGTATCACCCATTGATGATTCGACAAAACTGCTATTTTCTTCGATTATGAATAGTGAATACTGTGGGTATTCCAGTCTTCATTTAACCAACCCAGGAGATGAATTCCTTGCTATTGATCCATCGTGTGATTGTCAGAATTTCCCCTATTTTTTCATTTCGGAAACGGATTCGATCTGGAATATAAACAAGTCAATTATGGTTCGTAAGGATGCTAGGAAAGAGGTTTTAAACAAACCCGGTTTTAAAGATGTTAAAAGGCTTTATATTCAATCAAAGAGCCCGTTCGAACTGCAGGGCTTTACAATCCATAGTTCGGAAGCGCTCCCAACGCTTTTAACTATGCTGTATTTCAGAGCCAAGGGATATGCGGTCCAAGCACCTTTGAGAACATATGAAGGAGTGGATGATATCGCTGCTTGGAAATCGCCATTCCTTGAAAAATTGAGAGAACATCAGATGATAGAATATGGATGTTATATCGAACAACTCAGATTCTTAAAGAAATCATGGCCAGTAAAATCGAAGTTGGAAAAAGTGGTTGTTAATGATTTTATCTTGATAGAGGCAGAATCCTGTGAGAATAATGCTATTAATGAAGGCATGAACCAATTGATTGGTGACTGCTGGCCTGGACATAAACATGATAAATATAAAAAAGGCGCTATAAGCTGTCAATGTTCAACAGAACTTTACATATCATTTCCATACTATGAATCAGACCTTGATGCGGTTGAATATTTACCCAGATTTAATACGTTTAAAAAGAACGAATGCAGCAACAAGGTTGGCATGCTTATTTGGACCCCGGATAAGCTCGTCTTCAGGCGTAGCTATGAGTTTCCTCACAATAACATAACCGAGGAGGTAAAAAAATATGAAGAGTATGCCAAGAGACTGATTCTTAGCAATTTTAACAGCATTAACGAGGTTAAATGGTTGATGGATACATTCTTGGTAGAATATTCAAATCAGCCGATGAGAGAGGCATTCAATAATTTAGTAATAGAAGTAGTGAACGTAGATGACGATTTCTTTTTATCAAAAATTGAGGAATTGCTAGAGATGAAAAAATATTTTCATAGTGACTAGCTCGGTCGATGATGCTGACAGATCGTGACATTAGATAAAAATGAATGATCTTCAGCCGTTGTCGGTCCATCCTTTAGTGATTCCATGCCCGAGGGGCTTTCATGAAAAGAGAACGGAAAAGGATTTAGAAATATGCTCCGCACATGTCCTCGGTCACGGTTGTTCCGTAGGGCGTATCCACGACGATTGTCACGGTCGTCGATTCGCCTGGAGCCAAGATGACCATCTGTGAGTTATCGTATGAGTCGACACCGATGTTGACGTAGCAATATAGCGTTTCAGAACCGGATGCACTCCCTTCGTTCGATACCTGAACGGTGAATGTCGTCGGTCCTAATACGGACTGATCGATAGTTAATGCCCCTATCTCCAGATCTGCGCTTTCACTTTCGCCATTCCCCTGCATCATCAGCAGCAGGATCGCCGCGATCACCAACACAATCGCGACCCCAGCGAATATGAGAATCGTTTTCCTCTTCTTACCCGCACCTGACGGCGCAGCAGTGTCGACATTGTTCTTCTCTGGCATGATAGACCTTCAGGAATGCAGACACTTGGAACAATATAATACTTCCTTACTTCCGTGATTCCTTGGCTTCCTATAAATTTACATTCAGGATACTAATTGACTATGCCAAAGGAGCGAGTTGGCGAGTCGCGGGTCACCACCAAGGGTCAGATCACCTTGCCCAAGGACGTCAGGGAGGTCCTCAACGCGGAGGAAGGTGATTACATCATATTCTTCAAGGAGGAGGGCAGGGTCTATATCGAGGCGGGGTCTCTTATGACTAAAACCAGGGGAAAGTGATCGTTCAGTGCATGGGTTATCGCTGGTAATCCAATTCAAATTGTCCTTACAATCGAGTGTGCAACGGCAATAATGAATCGCCTGTTTGTTAGCCCTCCCAAATGACTGAGCCTAAGAAAATTGTGTTCACAATTAGAGACTATAATTCGTTATTATTTCTAGGATAACTATCAAGGTTCTCTCAAGCGAGTGATCCATACCATGTGGGGTGACTGTGAATAATAGTTACAATACACACAAAAAAGACTCAATTCTACAGTCTTCTCAGCTTTATTCTATGTTATTAGCCCAACGTATCTCGGAGAGTTAAAAAGACTGAACAATAATGATACTTTATTAACCAAATTTACTTAATATTTTGACAGTCTCTCACACTTTCCAATAAAGACTGTATGATCACTTCCATCATCGAAGTCTAATATTCTACAGGTTACAATTCATTCGCAAGATGAGTTTGATGAGAAATATTACAGGAAAATTTTGTCTTTAGATATTTTCCAGATATGGCGACCGTTCCGATGAAGTGGATATAACCTTTTTTCCAAGTCGTATATACAACCCGAATTTGACATTTGATAGAGCCGAAGTTGGTATAGGTAAGTTGGTGATCCATATGATAGATGCCATCGGTTCAGCCTCAATCCGGTATACTGTCATTAAAAGAAGTATTTGCTATATGTCGAGATAGAGGACCCAGGTTAGCTTATAAAGGACGTATTAGAGCAGCTTGTGGAATTATTTATAGTCTTTATTCTATTAAAGACTCGGTGGAAGTTTGGAATTTGAGGAAGTAAAAAGGTTCATCAGTTCACACGGTCCAATTCCTACTCCTGAGTCAGGTTTTAGAGAGGATTGGTTGTATGAGAGGGACCTTGCAAATCTACTCCTCAATTCAACAAACGACGATGTTCCCGTATATTTGAACCACTCCTTTGTTGAAACCGATTGCTTTCTTTTATCTGTACTGGTTTCAAATAATCGACTCGTGGGAGATTTTATCAATGATATTATGAAGTGGAATTTTTCATGCGATTACTCCTGGGGATACTCGCGGCTACGATCGGAGGGTGAAAAAGTATATTCAATTTGTCCGCCACTTGGTCATACTGGAAGTGATGTTTTAGATGGATCTGAACCAATAGTTTTCCACCGTTTTTTTGAGGGCCATGAGAAGTCATCCTATCTTGAGGTCAACCAAAAGATTACGCAAATTCTAGACGTTCATTTTGTCGAGGAACGTAGTGCTTTTTGTAGATTTGATGAGAACGGCGATTATGAAGATGTCATAATCTTAGATGATGAAAATAATCTGTGTACAATTAAAAAATCTGATTTGGACCTTTTAATGTTAATTACAGATAGTACCCTCGTTAGAGTATATGATTTCACAAGAATCGTGGATAGATACCATATGGGTGATTATTCCGATTATGATGTACTAAAGGCCGGCTCACAACAGAGCACCCAAATTTTTGGACGACGCGGATTTTGGTCTAATGGAGATGGAGAAAAGAATGGATCGAACATCAGGGGTTTTCAAACCATCACCATCTCTGAACCGCTCGAAATCTTAAAAAAAAGAGCTGATAGAGAGTTCTATGAGGGGAAGTACGAATCATTTATATCGCACGATTTTAAGAAAAAAAAGGTACACGATTGCTCTTGCGATCCAAAGGAATTAGACAGCCATTATACTGACACCGGAAAGCCATTTCAGACCACTCCTGCATTTTTCAATGCCGATGTTCTAACGAAATATAAACAGCATCCTGAAAAGTATGTGGTCACTCCTGAGTCGATCCAATGTCGTGGCGCTTGGACTCTGAAAAGGTACGATGTAAATCCGAAGGGTCAGATTGATGTGTTTCTCTGCGATCTTTCCCTACTGCCATACAAAGAGCAACAATATTGGAAGTGTTTTAACGAACAACCACGGGCGGGCATATCCAGTAAATCGATCACCCAAGATTTTAAGGGCGAATTCTCTGATGAATACGATGCGTTAATCTCACTGAGCCATAATCTTTTAGAATATCCCTTAGCTACCCATTCTGGAAACAAGGTCACAATATGGGAGTTCAGAGGAGATCAAGCAAAACGAAAAACTTCTCAATTGCATTATGTCATTACCGAGTCGCCCAAAGAGTGGGAAACTCAGATTTTGGAACTTAGTAGAATAATCGTCGATGGATTAAACGTCGCTTCCCTACGTGGCCTGGCTCAACATTTAAAGTGCGACGACCCCAAATTTGGTTCTATAAAGCTACTAGGAGTGAATCTTCAGGCAAGAGCGGTTGACCAAATTGTCGTTGAATCAATATTGAAACCAATTGTGGAATTGAATGACATTCGATCAAAATGTGTAGCCCATGCTGGCAAGAGCATTCCGAAGGGGGATTTAAGAGTACAATTTGCAGACCTTCTGAAAAGAATCGATGGAGCGATGCTTCAACTGCGCATCTTGATCGAAAAAGGCGTCTTTGACATATAGGTTATAATTCCCATATCTATCTCAGCATAGTCGTTCCTGAATGGCATTCTCCGAGTGTATATACTGAAACGATTGGGGCGGTGTGAAGTTCGGATACGCTGAATATGGATCGATTGGCTCATCGAAGGTCTGAAGGTCTTCGATCTTGATAGCATATCCAACAGCGGTGTTCCTATAATATCCAAAGAACTCCTCTTCAGAAATGCCCGCGACGTGCCCGAATCTCTTCCATAGAACTTCCGGAGGAGCTTTCTCGATCTTACCTATCCTGAATGAAGCCGTGATCATCTTGACTGGAGCGGTCGTATAGATATACACGCGATTGACGTTCTTATCAGTGAACATCGATTTTCGAAATTCGTAGTGCTTCTCTTTCCTCATCATCGCTTCGACGAACTTCGGTTTAATGGATATTAAGACGCCTGTCAAATCCCCCAACCTCCATTATCTTCGAATATTCTGCATCCTCCAGCGTTGAAATAGCTTGAGGCGCTCCCCGTAAAATCTTATGCTTAATCAAATCAGGTAGACCAATGGTCCTCTGAAGATATCCATGATACCTGAAAAGAATGACGGTCAACGGCCCCGAGCCGAGCATGCTCTGGATCTCATCCCTCGAATACACCGTTCTTCTTTTCACGAGCCCGTAGATTGCCTTCACATCGTTCTGTTCATAATAGATCTCATCAACGACACCGATCGCCCTTACACCCATCCAATCATTCGACCTGTAGAATATCAGGACGTCCCCTGGAATAATCTTCCTGATTGGGGATCTGCATAGATATGCCTTTTTTACAGCATTTCCTTCGACTATGAACTCACCATCGAATTCTCCTATCTGGGATTGTCTTGGAAGGTCTGTAAAAAGTCGTTCATGGAATTCCGGTTTTATAGGGACGATATACTTACCGACCGCATTCCCGTCGAAATAGTGAGGGTATAATTGCTTCGAAATCTCTATCGGGGTTAATCCTCTCCATTGATCGGAACCAATGACCATCGGTTTAACATAGACCTCTTCTCCGCGCTCGTTTTTCCCATTTAATTGGAAACCGAACTCGAGTAATCTGGGTATTAGATGGTCATCTTCCTTCGTAAAATGCGTAACATATATCTCTTCTACATTATTTTTCATAGCAAATTTGATGGCCAGATCCAATAACATATCACCTAACTTCTGGCCTACGTCAACGACCTTAAAAGTGGTGATCTTCACTCTTTTCTTCTTAGGTGAGCTTGGAATACCAGTTAAGGGCTCATTTTCTTCGATCTTGTACATCAATATCGAACCCAATCCTCCGCCGGATAATCTGCTTATCCAAGCCATCCTGTCCTTTTTACATACCTTTTCGGTCCACCACCACTCGAATTCGGGATAATCATGCTTTAAATCGTTGAAAATTGGATCTGAGAGATTGAGATTATATGCATGTTCAGCAACAACAGATGGTGCTCTGGTCTGTTTTAACTCCCCTTTTTTAGGAAATAACTCTAAAAATTCCTTTATTGAAAGGACTCGGCCTTCGAGATTGATCTTCTTGGCGAGACCGCGGAGATCGCTATCCTCTGTGATGAGAAAATCCACACAATTTCGGAATACTGAGTATAAAATCGATACGTCTACTGGATTCCGAATGTAAACTGTCTCTCCGACATTCTTCCTGAATTGTTCATCATCCTCTACTTTTGGCGGAGAATTCAGTTCGACGTATGCAGCTATCTTCGATAGTAATATTTTCTTTCGTTCTTCATCCCTATCATTCTGTATATCTACCTTGGATGAAGGATGATAAAGCAGGGTATCTCCATTTTCCTCCATCCTTCTTAACATGTCTTGGAGGTCAGAACGAACGGTGTGGTTGTCCTCTCTGTAAATATAAATGTTGGTATCTAAAAGAATCCTCAATCAATACCCCCCAAAGAATGCATCCCCCCCATCCATCCCAGATATATATTTCATTCTACTTAATTATATGTCATTTACATGCTCAAAGGCGACATTTATTCCTGCTGCCCTTCATCCTTCATCTCGCCTCCATTTTCAGCTACTGTCCTGAGACCTCGACCAAACGGTAGTTACTCATCTGCTTCATGATGATCATGATTCACCCTGGGTAAGTATCATTGAACTCAGCTCTATATGAACGGTAAGGCGGGAGGTCGGTGAAAGTGTGCATAATGCCGTATCCGGGAGTATTAACTCGTGGTCTTCTTTGAGGATAAAAAAGTGTGACCATTCAATCTCCGGGTAACTTCAGATATCGGTAAGAGCCTCCTCCTTGATAACAGAATATACTCAATTCAGAATCTTTATATGGCTCAAGAAGATGGAAAAATATTAGAAAAATATTGATAACGCCGTTAATTTTAAATGATGGCTTTAATCAATTACTGGCGAAAATAACCGAAAAAATGGAGTGGGAATCCTCACCACACGAGGACCCCTCAACATTTAAGGAACTGGATATACCGTTCATTTCGTCCTATAATATGTAAAAAGGATTATGTGATGCGGTAATCACGTGGTGGTTGATGTAATAAACCTCCTATGGTCTTTCTTGCAGATACTCTGAACGGTCCTTCTGCCTGATACTGCCGCGGTATTAAGGCCAATCGTAGCCATTGACCACTGACCGACCATGTAAAAGTTATCCAGCCCGGGCAATGTCCTGCTCAATCCTTTACGCAAGACCTTAGTTACACCCTCTTTAGGCATCCATGCCTGAAGGCCTCTATAACTACCAATATATCGTTCGGTCGTTAAAGGTGTAGAGACGTCAATAACTTCGATCTCTCCGTTTAACCCCGGGAATCGTTCCTCCAATCTCTCCAAGATCGATCTAGCGATTTCCATTTTTTTATCTGAATAATGGCCTTCAGCCATCAGCTCCCTCCAATAATCATAGCTCGATCTCAACACTACCTTGATAATTCCTTTTCCAGTAGGAACCAGACCGCTGTCTTCAGAGAATAGTTCGAGGTCGAGAACAGCCCTCTCACTACCTTCGATGATGATCGGGTGATCAAGAATGAGGGCTATGACATGAGGCTCACTAGTCAGATCACGTTTGATGCCAAAGGCGACTTGCAGTCCGAACTCTTGGGACAATGGCCAGTCTTTCTCATAATATGCGCTTATTTGATCGTTCGAGTACATACCATCGAGCATCTTATAGATGGTCTCATAACCATCGGCGGCGGAGATCACAATATCGGCGAAACGCTCAGAGCCATCGATCAAACGGACCCCTACCGCTTTATTGTTGTCCCTCAATATTTTTAAGACCTGCGTCCTATAGTGCACTACCCCACCGAGTTCGAGGAAGCGCTTTTCAAGGTTTTGGGTGAACCTGAGGGAGCCGCCAGCAGGCCACCCCAGATCCCCGCGGTCCAGTCCTGCGATGAAGGCCATGTTCACCATGATTGGCATCTCTGGGCTATCGTACTGTATGATCGGAAACGCCTTTCTGAGGAAAGGATCATCAAATCTTTCTGCGAATTCGTCCATGGATATTTTACTCCATTTCGACATCGCTCCCAGGTGAAGAAGCATATTAAACTGCCTCTTCAAACCCCCCAGTGGCATGCTGAAAACATCTATGCTGGCAATGCTTCGAACAGCCTTCGCATATTCATCAACGACACTCGCGTCCTTCGGGGAGATCCTTTTCATCTCCTCGGTCAACCTATCAAGTTTCGAGTACACAGTGAACGTCCGACCGTCCGGTGACTCTACCTGAACTAATTCTTTATGGTCGATGATCTGGATATTTCGTAGAGCGCCGAGTTCATCCCATATGTGGTGCATATCGGACCATTTGGTCGTTCCAGCAAGATTGTGGATAGAATAGTCTAGTGTAAAGCCCCTGCGCTGCCACGCTGTGCATAATCCCCCCGGCTTGTCATGCATCTCGAAAATAGTTGTTCTGTAACCGTTCATGAGAGCATAACAACCCGCTGATAGGCCAGACACTCCCGCTCCTATGATTAATATGGATTCTCTTGACAAAATTCTCACTTCCATAGGTCAGATCATACAGACCTGGCAAGGTTTTTTACTGTCGTGTTCAATCGTTCTTCTATCTGGTCTTGTTTGAGAACCCCATTCTTGGTAACGAAAGCAGAGAATCGCTGTTCAGGCATCCTTGCGCCGAGGCGGATAAGTCTGGCCTCGATGCGTTTCGCCGCGCTTCCGCTAAGGTAACTTTCAAAACGAGTATCGAAAGCGAAAGCTACCTTTCCTTTCAAGCTCACCCCGTTCATCCGTTTCATGAACGCGTCCATAGGTTTTGACATCCCGAATGTGTGGGTGGGTCCGCCCACGGCAAGGATGTCAACATCGGCCAGCAGGTCGAGGTTAACATCACCAACCTTCATGCATTTTGTTGCGATGCCTCGGTCTTCAAGCAGTATGGCGAGCCGTAGGGCCACTTGCTCAGTGTTGCCGAACTTGGAATCATACACTACTGCTGCTTTCACCAATGGACCGCCCTCCCAAGATAGCTCCTTTCATTAAAAAACGGGATTAGCGTGCCTAGACCGATACAGAAGATGGCATTAAGCCCCAGATAGGCGATGGGATAAACCCTTACCGAGCTATCGTAGATTGGGAGAAATGCCAACACATCAAGGGTGATCATCACGATGATGGACAGAATAAAGTATTGAACATTCGTCCAATTCCAATTTGCTGATATCCATGAGAATGCTAGAGACAATACCGACGCTAAAACCAGGGCGATCACGGCCCATCTAATCGCCCAATCATTAATATTTAAATCATCCATATAATTAACCTCCAGTGCCCGTTGTTCGATCACATCCCAGGCACCGACTATAAAAGCGATGCTGATCACTGCCAAGATTCCACCGGTCACAAGACCGTTCACTAATGTTTTTGTCGTTTTCATTGTAATTCCACTCATACGAACGAGGCGCTCGAGGTCCTCCATTCACGTAAATACCTAACGACGCAGGGTAGATATCCCCTGGTTCACACAACCCGACGGTATTGGGGGTTGTCCCCCTCTTTTCAGTACTACTTTATAAACATGAGATGAACTTTTTTGTTATCATCTGGTTCGAGCCATTTGACCCAGATGAAAAATAGTCCAGTAAGATCGATCAGCTCTTTCTCATCCCAGAGGGACTGCTGACCAACATTTGGTCCCTCCAAGTGTTGTAAGAGCGGTATTTCCTGGTCAGGACATAGGGCATGACTGATTGCACGCCCTCCGCGTTCACCACATCGTCGGATAGACGACCCATCTCCTGGATCGACCTTGCCCAGACCAATAAAACAATGATGTTCGGTAAATTGCTAAACGTACCAACGAGGAAGTAATTACTATTGGACAAGGTCATCCTCCGGCTTACCTCCTCCTTACTGGCCTCGTCTCTTAGCTCGATCATCATCATGCTGAACAGACCTCCGGACTCTCCTGTTCGCCAATCCAGGGAAAATTCGATCAGTCTGTCATCGATGAGCTTGGACAACCTCTTCCTAACGGTCTTGATAGTGATGCCAAGTTCTTCGGAAACGTCCGTTATCGACTTCCTGGCATCGCGGTGCAGTGCATTGATTATCCGGCGGTCGAGAAGGGTGATCTCACCCTGAGTCGTCCCGCCCCTCATAATCTTAAGTCCTGATACGAACCCGAAACCCTCGATGCCTGCTTGAACATCTTGGATCATACCTGTCTTTTTTACGTACTCAACGAACGGTTCCAGGTCAGAGAGGTTTTTCAATATTCCGATGACATATATAAAATTACCAGACCCTATGAAGATCTCGAGGGTCAGATCATTAGCGGAAAGAGGTTCCACCACTTTTTCGATCGACTGGGATTTCGATATGCCCCATACACAGGCGCGAAAAGCCTGGAGACACTCCTGCGATATATCAACCGTGAACCCGGCCAGATTACCCTCTTCGATCAAACTCCGAGTCCTGCGATGTACGGCTTGGATTGATACGCTCAGCCTATCCGCTATCTCCCTATATTGCATCCTTGGGTCCAGCATCAATAGTTGACACAATCGAAAGTCGGTCTCGTCCATTTACAATGCGCTCAATATAAAGGTGACATCATCCTTCAAACTTCCGGGAATCCACATCAGAAAATGATAAGAAAAAAGCAGATAGGTCATCATCATCCACGTCGATAATATTACCAGATTTTTTATTATTGGAACTACTGAATTGCTTGCCCCATCAATTTAAAACATAGCATTTTTATATTAGTATTATTAAATAATATAATGACCGAAATGGAAGAACGAGATACTTGGGGCGATATGGATGGGAGCGACCCTGAATCATTGATCGGTCTTCTTGGGATGCTCGGCAGGGCGGGGAGAACGATCGACCCTCTCCCCCCTTGCACTCTTCTTCTGCCGCCTTCCGAACATGGACTTTCGCTCGCAATCGGCTTGCAGATCATTATGGAACATTGTCTTTTCCACAAGCCTTTGATGCTGGAGCACCTTTTGTATTAACAGAGCGTTCGGTATCATTCACCGTCACTCCATACACGTCCAGACCACCATGACAAAGCGGTGCTTAGTGGGTTCGATGACCACAGGACCAATCTCGGTCTTACTATCAAACCTGTCTTCATTGAGTCTCTCCTGGCATGGGGTCCTGGAAATTGAGGCTCGCCTTTTCGACCAAAAAATGCCAAGCCATGGCCTGAGTTCGGTATACTCCACAATCCACTTTGTGTGGCTTTCCATGCATCTTGCGCGAGTTCCCGATATTGAGTGCGTCGCTTCTAATTGTGATCATATCACCGGGACGGTCCAACAAAGAAGACCTACTAAGCATCACGTTCATCAAATACAGATAAAAACGGTCATTTACCCAGGATAGTGCCCTTTTTCAACGTGTCCGGTTAATAAAGAGGGAAGCGTAAGAACCGATGCTAAGATCTGGCATATATCAAATTATAAATCAATAGAGTAATTCGCCTAACGCCTTTTGCATCATCTTCAAAGATTGTAAAGTTCTTTAAATTCCCATTTTATTTTATCTTGTTGCCACGTTAACGTCCGAGAAGAGCTCTTTCGGATTTGAACCAACGACTAATTTGAAATGGATAAGAACAGGATGAATTTTATGAGTTTGACATCTAATGATGGTTATGCTTAATTCGAAAACGATACCAATTTAGCGTAATAATCTTCATTCATCTGAGAATAATTATTAGGTCTAATTTTCTCACATGAATGTTTAAGTAAATTCAAACTGCATATATCATGTATTGAGTCTTTCCTCCTTTTTCTACCTTAAAATAGACTCAACTTAGAATCCTCAACAGACTCAAGATTATTTAAAATCATTAAATATCAACAACCCGTTTTTTTCAAAAAGTACAAATATATGAAAAAAGTATGTAACGCTGTTAATTTATCATGCTGGCTTTAATATTTTACAGGCAAAAATAACGGTAAATATTGAGTAGGAATCCCAGCGAGAGCACCATCATCAACCCCTAAGCACCGTCGTCGCAAGAACACTTAGGTTTTTCAATGATCACTTTTCCGCAGCTGTCAGCATCTTCTTGATCTCCTCCTTGTTGGGGATTCGCCCAGCAGAGACCGCCTCTCCGTTGATGTAAAGGGCGGGGGTTATCATCACTCCCCGGTCCATCATGGCCTGCAGGTCCTCGACCTTGACCACTTCCGCCTGTATCCCCATCTCCTTCACCGTCTCGGTGGCCAGCTGGTAGAGCTTTTTGCACTTGGCACACCCGGTGCCCAATATTTCGATCTTCATTGAATAACCTCTGATCTATCATCTTGTTCAATCTCGTGTTTCGCATGGCTCTCCTCACCCTACGACGTAACCGAAGGTCAGACCGGCCAATGTTGCCATTACGATAACGAGCACCCAGTAGACCATGGTCTTCTTGATCCCTATGATCTTATACAGTACTGCGATGGATGGCAGGCTGGTGGTCGGTCCCGTAAGCAATAAGGCCAAGGCTGGACCGGATGCCATCATTCCGCTGGAATATCCAAAGGTGGTCCCGATGATCGGGACCTCCAATAGGGTCGGCATGTACAGCACCGCTCCTATCAAGGCTGCCAGCAAGGTGGACCCTACGCTGTTGTCGCCCAGATAGGGCTGGAAGGTTTCCGGCGGAACGAAGAAGGCGAAAACACCTACGAAGAACGTTCCTATCACGAGTATAGGGAAGATCTTCTTGGTCAGGTCCCAGGTCTCCAGACCCCAGTCGGTGACCTCCTCCTTCTTGAAATAATAGATTAGCACGAACGCGACCGCCAAGGTCAGGACGTACACGATGGGCATCTTGACCATCCAGTCCAGCGTCGAGGCGCCGAAGACCAGTATGCCCACCATTAGGGCAAAGAAGACGGGCATCACCCATCTCGGCTTCTTCACCTCTTCCTTTTGCCTGGGCATGGACTTGACAGGGGATTGGTTGGTATTTTCGTCCTTCCTGAACAGGAAGGCCATGATCAGACCGATGATGATGGACATGGCGATAGCGAATATCGCCCTGGCCAGGCCTAGGTCGAATCCCAGCACCTGTGCCGTATATATGATGGCAAGAACGTTTATGGCCGGACCGGCGAAGAGGAAGGTCACGGCCGGTCCGAGGCCGGCGCCTTTTTTATAGATGCCAGCGAACAACGGCAATATGGTACAACTGCAGACGGCAAGTATCGTTCCCGATACCGAGGCCACGGTATACGACTTATATTTCGCCACCTTGGGCCCGAAATTATTGAGGATGGCGTCCTTCTTAACCAGGGCGGCGATGGCCCCGGCGATGAAGAAGGCGGGGACCAGGCAGGTCAACACATGCTGGGCGAGATATTCGAGGACCGCCACTAGTCCCCCGTTCAGAGCATCTAACACGATATTTGACGTCAGCATCACGACCCAATTTCAATTATATTTGAAATGATTTACAGCCGACTATATCAAATTTTCTTAAAATAGTTTCGACGTCAAATCGTTGAGAGGAGGTTGAAGGGGGCGATCCTCCACGGTATGACCACTTTTCTTTTTGGCGGTCGTTTCCAGCCGTTTACAGACCAGGATGGGATTGACCAAAGAGGTCAAAAATATCAGGGTGAAAGACGGCCATGGCAGGGATGACGATCAATATGGACCCAATCAACCGATCAGCTCGATGTTGAGCGGAACGCCCAGTTTGGCGTAGGACTTGGCGATCATACCCGCCTCCATCCATGCAGCAGTTATGACCCCGGACAAGGTCAGGCAGTTGGCGCTCATGTCCGAATTGATGAAGTTGCGGAAGACCTTGCTCTCCTTCTTGTCGGTCAGGTCGGTCATGGACAGGGGACCCAATCCCTCAACGAAATTAGTGACCTTTCTGCAGGAGCTGCTTACTTTAACGATGAAATCCCCATCATCCGTCATCCTGACCTCGATCTCCGAGGTGTTCTTGCATGGGAACATATTGACCCGTACCTTCGAAGTCATGAATTCATCCCTTCCGAATGTTGTTGGGGAATGGTATTCACTCTGGCATAAAACTATTGCAAAAAAAATAGAAATGTTTTCTTGAGGCTAAATGAGGACGTTCAGTACTTGATAAAATAATTTCAATGTTATGAACGAAAATGTGAGTTCCGAAAAGGATCGGAGATATTATTGCGATAGCCACTTAAATGTCATTCCCCGCTTCCGCCAGGGCCATGTCCATTATCCTGTTGATGAAGTAGTCCACTACCGTTCCGCTGCTGATGATGGCTCGATGACCGCTGCCCTCCTTGGACAACACCAGGGAGTCGCCGCGGTCGCATACCATCAGCAATTCCACGTCGTACTCGGCGTCCTGGGGCGTGAACTCCATGGTCCCGGCCATGAACGGTTGCGGAGGGCTGATCATCCTCTCGCTCAAACCAAGCACCTTGGTCTTGCCCATCAGACCGACGAAGTCCTCAGCCTGCTTGACCATCATCACCGTGATGTCCTTCTCCATGGACAGCTTAGATATCTGTTTGGCGTATCTTCGCAGATAGCCGTTGTGCAGGAAGATTATCACTACGTCCTTCTGAGCCGACTCCATCATCTCACTGACCTTATGGTCGATAGCCCATTCCCCTTTGATGGTCCATATGGGGTTGTCGCGCTTCTCCGCTCGGCTGCCGATCTCGTCCAGGGCCTTCACCACCTCGTCCCGGGAGCTCTCGATCTCCTTGATGAGATGGTCGAAGGCCTCCGCGGGGTCGTTGGCTCTGTAGCAGCGTGGCACGGTGTTCCCCACCTCCACGAACCCCTTCTCCAGGAGACGCTCCATGATGTCGTACGCTCTAGAACGAGGCACCTTGCTCTCCTCACTGATCTCCTTGATCGTACCCTCCCCCAAGGCCACCGCGGCCACGTAGGCCTTGGCTTCGTATTCGCTCAGTCCCAGCTTTTGGAGATGGTCGAGTATGTCCGACATGTCACTTCCGTAGTGACAACAACTCTATAAATATAATCAATATAGCCGGGACATTCCCAAAAAATGAGGCTTACCAATGGTGTTCGATAAGTTGGCCAACATAGTCACGAAAAGATACAAGCTCATCATCGCGATCTGGGTGGTCGCGCTGTTGTTCAGCGTTCCCGCCATGTTGATGCTGGACGATGTGGTCAGTTACAGCTCTGACATGGCATCCGGAGAGGACACCAGCGAGTCGGGTCGCGCCGCCCAGATCATCGCGGAGAACTTTCAAAGCTCCGTTTCCAATAGCACCCTCATCATCGTGCTGCAGTCAGACGATATGACCGAGGCGGACGCCCGAAACTATGCCATCGAGCTGCAACAGGACCTGGAGAGCGCCGACCTGCCTTACCTAGAAAGCGTCACCTCGATCTACTCCTATGCGCAACAGGTCGTATACTTGACCGTGACCGAGCTTGGACCTCAGATCTACACCACTGAGGAGCTGGTCAACCAGAGCGCTTTCCTATTCTGGGGCGTACCAGCCATCCATGTTCAGAACTGGGCGGGATATTACGCCTCTGACTCTAACGAGACCAACGCCTCCGCCTACGCCTACTCGGCCACCACCTCCATGCTGAACTCCTACTTGGCCAGCATGGACGCCAACACCTCGGCCATGGTATACGGATACTATGACGCCTTCGCGTCCACTTGGAACTATACCGCTAACAATACCGCCTTGGTAACCGATCCGGCAGCCCGCGGCGAGTACTGCGTGAACGCGGTCGCTCCCACCTTCATCGAAAACCTGCCGTCGGAGGCCTCCAGCAAGCTGTTCATGACCTCCGTGCTGGGCTCTTTCAACATAGGGAACTTCAACAACCAGACGGCCGTGCACGCCTTCACCATGGGCATGATCTCCAGCATGGCCGGCATCAGCAACACGACCTTCCTGCAGGAGGTATACGATCTGGGCTCCGCCTACGATTCGCTCGATGTGTACCTGTACGCACGCTCGTTGATCAACACTGGCACCCTGGACACCTACCCGGTGGCCATGCCTGAAAGGCTGATCAGCGGATTCATATCCCCCAGCAACCGGACCATGCTGATGATGCTGTCCTTCAGCGTCACGGCGGACTTCATCTCCGATGACGGCAGCTTCTCCACGACCGACGTGGTGATCGATGTTCGAGACATGATCGATGAGACGAAGGAGGACACCGGCTACGATGTGACCACCTACGTCACGGGCGAGGCGGCCATATCCGCTGATATGAAGGAGGGTTCCGACAAGGACATGGCCCTCATCGAGCCCATCACCATCATCGTGATATTGGTCCTGATGGGTTACCTGTTCCGTACCGTGGTCGGGCAGTTCCTGCCTCTTGGCGCCGTGGGCGTGGCCATAGGAGTGAGCCAGGCCATGGTGTTCATCCTGGCGTCCACGGTGCTAGACGTCGACTACATGATCTCCACCATGCTGTTCGCCGTGCTTATGGGCGTGGGAACGGACTACTCCATATTCATGGTCACGCGCTACCGGGAGGAGCGCATAAGAGGCGCCAACCGGGAAGAGGCCGTGCACACCGCCCTGACCTGGGCCGGAGAATCGGTGGCTACCAGCGCCTCCACGGTCATAATCGCCTTCATGGCCATGGCCACCGCGGACTTCGCCTTCGTGCAGACCATGGGCCTGATCATCAGCGGCGCCATCGTCATCGCCTTGCTCGTGGCCCTGACCCTGATCCCCTCGATACTGATGCTCGTGGGCAACAGGATATTCTGGCCTACGACCGGGAAGAGGTGGGATAACTTCGCCACCAAGTTCATGGAGAAGAAGAAGGCCGGGAACCATGGCTACTTCCACAAGGCAGCCACGTTCTCGGTGAACCACGCCAAGGTGGTGCTGATAGCGGCCATACTGGTCACCGTTCCCTCCACCTACCTGTTCGTGACCACGGAGACCTCCTTCGATTTCATCGGGGCCATGGGCGACTCGGAGAGCATAGATGGCATGAGGTCCTTGACCGATGACTTCGGGGCCGGTTCCATCACGCCCACTCAGATCGTGGTCACCGGTGAAACGGTGATCTATGACGGCACGACCTTCAACTTCGCCTATCTGGACGCTTTGAACAACGTCACAGCGACCATCGCCGCGCAGTCCGAGGTGCAGAAGGTGACGGGCATCACCTACCCCTACGGCGAACCGATCGACTACCGGAACTTGACCTCCATGCCTGACGAGGAGAGGGTCCAGGTCATGAACAGCATGCTATCCTGCATGGGCAAGGACAACAAGAGCATGCTGCTGACGGTGATTCTGGTCGACCAGCCGCAGAGCGCCGGGTCGGTGGAGTTCATGCACGAACTGAGGAACGAGATGGCCGACGCAAAGGATAGTGAACCGTTGTTGGCTGACTCACAGATACTGGTGGGCGGGACGACCGCCGCGCTATACGACACCAGTCAGAGCACGGCCACCCAGTTCACCAACATCGAGATACTGGTGGTCATAGGCATCTTCGTGGTGCTGATGATCGTGCTCGGTTCCATACTGCTGCCGGCCTTCGCCGTTATCTCCATTGCCATGAGCATCACCTGGGCCTTCGCCCTGACGAACTTCGTGTTCGGGAACTTGATGGGACTGCCGGTCCTGTGGCTCATCCCGCTCATCCTGTTCGTCATGCTTATGGGCATAGGTATCGACTACAACGTGTTCATCCTGACCCGCATCAGGGAGGAGTACCACAAGGGCAAGGCCACCAAGGAGGCCGTGGTGGACGCGGTGGATTGGACCGGCGGCATAATCACCGCCCTGGCGCTCATAATGGTGGGCGCCTTCGGGTCCATGATGCTGTCTAGCAACGCCATGCTGCAGGAGTTCGGTTTCGCCCTTACCGTGGCCGTGCTGCTTGACGCCATGGTGGTCAGGACCTACATCGTCCCGGCCGGCCTCGCCGTGATGGGCAAGGCTGCCTGGTGGGCTCCTGGTCGGCTACAGAGAGAAGGCCGCGAGGAGAAGATGAGGTTGAAGGCGGAGAAGAAGGCCAAGAAGGGCCTGAAACCTTAGATAAAGTGGCCGGGCCGGCCACCCTTTTCTTTCCTTTTTTGATAGGATTTAAATTCGGACCGAGCGCTAAGGGGATTCTCTTACGGTTGCAGGTGTTCACTTGAACGGCAAGATAATGGTAGCTGGCACGACCGGGCAGATCGGCTCTGAGCTCATCCTCGAGCTCAGGAAGAGGTACGGCAACGACAATGTCCTGGGCGTGGGGCACAGCCGCGCCCCCTCCAAGGAGATCGAGGGATCTGGACCTTACGAGAAGGCCGACATCCTGGACAGGGAAGGGATCGGCGCCCTGTGCCAGGAGTACGACATTGGTACCATCTATCATCTGGCGGCCGTCCTGTCCGGGGTGGGCGAGAAGGACCCGCAGTTCGCCTGGGACCTCAATATGAACGGGCTCATCAACGTTCTCGAGATAGCTCGCCAGCGGAGCATCAAGGTCTTCTGGCCTAGTTCCATCGCTGTCTTCGGCAATAACTGCCCGCGCTTGAAAACCCCCCAGGACGCAGTGCTGCAGCCGACCACCATGTATGGCGTGACGAAGGTGGCCGGGGAGCTGCTCCTCGACTACTACCACCGCAAGTACGGCGTGGATGTGCGCAGCGTGCGATACGCCGGGATCATCAGCGCCGAGACGCTGCCTGGCGGAGGCACTACCGATTACGCCGTAGCCATATTCTATGATGCGGTGCGGAACAACCGCTACACCTGCTTCGTGAACGAGAGGACCGTGCTGCCAATGATGTACATGCCCGACTGCATCAACGCCGCCATCAGCATCATGGAGGCTCCGGCCGAACGCCTCACCACCCGCTTGGGCTATAACCTGAATGGTCTCAATTTCTCCGCCGCGGAGCTGGCCCAGATCGTGGAGAGGCGCAGCCCCGGCTTTAAGATAGATTATCAGCCTGATTTCCGTCAGGCCATCGCCGACTCCTGGCCGGACTCCATGGACGATTCGCGGGCTACGAAGGACTGGGGCTGGAAGGCGGAATGGAGCCTGGACCGGCTGGCCGACGACATGTTCGCCCGCCTGCGGCAGCGGAAGGCCGAGGGAAGGCTTTGAGAGTAAATTTTAATCGGTCACTGGTCTCTCGGTCCTCAGGAGATAGCACATGAGAGACCCTACTTCTTTTCTCAGACAGGAGTATCAGGACCTGGTCGACCAATCGCTGGACTGGCACATTGCCAAGCTGCAGGGGGCCAGCACCCCCTGGTGCAATGTCGATGGGAAGAAGGTGCTGATGTTCTGCTCCAACAACTATCTCAGCCTCAGCAACCACCCCCACATGAAGGAGCTGGCCAAGAAGGCCGTGGACACGCATGGCGTCGGTTCAGGTTCGGTCAGATCGATCGCCGGAACTATGGACCTGCATCTGGAGCTAGAGGAGCGTTTGGCGAAGTTCAAGAACCGGCCGGCGTCCCTGGTGTACCAGACCGGCTTCGCCGCCAACTCCGGACTGATACCTCAGCTGGTGGGCAAGGGCGACCTCATAATCTCCGACGAGCTGAACCATGGCAGCATAATCGACGGTGTGCGATTGTCGTCCGCGGAAAGGGCCATTTACAAGCACTGTGACGTGAACGACCTGGCCCTGAAGCTCGAGGAGGCGGAGCTGAAGCGCCCGGCCTATCGCCGCATCCTCATCATTACCGACGGCGTGTTCTCCATGGACGGGGACATGGCGCCTGTGGACCATATAGCGAAGCTGGCCAAGCAGCACGGGGCCATGCTCTACGTGGACGACGCCCACGGCGAGGGCGTGCTCGGAGAAGGCGGCCGCGGCATCGTCTCCCACTTCCACCTGGACCACGAGAGCGTGCAGGTGGAGATGGGCACCTTCTCGAAGGCCTTCGGGGTCGTAGGCGGGCACGTCTCCGGTT
>Ga0247842_10001501_pt1 | contig 38880 bp, 37 predicted proteins | sample LaCruzMarch2015__3_FD_192411 | JGI IMG/M metagenome (GOLD analysis project Ga0247842, IMG submission 192411) | Freshwater microbial communities from meromictic Lake La Cruz, Castile-La Mancha, Spain - LaCruzMarch2015_19m | ecosystem: Environmental > Aquatic > Freshwater > Lake | place: Spain...
GTCAAATTGGTAAGAAACTCACGATCTTTAAATTTTAGTTTAAATGTTTTCCTGTTCATGGCTTTGTGGTTTTATTCCACAAAGATAATGTTTCTATATTAATTTGTCAAGACAGTAGTACTTCATTCGATATTGATAAAAATACTTTTAAAATCAGACAACCGTTTTTCGTATTTAAAGTTTAATGAAACGTAATTAATTCCTTTAAGCAACTTTTCAGCTTTGAATGGAGAATTAATTTGTTCAAGTATTATTTTTGCAATTTGGCTGAAATTATTAGGATCATCGATAATAACTCCATGCTCACCAACACCATCAGCTAACCCTCCCTTGTTGGAATGAATGACTATGTTTCCACTTGCCAGTGCTTCAATTGCAGCAATTCCAAATCCCTCATATAGCGATAATTGAATATACACCATGCTTTTCTTCAATATATTAATCTTCAGGCTCTCGGGAATTGCTCCAGTTAATTCAATTTCGTTTTTAAGTTCCAACGATTCTATCAATTTTTCAATCATTGATGCCCCAGTCCCCTTAGCTCCAATGATTTTCATTCTAAAATCAGAATCCAACGTTTTTAGTTCTTTAAAAACTTGAATAGATTTATCAAGTCCTTTTCTAAGAACATTTTCATCATTGCCCATCCATGCAATCGTTACAACCAACTTTTCTTTCTGGGAAATAAAATCATACTTGTACAATTCAAAATCAATGACATGAAATGATAATGGATACTTTTTGCTTTTTATACTTGATTTGAATTTATTAATATTATTTCTATCTGCATTTGATACCAATATATTAATATCTGAAAAAAAACTACACAAAATAAAAAAATATTTTTGTATTATATATGCTTTTTCCCCAGCATATGCTCTTTCTAAATAATCAATACCTCCCGTGAACACAACCTTTTTCCGAAACATTTTGGCAATAATTGCAGGCAGTATTCCAAAACGATAAAAATATATAAATGCAATATTATATTTCCAAAAGGCAAAGTAATCAAAAAAGGAATTACTTAATTTAACCTTATATCCTAGATCACGCAGAATAGAGATATCAGTACGATAAAAGCGTTGAAAGCTAAATTGCTTTTTTGATTTTACGCTGGAATAAAAAAGAACGATTTTATTCATTTCAGTTATTGAAAAGATTTTAATGGAACCGTTTGCAGTAACCCTGTTCCATTTTTATAAATGCTCTGCGCACTACCCTTATTCATGAATAACCAATAATTGCATGCCATTCTGATTTTTTAGTTTTAAATATATAATATGCCCAAGGTAACATTAATACCGTAATTATAAAATATCCTGATGTCACTCCGTTAACTCCAAAGTATTTCCCAAGAAAAATTGTTGATAATGAACATAATACGCCTCCGAAAATTGAATTTAGTAAAAAAGGTTCTCTTTTGTGACATCTCAAATAGGTTGCCCATGCTGCAACAAATTGATTGATAAAAACCGTGATCATCATTAATAACAGGGGGAAATAATTTAGAAAGCGATTTCCAAATGGCTTACCCCCAACTTCAATATTAAGAGTTCGTATCAGAAGTATCAATAATCCAAGAAGTGTTAAGGCAGTAAAGTTTATTAAAACAGACTTTTTCAGGGTTGTATTAAAAATATTATCTAATAGTAGATATTTTCTTTGAGCTATTAAACCAGAAAACGTTGGCACTTTGGTTGTTATCCATGCCAGTGAAAGGGATAATATTCCATTCAAGGCAACAAGCGTCATCCCCATTTGCCCGGCTACTACAGCACCTTCTGCTGCAAATAATACCGGATTGAATAGTTGAAATATAAAATAACCGCTAATCCAGCTTAAAGCTATTTTCCATTGATAAGGTAATATTTCATTCCGATAATGTACTCTTTCAACAATTGGTACCCGCCAGATATTGTTTAGTATTATTACATATTTTCCAATTAGCAGTAAATTTACAAGCACAAATACCCCAAGTAAACTTCCAATACCTGGCACAAATAATTTGGCCCCTGAAATCAATCCTGCCCAAATAATTGCTAATCCAATAACTTGTTGAATCAATCTTATCCTGGCAATTTCCTTTACTTTTCCTAATCCTTCCAGGAAAGCCATGATGGGGGCAATCAAGAGGTTGATACTTGTTCCTGAGGCAAGCAATATCCATGGTCCTACCCAATTTACCTCACCATTTGTTTTATCGTACCTTGTAAAAAAAAAGATACCGACAATAACCAGAGAGAAAAGCAGTATAATTGCAAAACTCAGATACCATCTTATACTGAAATGAAGCAGTGATGATAACCTTGACATATACTTTGATTCACCTTCGAGTTGATTATCATTCTGCCATGTCAAATTTGATACTTCATGTGCAACATATTGCGTAATGATGCCATTCAATCCCAATTCAAAAAAAACCTGTATGGCCACAATGCTTCCGAACGTATAGTAAAAGCCTTGTTCTACCCCTGTTAAATATCTTACAACAAATAATATCGAAATTATTCCTCCAAAGGCTTGTATTATCCGAGCCGAAGAGGTATACAATATTGCCCTGTCAACACCAAATTTTGAAGCTGTTTTTTTATAAAAATAAAAAACATATTTCATCTGAAACTTCTACCATTCATCTATAAAAATCCTTTCAGGTAAAACCTGGTGCTCAAGTAAATTTAATTTGATATTCTCAATCATTAAAGGTGGGCCTGAAAGATAAAAATCTGAATTGGAACGGTCTTCATTGACAATCTGGCTAATATCAATAATTCCTTGCATTCCATTCAGGATAGTTTGAAAAGGCTTTTCGCAATAAGTGCGATATTTGAAATGGGGAAGTGACTCCATGCATCTCATCAGAATTGGTTCAAATATGATTAATCTTTCTTCGCGGACTCCATAAAAAAGAGAGATAACAGGGTCATCATTTTTCGCAATACAATGTTCAAGAAAGCTGATGTAAGGTGAAATACCTGTCCCACCAGCTACCAGAACAAGCCGATTCCCGGAGTTCTCAAAGGTGAAATTTCCATACGGAAATTTAAGCCACACCACCGAACCTTCCATAAGTTCAGAGGCCATCCTGGCCGTAAATTTTCCTTTAACAGATATGACAATCCTGATTATTTCCGATTCCGGGGCATTGGCGATGGAAAAGACCCTCGATTCAGGCCAGTTCTGGCTTGGATCGTAGGGATCAATGGCTAGATGAAGGAATTGACCCGGTTTAAAGGAAGGAATACGACCATCGGGTTTGAATACATATTCAATGACCGATTCAGAATGCCGTGTTATACCAACGACCGTGGCACTTAGTTTTTTTGGTGCTGCCATGGATGGTTACTTTTTAACCCGTTCGAAAAACTCATGAAACTTTCCAACCATGTAGTCGATTTTTTCATCGGTCATCCCGGGATAGGTTCCAACAAAAAAAGTATTGTTCATTATATAATCGGTCTTGGTCAGGGATCCTACCACCCGGTGGCTGATATCCATGTAGGCAGGATGTCTAAGCAAATTACCTGCAAACAGGTTTCGTGTTTCAATATTTTGCTGATTCAGGAATTCCACCAGCTCATTTCTTGAAAAGCCTCTATTTTCCCTCACGGTCACAAGAAAACAGAACCAGGATGCTTCTGCGTTTTCCGTAGCTTCAGGCAGTACCAGGTATTGCCGGAGGTCTTTCAACCCGGCATATATTTTATCAAAGTTTTCTTTCCTGGCTTGGATAAACCGGGGGAGTTTATCAATCTGCGCCGAACCTATGGCCGCCTGCATATCGGTCATCTTCAGGTTATAACCGATCTCGGAATAAACATATTTATGATCATACCCGGCGGGCAAGGCCCCAAATTGCTGGCTGAACCGCTTGCCGCAGGTGTTGTTTTCCCCTCCTTCGCAATAACAATCGCGGCCCCAGTCGCGGAATGAGCGTATAATTTGCCCCAGCAGGTCATCGCTGGTCGCCACGCACCCTCCCTCCCCCGTGGTAATATGATGCGCTGGATAAAACGAGACGGTCGAAATGTGCCCGAAGGTCCCGGTTAATTTCCCTTCATACGTTGCGCCCAGTGCATCGCAATTGTCCTCAATCAGCCATAGATCATGATCATGAACGACCTCCATGACGGCCTTCAGGTTAAACGGATTTCCGAGGGTATGGGCAAGCATCACCGCCTTCGTTTTGGGTGTTATGGCTTTTTTTAAATGTGTAATATCAATATTATAACTTCCGATATCCATGTCGAGAAATACCGGGATCATTTGATACTGCACGATGGGTGAAATGGTTGCCGGGAATCCTCCGGCAACGGTGATCACCTCATCGCCGGGTTGCAATCGCCTGTTCCCGAGCTTCCTGGAGGTAAGGGCGCTGAATGCGAGAAGGTTTGAAGATGATCCTGAATTGGTCAGGATAATGTTCGAAAGATTGAAAAAATCTTCCAGTTTTTCGGTGAAGTCCTGTGAATATCGTCCGGCTGTGAGCCAGAAATCAAGGGAGGAATCTACCAGGTTGACCAACTCCTTTTCATCAAAAACGCGGCCTGCATAATTAATCTTGCTCGTACCTGGAATATAATTTATATTGCCAAATTTTGCAACGTAATAATCTTTTGTCAATTTTAATATCTCCTTACGGATTTCGTCAACCTTCATAATTTTCCTACCTATTTAAAAGAGAAATAAAATTTCGAAAATACATTCAGGTTACCGAATAATTCTTCCTGTTGTATTCCCATTCATTAACTGAAGGACCTCTTCAACAGAAACCAAGTTAAAATCACCTGTTATTGAATGTTTCAAGCATGAAGATGCAGTTGCAAAATCCAAGATCATCTGATTTTTTCCAGTATATTTTAGAAACCCATAAATCAGTCCACTCATAAAAGAATCACCGCTGCCAACTCGATCGACAATATCAGTCAATTCATAGATTGGTGATTTATAAAGCACCTTCCCATCAAACAGGAATCCTGACCATAAATTAATGTCGGCATTGATTGACCGGCGGTAGGAGAAAGCAACAGTTTTAACTCTTCGAAATTTTTTTATAAGTTGCTTTGCAATACTGATAAAATGTGTCTCATCCAATACGTCATTCTGTGAATCTATATTCTCTGGGTTTATCCCAAAAAAAAGTCGTGAATCTTCTTCGTTACTCAAAATAAGATCACAGCCCTCTAATAATTCTGACATTACCTCCCCGGGATTTTTCCCATATTTCCATAGATTCATCCGAAAGTTAAGATCACAAGAAACCTTGATTCCCATGGAATTTGCCGTTTTGATTGCCTCCAGGCATGTTTTTGCTGCACTTTCAGAGACCGCCGGTGTAATTCCTGACCAATGAAACCATTTAGCTCCCTCAAATATATTTTCCCAATCGATCATCCCGGGTTGAATCTCAGCAAAAGAACTAAAATCACGATCATAAATTATTTTACTTGGGCGATTCATTGAACCCTTTTCAAGAAAATAAATTCCCAACCTTCGCCCCCCCCTTAAAATCTGTTGGACGTCAACATCGTATTTTCGTAACACAGATAAAGCTATATTTCCTAATTCGTTATCTGGAAGACGTGTCAGAAATTGCGTATCAATTTTAAAATTAGACAGCGCGACAGCAACATTTGCTTCAGCACCACCAAAATCTACATTAAAATGATCGGCCTGAGATAAACGCTCATGAGAAGGTGAACTAAGCCGAAGCATAACTTCTCCGAACGTAACTACTTTGTGTATTGCTTTTGTTTTCACATTATTCCACTTGACCGCCAGCGGCTTTAATTGAAGTCGAGTATCTGCCCTGAAGATTTTCTATTCTGGCCATATCTTCATTATAAATCAAACCATAAAAGTCTCTTTTATTTTTTAGCCACATCAGTTCAAAACCAACTGCCTTTAAAATCCCATGTCGCATTTTTTCAGTATCATTTTCATCAAAGGCAAACAATACTTTTCTGGTTTCAAATTTATCAAGGCATGCCTTTGGCAATCTGTTAAAGAATGGGATAGAATCTGCTGAAACACCACCTCCGATAACCGTTTCAAGATTATGATTTTTTGCTATTGGGAGTAATGTATTAGCCACTTCAAAAACCTTATCATGGTTTATTTCATTTCGTGTCATCCCCATTGAACAGGCTAAATCTCCTCTGCCCAACACAATACCAGCTAGCTCGCTTATCTTATTCATATTTAACATGTTATCGAATTGAGAAAAGCCAACAACTGTTTCAATGTTAATTAAAAAGCTGATTTCTTTCCATTCCTCAGCCGGGAAAGCAAGATGAGTGGCTTCTAGATATTTTCGCAGTGCAAAAGGCGACTCAATCATGGGGGCTACTATTCGAGTCACCCCAATGGCCCTCGCATCATAAAGGTCTTTGAGGGCTTCACAACCACCAATTTTTATCGTAAGGTCTAAATCAGCACGTGTAATAATTTCTTTCAACCTTAAAGCTTCTTCAAGCCTGGTCCCTTCAGCTTCAAACTCGGCCTTTACACCAATTACTGAATGGTTTTCCTTAAGGTCCTTTAAGGTGTCTATCATTTTCTTTTCTAAGAGTGTCATAGTTGTGAATTTTTGGTTTTACATTTTCGATTTATAATAACATTGTTTTAAGATATTTTCTGGTAAAAAGGGAAACATATCTTCTAACGGTCTTGAAATGATTTTACCGTCTTTATCCTTTGATGAAGCAACTTTTGGATATAGTGTCTGGCATGGATCCATATTTAGCCTGCAAATTACGGGACCATCATATTCCAAGACCTGATGAATCTTGGTCTTAACATTACTTTGTTGTTGTACATTAAAATATTTAATTCTAAAAGCATTGGAAATTTTTTTAAAATCAGGAAATGAGATTCCGCTTTCAGATGATTCACCAATAAAACGTTTATCAAAAAACGAAGTCTGAGTAGTTCTGATTGCCAAATATCCATAATTATCCAGGATAAAAATCTTTATGCTCAAATGATTTGATGCTATAGTCTGCAATTCCTGAAGATTCATCATGATGCTCCCATCCCCGGTTAGCAATACAATTTCCCTCCTGCTATTTGCTAAACACGCACCGATGGCGGCAGGGAGATCATAACCCATCGCCGCACAGCCATGGTTTGCAATAACTCTCATTCCCTTTTTTATTTTCATAATTTGGAAAGTGGAAGTATACGCGGTTCCGTTCCCAGTGACTACAATAGAATCAGGATCTAGCTTTTTAAATAAAACATCTGCAAAAGAATATGAATTAACATATTTATTATTCACTGGATTATCCTCGAATATCGTGGGCAACAGTTTTTCAGTCTCTCTTCCCCAATTTATCCATTTTGTGTACCTTGCTACGCTTGCATTTTTAAGTTTTTCATTGAATATTTTAAGAAACTCTTTTATGTCTGCATTAATTTTCAGGTGAATATCCAGGGTGGGTTTGGCTAATTCTGTTTCGTCAATATCCACCATTATTTTTATGGCATTTGGAGCAAAGTCTTTATAATTATAACTAATTTGCCGGATTCCCAACCGTGTACCTAGGATAAATAACAGATCACAATTCTGTACCATGATGTTTCCTAGTCGGTCACCACAAACACCTGGCCTTCCAAAAAACAGAGGATGATCTGACCAAATCAAATCATGTCCGCTAATAGCCGTTAAAACAGGGATTTTCAATTTGTCTAAAAGGTCAAAAAAATCATTTTGTGCGTCCGCAAGTCTTATCCCCTGCCCGATGTAAAAGGCAGGACAATGAGCTGTTTTAAGCAAATTTAATATTTCATCAATCTTTAATTTGATAAAATTCTCATTCCTGCAATCTTGAATTTCTCCCAGATTAAATTGATCCAGAGAATACTCGTCTACGGAAGCAGCCTGAACATCTAATGGAATATCAAGCCAAACGGGACCTGGCCTGCCATTTAATGCTAGAAAAATCGCCTTTTCAAGATAATACCTTATTTTTAAAGGGTCTTTAACTAACTCCGCAAATTTTGTGATTGGTTTAACAACATCAATAATGTTTATTTCCTGATCCCCTAATTGCCTTAAATTTAAATGCTTGCATGAATCAATCGTGGTCTCGTATTTTACCTGGCCTGAAATATAAAGTGCCGGGATTGAATCTGTCCATTGGCCCATAACACCTGTTAAGGTATTCAGTCCTCCGGGCCCTGAAGTGACATTCACGACGGCCATTTTCCCATTAACTCTAAAATATCCCTCGGCAGCGATTGCACAAGCTTGTTCATGATGACAACACAAATAGTTCACATTCTTATTTTTCGATATTGAATCATTAAGATGCATGGCACCACCACCCGTAACCAAAAACACCTGATCGATTCCGTGTTCTTGTAATTTTTGGAAAATGTAATCTGATACTTTAATCATTTTTCAAGCTTTTTTTATGAAAACCAATAGTCCTACGAATTGATTCCTCGAGATCTATTGAATTTGATAAATTGAAACTTTCCATTGCTTTTTGGGTATCCGGAATATAATTTTGATTCCTGTCAGTCGGATTTGATTGATTCAATATATCAACCGTGAGTCCAGGGAAAAAAGAGGCAACTTTATACGCCAATTCCCTTATGGATATTGCCTCATCTGACCCAACATTATATGCTTCCGATCTGCCATCCAACAGGATATGGAGCAGCCAAATAACCAGGTCGGCCGCATACATATAGGATCGCATAGGTTTGCCATCACCTTTGATTACGATATCTTCTCCATTCAATCCATTCCTGATAAAATTCCCTATTGCAAAATGGGTATCAAGATCAAGATAAGGGCCAACAAATGCAAAGCAACGAGCCACCGGAATTTCGATATTATAAAGTTTACAATAACAGGCACATAGCAGCTCGGCACTCCGTTTAGCCTCAGCATATGCCGAAGAGGCAAGCAAAGGGTCTGGCCCTCCTAAAAAATTTTCCGGAAACCCATTCAGTCCAACCGGTTGAGCTCCGTAAACCGCCCCGCTGCTTATATAAAGTATCCGCTTTACATTTCTTTCACGGGCGAACTCAAGAACATTCCGGGTTCCATTAATAATACTGTCAAACATCACCAGGGGCTGTTCATGATTCAACCTGGCGCTTGCCTCAGTTGCAGCATGAATAATATAATCAAAATTTAGTTCCGGGAATTTAAAATCAGTAACATCACCTTTCAGATAAGTAAAAAAGGGGGGAGTAAACAGATGAGGGAAGTGAATATTGAATGCTTCCGGATTGCGCGATAAAATGTATAGCTTAATATCTAATGAACCTTCCCTGATCGCGAATAAAAAACTCTCCAAGATCCATTTTCCCAAAAAGCCAGTACCTCCGGTTAAGAGAATTTTCTTACCGTTTAAACCTTTGAATATATTACCTGTATGATTAAGAATATATTCTAAATCGGCCTGCATTGCATTATTCAATCTGACTCATTTACAGGATGAAAATTAACCTAACCAGCTTATATTTTTTCCTCTGGCCTTAAAAATATAGTGATCAATCTGGTCTATTCTTTTTTGATACATATTATCTATGGTATGAAACGAGTCCATATAGCCTTGTGCCGATAAATAAACCGTTTCTTCAAAATTCAGAACTGGCTGCCATTTAAGTAAAGCATTTGCCTTTGAAATATCAAGTTTCAGTAAACGGGCTTCATGAGGGGCCTTTTCAGCAGCAGGAACTTCATACCCCCCTTTTCCGGTAATCTGCATGATGGATTCGATTAAATCCCGCACTGTTGCGTTATTTGTTTCCACAGGTCCGAAATTCCAGCCACCTGAAAAGACTGTACCATCTGCCCAGAGTTTTGAAGCCAGCAAAAGGTATCCCCCCAGTGGCTCCAATACATGCTGCCAGGGACGAACAGCTTCAGGATTGCGGATAATCAGCCTTTTATTTTCCTTCACCGCCCTGAAAAAATCAGGAACAATGCGGTAGGGAGCCCAGTCTCCTCCGCCAATCACATTACCGGCACGTGCAGAGGCAACTGCACAGCCTTTTTCAGGAGTGAAAAACGAGTGTTTATAGGACTGGGTGATCAATTCAGAACATCCTTTGGATGCGCTATAGGGATCGTGGCCCCCCATGGGATCATTTTCGCGGTATCCCCATACCCATTCATTATTCTGATAGCATTTATCACTGGTGATGTTGATGGCAACTTTTACTGATGGTGTATTCCTAACCGCTTCGAAAAAGTTGACTACCCCCATCAGGTTTGTTTCAAAATTATAATGCGGATTCTGATATGATTCCAGAACGATAGCCTGGGCGGCAAGATGAAACGCTATATCTGGCTGAATTTTTTGGAAAAAAGCAAGCAGGGCCTCTGCATCGCGGATATCTCCATCCTCATGTTGAATACGAGAGGCCAAATCACAAATAACAAAATTATCCAATACCGATTTTGGAGGCAAAGCATAACCGTATACCTGTGCCCCCATCTCAGAGAGCCATATTGACAGCCATGAACCTTTAAAACCGGTATCTCCCGTGATTAAAACACGCTTCCTTTTGAACAAGCCTGAGAAGAGTTTTTCTTTCTCTATTCCCATACCTTCCATCTTGCATTTCCACTGCTCCACATATCCTCGAGTTCTATTTTTTCGCGTAATGTATCCATTGGTTTCCAGAATCCTATGTGCCTGTATGCTACCAATTCGCCGGCTGCAGCAATTTGTTCAAGCGGCTGGCGCTCCCAGATTGTTGAATCTCCTTCAATGTAATCAAATACTTCAGGCTCACAAACAAAAAAGCCTCCGTTTATCCAGGCGCCATCGCCTTTGGGTTTTTCCTGGAAAGCAAAAACCTTTACTTCATCTTTTTCATCAAAACGTATAGAACCGAATCTGCCAACTGGCTGGACCACTGTAACTGTTGCCAGTTTCTGTTGCTTTTTGTGAAAATCCAATAAAGAGTCGATATCCACATTACCCAGTCCATCACCATAAGTCAGTAAAAAAGTTCCATCCACATAACTCCTTATTCGCTTGATACGACCACCCGTCATAGTGTTTAAACCTGTATCCACAAGTGTAATCTTCCATGGTTCCGCTTCCGATTTATGAATTTGAATTTTATTGTCTGTTAAATCGATAGTAACATCAGACTGATGAAGGAAATAATTCACAAAATATTCCTTGATCATGTACTGTTTGTATCCGCAGCAAACGATAAAATCGTTAAACCCAAAATGGCTGTAGATCTTCATAATGTGCCACAGAATTGGTTTCCCACCGATTTCAATCATGGGTTTGGGTTTCAGATCGGTTTCTTCACTTATCCGGGTACCCAAACCACCCGCCAGAATGACTACTTTCATTGTTCGCTATTTATGGAAGCTACTTTGGAATAGAATTCTCCTAACCTCGGCGCCACTCCTTTCGTAGTAATTGAGTGCAAATTCTTTTTGACACCATTTTTCTTTTGTATTAGTGCTTGCTCTAATATTGGACGTGGGTTATTTAAAAATTCAATTGTGGCTGGTACAACCACTTGGGCATACCTTCGTGCAAGAAAATTCATGAACTCAAGTCCCGGTGAAATGATAACTCCTAAATCTGCCTGAGTATAATCCATTAAACGTGAAGATCCGCATCCTTTAAGGTAATCGTTGGTATACATTGTAGGAGGCTCAGAATAAGTTAATGGTTCAAAAATTGCAAGTCCAAAATCAAAGTTACGCAATTGTTCCCAATAAGCATCTCCAAAAATGGGAGGTTCTATATGAAGATTAGAAAAACGATGTATTAGCTGCAAATAATCTTTCATATCTGGATTAGAAAAGCTGTTGTGAGGACAATAAATATGGACATGAATACCCGCTTTGCAGAGAGATTCAATTGATCGAACAATCATATTATCAGGATTGTTTAACCCTCCCAGTGTCCCTGTAGAGACTGCATGAATTTCCTTATCCATTCTATTCAAAATATGAAACTCTCGTACTTCGGGCATCAAATCTGTAATAAAAACATTGTATTTTGGCAATTTGTAATCGTGGATATCATGCAAATATTTAACTCTTAAGTCACGATGTGTCATTCCATCAGCAATCCTAATAGTGTTTCTTTCATCATCTTTTAACTTGTCAGGCACCAGGGTCAATCCAGAGAAAGTGTCATATATATCAAGAATTACAGGACAAGGTTTAACTTTACACACTATGTAGCCCTCATGGCCACCCCATGTAAATAAATGGATTAATGACCCACGGAATAGCCAAATGGCCAATATCATTTGAAATGTGTTCTTGACTTGTGCATGAAATTGAAAAAAATCATCCGGATTGTATTTAGGTTTCCCGATGTAGATTACAATTGGATTCCATCCTGCTAAGGATGCAGCTTCTGCCATTCTTGGTTCCCGTGAATGAAGATTATTCGAAACGAAAAGAACGGTTTTTCCTAATTGATTTGGTAGTACATTATTGAAAATATTGACAATGGTTGGATATTTAAATTTTAATAATCTGGCTAAGGAAATTCTCATTACCGGCGGAATATTTAAAATAAACCATGCCAGTAATTTGTTTCTAAGACCATGAAAAATGTACCATCCCCTAACTGTAATTTTATAGAAAAAAGGGAAATATGAAAGTTTACGCTTTAATAAAGATTTAAGCGTGATGATTTTTTCTTCATTTTTATCCATAAATTCTCTTGTATTTATAAAATAGCCAAAGAATCCATGGAATTGAAATCAACCAAAAAATGATATTTATCGATATCATGAGTCCAAATAGTCCGTAATGTGGTAATATTATGAATAATGAACCGACAACTAAAATACTAATTACAATTGAAAGAGCTAAATGAGGTTCTTTCTTGTGAGCCCTTAAATAAGTACTTATACTTGATAACATAGTAGGAACAAATTGATAAAGCAGGATAAGAACAAGAACTGGTAAGGACAAAAACCTGATACTATATTTTTCGTAAAAGGATAAAAAATATATAAAAAGGATGATGGCGCTAGCACCAATAATAAATATCGTACAACTTATTATGGTCGATCTTAAAATAAGACGATATAATTTCACTCGGTCGTTATTTGCCACCAAGATATTTATTTGCGGCCCTCTCGACGTTAACCAGGCAGAGGAAAAACCCTGTAACGCTTGAATCAAGGCCAAGGTCATTCCAAGTTGACCCGCGGCTATTTGTCCCTGAAACTTATAAACAGTAGGTACATATAGATAAAATATCATATAACCGCTTGCAAATGTTATTGCATACTTACTTTGTAGTACAATTATTTCTTTAAACCATTTGAATTTATGAATTATCTGGTGTTTAAATATTTGTAGCCAAAAGCTACCGGATATTCTGTATAAAAGAAAAATGGAAATAATTATACCAACCAGCCCGCTTATTGCAAGCGACCATATTTGAAATCCAAGATATAACAATAGCCAGTTGACGAAAGTAAGAATGATGGTACTGATGAAAAGATTTCGTTGTATAACAGCTACTCTATCGAGACCACGATAGATAGAATATAATAAAGTAACAAAAAGATTTAGTCCGCCCACAATTGAATATAGTAGCCAGGCTGTCAGGATGTTGGCTGATTCTTTGTTAAAATAAATAAAACCAAACACCGCAAGGCCAATTGCTGCACTAGGAACAACTAAGCTGTAAAACTTTAAGGCATACCTTATTAAACTTACAATACGGTCTAAATCAAATTGAGATCCCTGTAATGCATTATTTCTCAGTTCAAGCTTTGCGTATTCATGACTTACAAATTGAGAAATTATTAATGTAAATCCAAGTTCGGCGAAAGTTGTTAGCGCTGACAAACTTCCAAAAGTATACCAAATCCCTTGTTGCTGCGGGGTCAGATATTTAACTAAAAAATAAATAGATAAGGGCCCCTTTACTAAACTCCATAAGCTGTTAATGTTTATCCAAGCAACTGCACTTTCAAGACCAATTATATCAACGATTAGAGCTTTGACTCTACTTTTATTCATTCGTTTTAACATTTATACACTTAAGAATGAGAAGTGAATGCTTAATGATAATTTATTCCTATTAAATCACAAAATACTTCATCAGGAGTACGGAAATCATCAGTGTTCAGCAAATCTGTATAAAATTTGTTTACTTCTTCTATTCTGATTAGTTTCTCAGCGCAACGCCGATTATGTCCAACTAAAACATTTTGAGAAAGGGTGTTTTGTGTCATTGATATCTTTGGTGGCGAGAAACGAGATATGTTTGAAGAGAATCCTAAACGAGCCTTAAGAGCAGGAATAACCCGTTGTTTTATGGCAAATCGAAATGGCAGATTTGCAGCGGGATGACTATATTGATTGTCTTTCGGAACAAATATAGTAATCTTGTCATCATTATGAACCAACCGAAAACCAGCTTTATAAAATTGCTCCGTAACTTGTGAATGCTTTACCAACAAATCGTTACCCCACCCTTCAAAAACAAAAGCTTTTATACCTGAACCACTTAGCATTTTCTTCGCTACACGCAACATGTATCGTAAACTGTTTGGATGCATCTCTACTAAAGCATGATTACATGTTACAATATCAACGGAAGGAATATTTCGGTTTAATAGATCATAAAAATCCCACCATGGAAGATGAACTGCGGTACCAAGTGGAATAGTTGTGTCCCACGTTGGATCCTCAGCAAGGTCTTTAACCTTCTCTTCTTTCAAATAATTCCATAGTTGATTCTGAATCAAATAAAAAGCTTGCGTGATATCGGAAGCAGCATATCCCCAGCCAGTTAATAAAAACAAGTTTCCAAGATATCCAGAACCAGGTCCTATTTCAAAAACACGCCCAGGTGTGTTTCCAAAAATATCTTTAATACATCTGTAAACATGTAACGCTCTTAAAAGACTGCCTCTTGTAGTTAGCTTACGATTATAATTATGCAGACTGAATTCTAGCGCAAGCGTGGCTGTTTTCTTCAATAACTCAAATTCAGATTCTGTTATACCGCCTCCTATTAGATTTTCAAAGTCCTGTTCAAATCTGGTTTCATGCATACAATCAAGGTATTTCCATAGCTCTTTTTCGCCAGATACTCTGGTGGGATACCCAACAGTTGAAAAGGTTACCGGTTGTACCATTTCCACAACTCTGTTTGGCAGTTGGGCAATTGCTTTTCGCTCTTGCGCTTCGTAAGTTTCAATTTTTAACATTTTTTTCGATTTTAAGGATAGGCAATTTTATAACCTATTTAAGTTTTTCTGCCACTTCCATTGCCTGTTTAATACAATCATCTATGTCAACTTCATATGAATAGCTACCAGCACGACCAATCGAAAAAACACCTTCGGGCATTTCATTGAGATATTTTTTTGCTTTCTCTTGTTCTGATTTAATTGGTAACGGGTAATGTCGCCGATTCTTGTTTACAATTTCTAATCCCAATAATGTGGTAGGTGCAACATGATGTGTGAACCTTTTATATTCAACGATTCTTTTATATGGCTCATCATTGGGATAATAAAGAAATGCGACAGTTTCAGGGAAACAAGATTCTACTGGCAATACTATAAGTTGTAAGTCAATTCCGACATATTGTAATTCGCCATATTTATAATTGTAAAGTATGTCCGGCGAAATTGTATTTATAATAATGTCGTATGTATATCTTTCTCCATTAATCACAACAGATTTATCATCAATATCGAAATTTTCGATTTTTGTTGATAATAATATTCTTGAATTTTGAGTACTTATTTCAAAGTAATCATCGTATCCATTAGCAGCAAAGGGATATGCAGAATAAAAATCTAAAAATGCTGCTTTTGGTCCACTTTTTAATCCTCCTTCCTTATTGCCAACTCTAAGCAAATATGGATCATCTATCTCAGTATTTGAATTGACACACCACATTTTCTGCGTATACTTTCGCATAAACTTATTATACAAAGTCGGGCCAATTTTTGCGATCCAGTGTTCTTCAAAATTCTTACCTACTGCTGAATTATCAGCAAGTTCAACTTCATGTAGTATTTTTTCCCGATCAGGCATAACCGAAACATCATCACGATGCATAGGATAGTTGTAAAATTGCTGATCAGCCTCAACAAATGACTGATAGGTAAGCTCTTCACATCTTCTTAAAGGGATATACTTGTTTAAAAATTCAAAAAGATGAGGATCTTTTGTCAAAAAGTGGCGGGGTCCAAATGTATATGGATGTCCCCCATACCATTGTGTGCGAACACCTGCTCCGAGATAAGGAGCTGCCTCGACAATTGTTGTATCCCAGCCACCTTGTAAATCTAACTGATGTGCCATGGTACACCCAGCAAACCCTCCTCCAATTATTAATGCTTTTTTCATAAAAACAATTTGATAACTATTAGTTTTGTTATTTATTCGACAATCTGATTCTCGCTAACTGTTTGAAAATAAATGTGCTTTCGCGATAAACGATTAATTACTTTATGTGCAATTTCGGGGATAAGAGGTACAAAAACATTTGAGAAGTCCGGTATGTCTTTGGGATGCAATATAGGACGGTTTAGCAGTGTTTTATCACTACGGCCAGGATCCTCATCACAAAAAAATGTGGCAGCATTATTCAATTCACTGTCCAACCAAATAGCTGAAATGGCAGTTCCGAAAATACCAAAACCTTCTTTTTTCGAAACTTTTTCTGCTGAGTTTTTCATTAATTGAAGCCAGTTTAAATTGGCTTCAATCTTTTGAATGGTCGCTTCAATAACCGGTAATTCTTGTTCATTGGCATTAATAGGATTACTTTGCTTTCTTCGCTTTGCAATGATGGTTAATTCTTTTGGTAACCAATTACTCGATATGATGCAAACTTCAAAATCAACCGATAATACGAGTTGTTTTAATGTATCAAGAGTAAAATGGCTGCAGTGGTCTGCAACAAGAATATCGAATGAATTAATAGAAACATCAGGTACTTGAATAATTAAAAGACCTTCAGGATTGAGTTTTGCGTGTATCAATTTTAGCAAAATGGTTGGATTTGGAACATGTTCTAACACATGACTAAGAGATATTAAATCATATTGCCCATCTATGTCCGATAAATCCTTAGTAATATAGGCATTAACTCCTGGAATAGACTCAACTTCAGTACGATTTATTTCATTTAAATCATTTCCGAACAATAACCAATTTGGATATTGCAGATTGAACGCCCGAAGAAATGCCCCTCTGCCACAACCAACATCAAGAAGCATACCTGAGTTGGGAATACTTTGAAAGTTCTCCTTAAAGTTATCGATGATGATTTCTACTCTCTGCTTATATGTTCCTGTGGTTTGATTAAAAATTAGTTGATCACAAGTGTTACTGTGAAAATATAGGGAATAATTTTCGTATATTTCTTTTACTTCATTTTGCCAATTTCTATTAACGGCCTTTTGGACAATTCCACATTTTTTACAAATACATAAGCACCCGCCCTTTTTAAAGGTTTTTGAATCTGAAGTTACGCGATAAAAGGTTTCAAATTGATCAAAATAATGAAGTTTATTTTCTCCACAGATATGGCAAGCCAAAGAATCTTGTTCCATTATGTTTATTTTTTATCAATTCAATTAATATTTTCATCAACATACCTATTGATCATTTCTAAGATATTCATCGGATTGTAGTTAAAATTATTTCTAGCATATTCTGATGAAATTGAGAATGATGGCTGTGCCTCTTTGATAATTTTGATTTGGGATCCTGATTGGGCTCTTGATATTATTTGATTTACCACTTCAATTATATTTAACTTTCCCTCAGCTCCTAAGGGCATAGCATGGTATCCAGTCCAGTTTCTATTCAATAAATCAACAATAAAATCTGCCAGGTCATCAACATGAACGGCATTATTAAATGTAGCCTCCGGATTAAATATCTGAATATCCTCATCATTAATTGATTTTGATAAAATTGTTGACAACCAATGTCGATGTGCCCCAATTCCAAGGACGCCGGGTAACCTTAAGGCTATTGAGTGAATTGTTTCGCACTTTTCCGACAGAAGAACCTCTGCGACATATTTGCTAAGACCATACATCGAAGGGTTAATGATGGGTGTGTTTTCAGTTACAATGGAATCTTTTATCAAGCCATGAATTGATAGTGATGATAAATATATAAAGCAGTTAATATTTGCTTTTGTAGCATAATCAAGCAGATTTTTCATTCCTATTATATTGCTTTGAACAAAATCAAATGCTGAATCGACATTTGATGAAACTGCTGCAATATGAATAATTGCATCTACTCGATTTGGTAATTTTTCAAATGTATTTAAATCAATTAAATCTCCCTGCACTAAATCAAGCGAAATAGAATAAGGTTTAATTTGAGCGAAAACTGGATATTGGTTCCGCCAAATAGCTGTTATGTTAACACCTGAATTAGAAATTTTAGGAATAATTAATTTACCCAGAAATGAACCAGCACCAGTTATTAAGACGTGCATTATTCAATGAGACTATTTGATAATTCGTTGTGTTGCATGTAACCAAACTGCGAATGCATCATACGGAACCACACGATCTTGATTCAGTATTTCTTTTGCAGTGAATGCCTTAAAGGCATTACCTTCACCTAAATGCAGTCGTTCCAAATTTCCGAAGTTCAAAGATACAATGTAATAACGCCGCCAAACTTGACCTAGTCCTCGGAAATTAAAGTCAAAAGTAAATTCTGTAAAGTACTCCGGCTGATCGATATGAAGTGCTAATTCTTCCTGTAATTCTCGTTTAAGGCCTGCTTCAGGACTTTCATCTGGCTCAACTCCTCCGCCGAAGAGCCCCCAATGGTCAGGATAATAAATACCTGGAATTTGACTTCGTAGCTGACACAGATAGCGACCATCATCCATTTGGATAAGGGCTACTGCGGCATTACCTGGGATAAGCAGTCCTTCTCCACCAAGAAAGTTATCAATCATTCAGATAGTCTGGCGCAGATTATTGGAACAGATAGTCCGTGAATCTCGAGTAACTCAGGATGACTACCATAAAAGTGAATAAATTCGTCTTTAAGTGAAAAGCATTCCAACTGGCAGGTGGCTCGCATGTCCCAGGCTATTTCCTTTACTCGTGAACCCAATCCCCCATGCGGAACATGCTCTTCAATAACAGCAACTTTGAGATGAGTTCCAAGCACCTGTCTTATTCCTTCTTTATCCATTGGTTTAATAGTATGGCAGGAAAGGACTGAAACCGATTTGCCTTGTTCCTCTAATTGTTTAGCAATATCAAAAGCCATAGCCAAGGTGATGCCATAAGAAATTATTGCAATATCATTTCCCTTTTTTAAATATCTGACTTTACCTATTTGAAAAGATTCCAATGCATTTGCAGTAAGGTCAGGTTCACCTGCTTTGCCCAACCTCATATAAACCGGTCCATGGCTTTCGGTGGCACACCATCGGGTGGCAAGACGCATTTCCTCAGGGTCACATGGTGCTAAAACTGTCATATTCGGTATGGCGCTTGCAACTGCCACATCTTCCATAGTGTGGTGTGTACCCCCGAGAGTGGAATAAATAACTCCAGCGCCCATGCCCACTACTGTAACGGGTAGATTCTGATAGCATAGATCGACACGTACCATCTCGAAAGGACGATATAGCGAAAATGTAGCGATGGTGTAGCAGAAGGGACGCATTCCTCGCAACGCCATGCCTGCAGCAATTCCTATCATGGCTTGCTCAGCAACCCCAGTATTGATAAATCGATCAGGAAACTCTTCCCTGAATTTTACCATGGAACCTGCTGGTGATATATCCGCAACCAATGCGCAAATTCGTTCATCTTTACTGCCGATTTCGTAAATTACATCCGCGAATTTATTTCTCATGAGTTGATCTCTTTTAGTTCTTCAATGGATTGAATATACTCCTGCTTGTTTGGTGACCTGTAGTGCCAAATGGGCTTATTTTCCATGAAAGAAACGCCACGTCCTTTCACTGTATTTCCAATCAACAAAAATGGACGACCGCCCTTTCGATTAATAACAGCATTGTATACGGCACTTACATCGTGGCCATTGACCTCGGCACATTCCCATCCAAAAGCCTCAACTTTTTCCCGGATCGGGTAGAATTTGGGGTGTGTTTCGCGGGTATGACCAAAGGACTGTGACCCATTATGATCAAGAAGTGCTATAAGGTTATCTACACCCAAATTTGCTGCCATCATCATTGATTCCCAGGTTGAGCCTTCCTGCAATTCTCCATCACTGGTCACCAAAAAGAGACGGGTATCTTTACCATGAATTTTGTCACTATATGACATGCCAACTGCCAGACCCATTCCATGCCCCAGAGAACCTGTGGATGCCTCAATACCTGGATTGCCATAATCAGGGTGACAGCCTAAACGCCCACCTGCCTTACAGTAAAAGTCTAAATCATGCTGACTTAAGACTCCTCTCTCTTCTAAAATCACATATTGCACTAAGCAACTATGTCCTTTTGACATGAGAAATGTGTCGGGGGAACTTCCATCAGGATTACGGCGCATTAAACAATGATAAATACAGTCTACCATTTCCATTGCTGAGAATGCACCAGCTGCATGTAGAGCGGAAACCTGCTGGGAAATATCAAGAATTTTCCTGCGGTACTGCATACATCGTCTCTGAGACTCAGCTTGATCAAAGTAATTTATGTTTTGTATTTCTTGCATATTTTCTATTTTATACTTCCTATTCTATAATTGTCCAATACCAATCGCCGGTATATCCAGCTTCTTGAAAGAGCTTGACCCAACCTTCGGGGTAATCGTGATGCCTGGCTGTGAGTACCCAGCTCTCAAAGATTTCCTTTTGTTCTGGTTTGCGATAGGAGTCGACCTGAATGAATCCCTTACCTGGTGCAAGCCGCTGCATTTCGCGTACTGCAGTAACACACCGGTCGTAGGGTAGATTATGTATTGTATTTATCGCAACAACGGCAGCGAAACTATTATCCGGGAAGGGTAATTGATCTGCACTACCCAACTGCAAACGTCCAACTACTTCCGGCTCGCAGTGCATTAATGCATAGTTTGAAATATCAATACCGTATGAATCGATGCCCAAAAAAAGTAAATCTTTCACAAGAAAGCCTTTTGCACAACCGATATCAAGAACACGATCACCTGGTTTTAAGTTAAAGTGTTCAATAATGTCTTTTGCCACAGGTTGCCAACGGCCGTCGTAACGATATCCTCCGTAACCATATTCACGAGGTCCATCAAAATACATTTCGCCATATTCACGTGAAATACGGATATGTTCTTCCGTTTTAGCTGTTTCTCTCGCCTTCACATTACGTTTACCCTGCGGCAGGGAATGTAACAAGTTTATTTCTGCCATTCAACTTTTATTTAATTGTCTGATTATTTACTATTGTAATGCCATCGGTTATCTTCGTATATCGAAAATCCGGAAATGCCAAATAGGTTGCGGTGACCTTGAATGGGCGGTATCCATTATGCGGCATCTGCCCAATTCGTGGAGTGCCTTTTATATTGGACTTGCTGGTTGATAACCGGACAGCTAATTCTGCGATCTCTTTGAAAGACATAACCTCCCCTGTGGCGATATTAAGAATCCCGGTACTTTTGTGCAACAGCACCCTGCTCACAATCTCTGCTACATCCTCAACCCACACATGATCGCGCCGTTCTTCACCCTCACCAAATAGTACAATTTCTTCACCTTTCGAAGCAAGCCTCAAGAATCTATTAGGACCATAGCCGTTATGCGGATCATCCTTCCCATAGATCAATGTTGGCCTTAGAAAGCACAGCGGTCCTTTCCATGCATTTGCAAGCATCACCTCACGCGCCAAATGCATCACCCCGTGAAGAGAGCCAGGCTGTGCGCAAGAGCTCTCGGTAAGTGGAGCTTTGCTATCTGCGTATACGGCATCAGAACTTATATAGACTACATGGTTAACAGGGACCTTTTTCAATGATTCACATACTGATTCGCACATTCTTAGGTTTTCGATCAACATTGCATCGGTCTTGACCGGGGCTTTGGCCGCTACAAAAAGGAGTGCATCGTACGGGCGCAATATTTTTGCCAATAGTTTGCCGGCATCTTGTTGCGTTAAGTCTAACATTGATTGCGTTAGCGCCAATACAGGTATATTCTGTGCCTCGAGTCTACGCTGTGCCGCTGAGGAAACAAAGCCACCTGCACCAAGAATGACAACCCGCGTAGGTATAATCGGACTATTTTGAAGATGTGTTAACATAAGTTATTCATTAGCCGTCGCTCCCAGCGTCGCATAAATAAATCCGTTAGCCATTAAAGCAATGCCATCCATCATCCTGTATGGATCGATAACAATCCGGCCAATCATGTTTTGCTTAAGAATTTCCGTTGTGAGCATGCGAAATTCTGGCCAAGGCGTCAGGATAGCTAAAACATCTGCTCCTCTTAAAGTTTCAATTGCATTACTTGTTCGTTTGACCATTGGACCTGCTGCTTCAGGCGGTGCTGCCGGGTCAAATGCCGTTACATCCCAATCAGTTACATGTGATAAAAAAACCAATGAAGGAGAGTTTTTAAGGGAATGGGTGTTTTCTTTATAGGTAAGCCCCAATACAGCGATGCGCGCGGATGGCTTCTTATCAAGTCCAAGATTTTTAAAGGTACTCCAGGCCCAGTCTTTCCGGTGCTGTGAATTTTTTACCCACGAGGCGACTACTCCTCCATCTGTTTTATGTCTTTCAGCATAGCGTAATATGGTAGCGAGGTCGCGCTCCAGATTGCCGCCTGAAATACCCAGGCCGGGAGTCAAATATGCATGTTGACCGATTCTTTTATCAAGTTTTAAAGCAGGCACAATTTCAAACCAGTCAGCACCTATGTGCTCACAGATTTCTGCCAGTGTGTTTGCAGTGCTTACAGAGGCAACCAGGCACATATTGATTGAAATTTTTGCCAATTCGGCGCTCTCGTAACGCATGGGAAGGATCGGGCAATCAAAAGCCTTCAGATAAATATTAAGCAGGGCATTAATGGGTAACGTTGGATCTGCACAGCCCAAAATAAAGCGTTCAGGATACATCGCGCGTTCAACAGCCCGGCCAAAAACAAGCGTCTCTACCTGATAATACAGTTGATTTGCTTGCCATTCCAGTTGCCTGGTAAACCCTGGTGGCACCTGGCAAAGGATCACTAAAAGTGCATCTGGCCGCATGACTGCAGTCGCAGTCGTCAGCATGAGATGGATTGGGGTCAAGTCGCTTGCACCCTGGTCATCGGTAGGCACATCCACTGCGATGTACACGATATCGCATTTCCCAAGAATTTTTGAATCGGAGCTAAAGGCAAGTCGCTCCTGATTTTTAGTTAGAAGTTCTGTTAAACCAGGTTCCAGTATATGGGCTTTGCCAACGCTAAGTTGGTCGACCAATGCAGCATCGTTGTGATAACCTATGACATGAAATCCCCTTGCAGCGCTGGCCACCGCTGAATTAAGACCCAGGTGTGTGAGGCCGGCGAAACCAATCACCGGTTTTTTCAATTCAGTATTTTCCTGTATTGAATTTTTAATTGAATTTTGAATCATTTAACATCTTATGTTAGTTGGTTTTTATGGATGAACCAAGCCGGCGAAGGTTGGTTTGCAGCCAAAGATCATTAGACAGACTTGTTACTGTACCGGAATTCACAAGTTGCTTGAAGTGATCATATTCCGCTGCCCAGGTAGGATCTTCCTGTACAAGAGTCACAGTTGTTTCCGGGGGTCTGCCTGAAGGAAGTACCCGTACACGGTGTGAAAATGTAGTTGGCCCCCACTTACAAAGTGACTCTATATGAGCTGTCCCTTTCTCAGCAAGTATGTCGCATGTGAAATGGTTTCGCCACATGCATAAGGTCATTTCCAGTTCGATCCGGGGCTTATTTTCTTCAGAGCTTATAATTATATGATCAGGAGCCAGGTTTTCAAAATTATGAGCGGCTGTCAATCTAAACTCTCCCAGGTCATTGCCAAACCAGAAGCGGCATGTATCAAGCAGGTGCGATCCAAGATCGGGTAATACACCGTCTCCCTGGTCACGCCACACACTGTCACGAACCAGCCTGGCAGTTCCGTTGCCGTAAAACATCCGGCAGGAATAAATTTTTCCAAGTTTTCCGGATGCAATCAGATCACGCATGCTGATATAATGAGGTTCAAACCGATGGTTATATGCTGTGTAGCAAAGAACTTTGTTTTTCCTTGCAATTCTCTCCAACTCTAATATTTCCTCATCTTTGGAGGCCCAGAGCGGTTTTTCGACCAGGACATGTTTCCCATGCTCCAGTGCGTAACGAAGAAGTTCGACTTTAGGATCATCCGGAATACATGCAAGAACGGCGTCATAACTGTTGATAGGGACTTCAGCAATATCCCGATATTCTGCCTCTTTATTCACAGGATCAACGCTGGCAATAAAGTCTTTACCAGCATGCTTACGCCGTTTGTATCCCTGTACACCAAGGCCTGCAACGATTACTCTCATATTATATCACTGGTTTTGTAACCGGCCATTTTTTCGATGGCTTCTATTTTAGCAATCAGATTCTCAGGTCGAATGGGTATGTTGCCATCGCATTCACATTCACAGGCAGCAGCCATTGAACCGAGAATGCCTGCTATAACAAGAGAGCCAGTTGCGAGCATTGTAAGCGTTGAATAGGCAAGCAAAGCATCTCCCGCGCCAACGGCATCAACGATATTATTAGCAAATGAATCTATCGAGAACGAAGGTGTAATTGAATTTTGATCCTGGGCGACACAAAAAATTCCTCTGTCTCCCAATTTAAGAATAAGATTCTGGTAATTGCATGCATCTTGTAGGAAAGAGGCAAGTCTGCCTACACCAGAATCTTGATTTGCCAAGGCAAAACGAGCTTCACGTTCGTTTGGCGTGATCAATTCAAATCCTTTAAACTCTGTGATATTCCCCCAGCGGCTTGCAACCTGGCTATCAGCAACCCTGAACATTCCTTTTGGAATGGACTGGGTAAGTGCAGTTATGCTTAAACGGTTAAAAATACCATGTCTAAAATCACTGAATACCATTGCATTGGCAGTAGATTCCTGAACTGATTCAGTGAGTTTCTGAAGGATATCTTCTGATATAGGACTGTTGTCAAGTGTGTCTATTTTCAGAAGCCTGTAACCACCTGAAATAATAGCGTTCTTTTGAGTAGTAGGTCTGTTTGGATCGATAATCGGGCAAATTTCAACGCCGGAATCTTGCAAACCATTAATTACAAAATCTTTTAAGCGATCATCCCCAAGAACTGTTGAAAAGGTTACCCTGGCTCCGGCTGCACGAAGATGCTGGGCCACAATACCGGCACCTCCAATGTAATCTTCCTGCCCCTGATAAAGTACACTGAATGTAGGAGTTTTAGTTTGACCGCCAATGAAAGTTGTACGGGTAAATGAATCAATGATGGTATCCCCGACAACATGCACATGATATTTCGATAATTTTTTTATTGTATCCCGTAAAGTTTCGAAACTAATCTCATTGAGCTGCATCAATAACAACAATTTTTCAAGCTGTACTTGCGGAAGCGAGAGATTTAAAAACTTGGAGGATGAATATACTACATCACCCGGTGTAAAGATCATTTGACCGCCATAGCCTTCAACAACATCAGCCTCCTCTTGAGTTGCCGGGGGCAATCCTGTTGAAGTGTACTCGAATCCTTTTGCAAAAAAGTCAGGTTTGAGTTCAGACAGTGTTTTTAGTGGTGTTTCCTGGTCATCAATCATTACATAATCGACCATCTCAAAAGCGGCAAGATTCAAAGCCCGAAGCACCTCTGGTATATGGGGACGGTAAATACCTTTTTTAATATGACGATCAGCCGTGATAGAAGCGATCAAGATATCAGCCTTGGTCTTTGCATAAGCTAAATGGCGCACATGTCCTGGATGAACAACATCAAAAACACCATGGCAAAGAATAACCTTTTTTTGCCTTGGAAACTCGCCTGCCACTTCGAGAAGTTCTGCAGGTGTCTTTAGTTTATAACGGTATTTTTCAAAGAATTCTACAGTCATTTTGATCTATTTTTTATTTCCCATATACTGAAACCAGGTTTGTGTTGCCTTTTCTATGGATTCAGGATCCCATAGTGGGGCATCTTTCCAATTTCCGATCTCAGCTAACATTTTCGCAACGCCATCTTCAAAAGGAACAGTTGGTTTCCAATTTAACTCAGATGTAATTTTACTAATATTGGCCCAAGTGCAATCAGGTTCACCCGGGCGCTTCGGAACATAGATCACTTCACCCCCAAGTAATTCAACCAGACGGTTGATAGACTGTGGCGCACCAGCGCCGACATTATAAACCTGGCCAACTTTTCGAGTTTGTGTTGCAGCCAGAAACGCTTTGGCGATGTCAGTCACGTAAATAAAATCACGTGTTTGGGTACCATCGCCAACCACGGTGAAAGGTTTGCCTGCTAATTTTTGTTTAAAAAACACGCCAAATACAGCGCCATAAACCCCTGTTGTGCGAACCCGGGTTCCATAGGCATTGAAAATTCGTATTGAGTTAACTGGTAACCCATAAACCTGATGCCAATGAAATGCTGCCTGCTCTCCCTGATATTTGCTAAGCGCATAGGGATATTGAGGTATTATCGGGTGGTCTTCATGTGTTGGCGTTGCAGCGAGTCCGTAGCAGGAGGAAGAGGCTGCGTATACAAGTTTGTTTACCCTAGCGGATCTTGCCGCCTCCAGTACACGAACAGTTCCTTGTACATTGGTTTGCATGTAAGCAATCGGGTGCTCAATCGATGGCACAATGTCGCCGATACCTGCAAAATGGAAAACAAAATTTGCCTTGTGAAAAAGACTACCACCCGGTTCAAGGTTGCAAATATCTGCTTTCTCAAAATGCAATCGCGAATCATTAGCACGATGCGCCAGGTTATGCTCATGACCACCTGAAAGATTATCGATAACCCTAACTTCAAAGTCGTTATCTAATAGTACATCAACCATGTGGCTGCCAATAAAACCGGCGCCCCCTGTTACAACTGCGATAGGTTTCCTACTCATACAGCCTGAATGCGTTTTAAACGTCGTACATTAAAATAAAAGTCATTCTCAAAACTATTTGGCAGTTTGCCATCTCTGAAGGCATGGCAAAGTCCTCGAATTGCCTCTTCAGTCGAGTATTTAGGCTGGAATCCCAAAACTCGCTTTATCTTATCAGAGTTGATATGGTAAGAGCGATTATCATCACTTGGTGTGGTGGTAATTCCAATCTCTCCTTTTTCAGGAAACTCTTCTTGAACAACCTTTTTAACAAGATGGGCAATATTCATTATAGACATGTTTTCGTACCCAACATTGAATATCTCGTTTTGAATCTTTTCAGATGGAGCATTGAGTAATAACTCAACAGTATCACAGTAATCCTGCACATGAAGGTTGGGACGCAGCTGGTCGCCACCAAAAACAGTTATTTTATTTTTGTTAACTGCATGGTTGGTTAGAATATTCACCGATAAATCCAATCTTTGGCGAGGAGCATAGCCGCAAACAGTAGCTGGCCTAAAAATAACCCCAACAAACTTATCATCTGTGTGTTTCTTCAGAAGTGGCTCACACATACCCTTATACTTATTATAAAGGGTCAACGGCACCAGCGGATGTTCCTCGGTTACATCAGGCTTGTCTGAAACGCCGTAAACCGAACTGGAAGAGGCATAAACAAATCGTTTTATCCCTGCTTGCTTGGCAGCAAGAACCATAGGTTCAAAGGCATCAAGATTTATGCTAGTAGACAAATTTTCGTCTAGTTCAAAACTGGCATCATTAGAGATGCAGGCCAAACTCACAAAAGCATCATGGCCCTGGCAGGAAGCTAAAAGTTTAGCGTTGTCGCGGATATCACCTTCGATAATTTTTAGGTTTGGATGTTCCTTTGGCAAAAAATCATTGCCAAAATACATTATATCGTAAACAGTGACCTTGTAACCACTTGCCAGTAATTGAGGAACTAACAAACTACCTATATAGCCTGCACCTCCGGTGATAAAAACAGAATTAAAAAGCATAAGAATTATTTTGGATCATTATTAGCAGTTGCAAATTTATCAATTTTAAGTTATATCAATGGTATACCCTGCAGTCTTTGCATCATTGTAAAACATCAATACTGTTTCAAGTGAGAATGCGGTCAAATCCTTGCCCACGCCGCTGAGCTTTTTCAAAACATCAGGGGTGACGGTTATGATATGGCAACCCACTTCATTTGCCTGGAAAATGTTAAGCAGTTCCCGTGGACTAGCCCATAATATCTCAGCCTTGGGTTTGACTGAAGCAATCTTCACGGCTTCCTGCATCAGCGGAACCGGATCAAATCCAGTATCGGCAATGCGTCCTGCGAAGATGGAGATAATTGCTGGTGTTGCTGGATTCAGCACATCAACGATACCCTGAACCTGTGCCAATGTGAACATGGCTGTGACATTGCAAATGACGCCTTTATCTGAAAGTCGTTTAACAAGGGGAGCAGTACTCTCTCCTTTCGTATTCGTAATTGGAATCTTTACATTTACATTATTTCCCCAGGAGGCTATCTCCATTGCTTGTGTTTCCATTCCCGGGATGTCGTCGGCAAAAACTTCAAATGAAACCGGACGGTCAGAGATGACTCGAAGTACTTCAAGTGCAAAAGATTTGTAATCACTTACTCCTGCCTGTCGCATGAGTGTGGGATTTGTCGTAAAACCCTTTACAAATGGCTTCATGTAAAGTGCACGAATGCTATTAATATCTGCGCCATCGGCGAAGATTTTTACTTTAAGTTTGCTGATGTCTGTCATGTTGTTTTGAATTTATTTGAAAGAATATAGTTAACTGCTCTTTGTAATGAGTTTACATTGACCTCAGCGTCCAACGGACGAGGTTCAGCATAGTGCCGATCGATAAAAATTGTTCTGCACCCCACTTTTTTCCCAGCCTCAATATCACTTGCCCGATCCCCTATCATATAACTCCTATTCATGTCAATTCCATATTTCTTTGAAGCACTAAGCAACATTCCTGGGTTCGGCTTGCGGCATTCACATCCTTCATCCTGTCGATGGGCGCATAAATAAACATCATCCACCTTTGTTTTTTCGCAAAGTTTCTTATGCATTGCTTCAACTGCTTCAAGTGTTACTTTTCCATGACCGATATCTGGTTGATTGGTTACCACAATAACTTTGTATCCATTATCCTTCAATAGCTTTACTGATCGGGAAGAGTTCGGCATAAGTTTGAAATCTTCCAGCGAACGCGGGGCATACGGTTTGCCATTGCGAACAATTGTCCTGCAAAGCACACCATCCCGATCCAGGAAGATAGCAGGAATTTTTTTACTGATCACCATTTAGTTGCCACGATTTGAAGCACGGGATGAGAAACCAGGCAATGCCAAACAACCGCCTGAAAAGCTTCGCTGTGAGGCGTTACTAATTTATCATCAACAACAGGAACCAATACAACAACATCTCCTACTTTTTTCGTGTAGCCACCATCGCGCCCCACAATGCCATATACCTTCGCTTTCCTTTCACATGCAAGATCAATTGCATGAATTAAGTTTACACTGACCATTTTTTCCAGGTTCCCACCACCAACGGATAAAATGAATAGCGCATCTTTGGCTTCAAGCCTGCTCCCCTTAAGCCAGCCTGCAATAGCGCCATCCCATCCTTCATCGTTGATTCTTGCAGTAAATTCCGACACATTATCAGTTGGTGCATAGGCCTCGATTCCACAAAGTTTACGAAAATCATTCACCGCGTGCGAACAATTAGCTGCGCTTCCTCCAACTCCTAAAAGGAATAACCTTCCTCCCTTTTCACGCAAACTCAGGAGTGCATTTGCCAAAGAATCAATTTGTTGCTTGTCGATCAGGTCAGCAATGACTTTTACTTGCTCAAAATATTTGTTAACGTGGGTATCTTGCATTTTCATCTAATTAAGGGTTATAATTACATCATTCATATTGGAAGAATTTTTTTTCGTCATACTATGTGTTGATTTCTGCCTAAACCAGGATCACAACCTCAGAAATAATCTCAGCTATTATTTGATTCTTGTTATTGCAGGAAAGTAATCTTCATCGATATTAGTTCTTTACAGGTGTTCTAAAGAGTTTATCTGAAAGAGTTTAAATCTATGATTTTTTTAAAGTTAAACCAGCAATTTTTTCATATGTACTATTCTCAATCTCTAATTTATGCATTCCTCCATACCCTTTAAAATCTTCAGCCATCTTCATCTTTACCAGCGCATCGCGAAGCAAAATGAGATCAGGATGCTTAGTTAACTCATGATGATCTATCGAAGTAATTTTATCTAAAAGCAAGTTAACAGTTATCTCCATACATTCCGATAATAAATATAATCCATTTATTCATGAATTGAAATAATCACTATAATGATTCCATAATTTTATCCGGTTATTTTGGTAACCTTACTCATCTTCCTTCATGAAACAGCATGGTGGCAATGGTTTTCAGTGCTATTGATAAATCAAGCGCCACAGAGCGGTGCTTTAAATAATAAAGGTCATGCTGAAGTTTTTCCATGGTGTCTGCTATTGAGGGTGAATGGTAGCTGCCCGAGATCTGATCCCAACCTGTAAGCCCTGGTTTAATTAACAACCGTGTTTTGTAGAATGGAATGTTGCGTTCGAGTCCGACGATAATCTCGGGACGTTCGGGCCGGGGACCAATGAAGCTCATTTCTCCTTTGAGGATATTTAAAACCTGCGGGATTTCATCAAGACGGGTTTTTCGCAAGAATAATCCGAATTTTGTAATCCTGTGGTCATTTTTTTCAGTTGGGGCACCATCATTATTAAGGATTCTCATTGTCCTGAATTTGATCATCACATACTCTTTTTCATTTTGTCCCATACGTATCTGCCTGAAGAAAACGGGGCCCTTACTGGTTAATTTGATAGTAAGCCCGATCAGCAAACAGAAAGGTCCTGTAAAAATTATAATTATATATGAGAGTAAAAGATCCATTAATCGTTTCACTCTTTGATAGTTTATTTTCTGGCCCTCCTTTAAATTTTCAAGGAACCAGCTCTGCCCGATGGCTTCAATGGGAATTTTTCCGGTAACCTGTTCATAGAAATCCGGATAGGTAAAGAAATCAACCTTATAGGGCAGGCAACTAAACAATGCCTGTTCCATAAGTTCATTTTCACCGAAATTGTCACAAACAACAATGGCTTTAATCTTGTTTTCAGAAATGCTGCCAATAAGGTTGATCAATTTATTTGGATCCTTAAAAACCAATGTTGGGGTATATATACTTCCGGGATTCTTCTCCAACTCCGTCAGCAGGTTATCAGTATAATGGTTTGAGCCAATAATTGCCAGGTTAACCTGCGGAATAACCTTGACCATGATGGTCATAAAAAAAAGGCGCCAAACGACAAATAAGATGGTGAAACATGCGATAAAAATTGCAAGGTTTGTTTTTGGAGCAATTTCAGGCTGAACGATCAGGTAAAAATATATAACAGATAATACACTGCTCACAAGTAAAGCGTTGAAACCAAGCCTTACAAATCTCATATCACTTGTTTTAATATTCAGATTATATAAACTGAGTACATAGAAAACCAGGATCCAAATGAAAAAAACAAAGACAAAATAGGGCCAGTGCTCAACAAAGACAGAAAAAAACTCACTTTCGGGATATCGAAACAAAATGGTGAATAATAATGCCAGATGGAGGAAAAATATATCACCCCCCAAAAGGATTACTTTCTTTATCATTTTTCCCATTGAGAAATTTTGAAAGTTCTTGAAAAAACAAACTGCTTAAAATGAGTAGAAAATACATCAGTAATCATATAAGCAAAATTATCTGGAGTGTAAAGTAAATAAAATGCTTGATGTTTAATAGACGATGACTTTATCCTTACGGAATTTGTTAATAAACCCCTTCACGAATATTAAACCAACTCCGGCAAAGACTCCCAAGAAAAACATGAGCAACACAATTTTACCTGTTTTGGTTGCATTACATTGATTGGCAACAGAAGCAGGCTCCAATATACTGCAAACTGCAAGTCTCTCCTCTTCTTTGATCCTGGTTTTTTCCAATTGTACCGCAAGTTCATTCAATACATTGAATTTAAGATCGCTCTCAGCTCTGAGCCGCTTTAACATGATGGTATCCATGCTCCGGATTTTCGCTGTATGTTGGTCGTAGAAATCTGACAGCTTTTTTAATGAAACCAGGTAGTTGGTCTCGGCATCGCGATACTGCACTGCAAGGTACTGTATGTTTTTTTGAACCCGTTGCATTTGGAAGTTTATCAGGAATGCCGATATTTTTTGAGAAATACTGTCTGCCAGTTGCTTTGCCACAAAAGGATCCTGCATCTTCACAATGACTTCCAGGGTGCCAGCATTTCCGGGAATGGCATTAATCCGGCCATTCAACCCGGCGATACTGCCCTGTGGTGGCTTAGTCTTTTTGTTGAGCACATCCGACACTGTTTCTGTTTGCGTGTTACCTGAGTCCTTTAAACTGATTTTCAACACTTCAGTTAAAAAGGGTGTACTGCCGAGCAGGGTAGGTAGAAACTCGGGAGTGGGGGAATCAACATACAGGACTACCCGGGACTCAAATTCAGGAATGATAGTAAACTTATTGTAAATGACATAAAGCCCGCCCAATACGACAAACAGCGCAGTAGTGAGCAGGATGGAGATGCGGCCAGCCCATAACTTGCGCATAATTTCCAAAAGATCGATCTCATCGTCGTTTGGAATTTTCTGGTCATTGAAAAAATCAGACATATTACAAATATTATATAATGTTTCCTGTTTCCTGTACACGGCGTTCTCACCAATTTTACATGGCTTCGCCCTTTCAGTCACAGTATGTAAACTTACCAGGTAGATTTCTTCCTTCTGATCTCCGGTTTATTATCCCTGATTATCAGTTTGTTTCCATAACAGCAATGCCTCCGGGTAGTCGCACAGGATGGCTGATGCCTGTTCAAGGCTAATGATATTGTATTTTATGTTACGTTTGATGATCCTTTCGGCCTTTTCCACTAAATGTACCAGGTAAAGCCTGTCAATGTCGTACCCCACCAATAGCAGTTCGATAACCGGGTTGTCGTGGCCCCGGGCAAAACTTCCGGTAAGGTAAGCGCTGTGTAACCCACCCATACCTGTCATAACATTTTCAATAATATGATCAATCCCGGTGTGCTTGAGTAAAAGGCGATGAATGTCGCTGTATAACGGATGTTTTTGGTTTGCGTGAAAAACCTTTTTGTTGCCGTCAGCCTTTGAATGCAGCAAACCAGCCTCTTCCAGATGGTTAAGCTCAATCCGGATGGCATTGGTCGATTCGCCAAATTCCGATGCAAGATCACGCAAATAAGAGGTCGTTGTGCCGTTCAGAAAGAACTTCAGCAGCAACTTGATCCTGGTTTTTGATGTAATCAGCGATTCTAACATCTATTCTGAATTTTTTTGTCCCGCGTCCCGTGTCCCGTGTCCCGCGTCCCCCTTTTTCGTCCCGTGTCCCGCGTCCCGCGTCCCGCTTTTCCGTCCCGCGTCCCATTTTTCGAGCAACAAAATTACTCGTTTTATTGAAAAACCATACAAATTCTCAAAACAATTTTTTTTCTTTTTGACTACCTGCATTTTAACTTCCATCCCATCCACGTGCCCTGCGCCCTTTGCCCTTTACCCTTTACCCTGTGCTCTGTGCCCTTCGCTCTGTGCTCTACGCCCTGCGCCTTCCATTAAAAAAACCGCGCACAAAATTTGTTCAAATTTATAATTATTCTTTAGGACTTGCCGGTTTCTGAAGGTTTAATCTTTTCACACACCTGCCTTCACGTTCAGGTATTCCTTACACACGAAGTGTTGATTTGCTGTAAATTAGGCAGTTGCAAATACGGGCGTTATGTTCATAAATTACAGCACCCGGGAACAACCCTATAATCAATCACAAAATTCCGGATATTGGAAGGGCGCCCGCTTCTCCCCTCTCGCTGGGGAGAAACCACAAGTGGGGTTACAGAATAATCGTTATACGTACAAGTGATTGAGGGGCATCGACTTCTCCCCTCTCGCCGGGGAGAGGGGTCAGGGGGTGAGACGCCAATCTTATATTTCAATGAATGCAATGAAGTTTTGCAGCCCACAGCCCAACAATCTCTTTTGCAGCCCTTGTGCTGGTTTCAAGGGCGCCGGCATCGGGAAGGATCTGGTGCACCGAAAATGGTGGCTTGATAACTTCAAAATCGGCTGGGGCCGGGATGATGCGGAGACCGGTCCGCGTGAAGAGCCAGCATGCCCGGGGCATGTGCATGGCCGAAGTGACCAGCAGGATCGAGGGTGTTTTCGTTACTACACCGGTTTTCTGAGTCGGTTTAACCTCGTGCGTTGCATTCGATTTTTGATTTATTGCCTGAATGAACCCTTTCACCTCGCTCGCATTTTCAACGGTATTCCTGCTGCGGCCCTCAACCCTGATAGCAGCCGCCGGCACACCCAGCATCTCTAAAAAATGTTTCATTGCTTTGCCCGCCACACCGGTTCCCGTTAAGGGATCAACCCCGGCGCTGACAATGACTACTTTCGACCTGCCGGCATGATAGAGCTGTGCGGCAAACACTTCGCGGTCGGCGGCTGAATTCAAATCCAGCGGTGGTAATCCGGTGCCGGCATCGCCGCGGATGCCGCCGCCCAACGCCACAATGGCATCGGCAACAGGATATTGCCAGGCCGGCTTCCACGTATATTGCGATTCAAGCCTCCCTCTGAGGAAATTGCTCCATAACGGGGTACTCCAGAGCCAAAGCCATGCGGCCAGGGCGACCAGCACGACAAGGGTGGCCTTACGCCGCCGGTAATACAGCAAAACCACAGCCAAGACCAATGCCACGAAAGAGATGCCCATCGGCATAACGATGAGGGAGAGGGCTTTGTAAAGGGAGTAACTTAATCCGAACATTGAAAATGATGAATTACAAGTAACGAATTACGAATGACAATGCGCGCCACAAACAAAAGTAAATGAAAATTCTCACAGCATATTTATAAAGAAAAAGCGAATAAAAAAATCACGTAGTGAAAACTTCAAACCTCGTTGATCAATATTCAATATCGAGTCTGTCCGAAAAGTCCGATCAACTGGATCCTGAGCGGAGTCGAAGGATGCAAACACCTGATAATAAGGACACTTCGACTTCGCTCAGTGTCCGGTTTTTCGTTAAACTACTTTTTCGGAGTGGACTTAATGTTCAATATTCGATTCGACCTATGGCGTGTGACAAGTTACTACTGAAATTTGTACATTTGTGAAAAAAAATCAGTCGCGGGAATATTTCCTGTGGGGAAAGGTATTACAAATACTTTACGAATGAAACTCAGAATTACCATCATGTTGTTGTTTTGCTGCCTCCTGGTGCACCTGGCCGGGGTTGCCCAAACCGAAGCGGAGATCAAGGCCGTGAAGGAACGTTTCGCCAGCGGCAATGCCAACATGCGAAAAGGTGACTGGAAGAATGCCGTGAAGGACTACAACACGGTCATTATGCTTGCTCCGAGCTATGCCGATGCCTATTTCAACCGGGCCTATGCCTGGGACCGCCTGGGCCGATACGATGAATCTGTTAAAGATTATACCATGGCCATGCGGCTGACCCCGAAAGATGCCGGGGCATTCAACAACCGCGGTTTGGCCTATGCAAACCTGAAGCAGTATTATGCTGCCATCTACGATTTTTCAGTGGCCATCACCCTCAACATCCGTTTTGCCGAGGCATACAACAACCGTGGATACTATAACTCCATCCTGGGTAAGTATGAAAAGGCGATCCCCGATTTCGACCGGGCGGTCAGGCTCAACCCATCATACGGATATGCTTACAACAACCGTGGATTTGCTTTGTTCAAACTGAAAAAATATACGCTTGCCCTGGCCGACTACAACAAGGCCCTCGAAAAAAACCCGAAACACGACCTGGCCTTAATCAACCGCGGCGACTGCCACGAACTGATGGGCGCCCACGACAAAGCCTGCCTCGACTGGATGAAAGCCGCTTCGATGGGAAACAAGGTGGCCGAAGAAAGGGTGAAGCGGAGTTGCAAATAGCGGTTTCAGGTACCAGGTGCCAGGTCCCCCATCACCGTTTCACCTTATTCTTCACCTCCTCCAACCCCTTGCTCACCCCCCCCCTTGCTGCCAGCGTATCAATATCCGCCAGGCATTTCCCGGGTTCATTGAGATAATAATAACACCAGGCGCGTTTCTCCCAGGCTTCGGTGATGCCGGGCTCCCTTTCGATGATCTTTGTATAATTGACAACCGCAGCCTGGTAGTTTTTCTGGTTAAATTCATATTGGGCAGGGATATAAAAGGATTCCATGCGCCTGATGGCTGCCTTTCGCTTCAGATCAGCTTGCCTGGAAACGTAAGTTGGTCTGGGATCGCCCCACCTGACCAGGTACGAATCCAGCGCCGGCCCCATTGCTTCGTAGCAAGCCAGATAATCGCCGATAATACCGGCTGCGGCTTCATAGTCTTCCCTGTTTTCCAGCATCCCGATTAGCTTATCGAGATTGGGTTGATATAAAGGCTTCAGCCTGAATACCTGCAATGCATAAACAATAGCGCTATCGGTATTGCTCAGCTTCTCATAGGAGAGGCTGATAAAATACTCTCTTCGTGACTCCCATGGACTAGCCTGATCGCTTTTGAGCAATGCGATCGCCGCAGTTAATTTGCTTTCGCTGATCAAATACCTGGCCTTTATCACAGCAATAGGCTCCCCATCAACCGATACTGCGGGGATGGCAGAAAACCCGGTCATAAAAAGCGCTGACGGGGCCCTGAGCTCACCCTGCCAAAGTTCGTATTTGAACAGACTCTGCAACCGAAGCGAACGGTAGTTCAGGTAAAGCAGATAAATGGAGGAGAGTAGGACGAGAATTAAGAGGATGGGCAGAAGAGGGACGCGGGACGTGAAAAACGGGACACGGGACGCGGGACGCGGGACAAAGTTTCCTCTCCTCACTTTCCACTCCGGTGTATAGGCAACCGCTGCGCCGAGGAATATCGCCCACAATGATTGAATCTCAGGCCTGTCGTAGGGGAAGTTAAAAAAGGCATCGACGCTGTAACAAAGCAATCCGAAGGCCGGGAGGAACAGATATTCGTATGAAATACCCGATGCAGGACCCTTGAATAGGGCATACAGAAAAAACCACCCGATGCCAATAAAGACTGACAAGAACAACATGCCTCCCAAAATGCCTGTTTCAGAAGTGGTTTGTATGAAATCATTGTGGTTGTAATAGTAATACTGATAATCAGGGGTTGTCTGGTTTTCGTACTTCAGCACGGCAATTTTCCAGTTACCAATGCCAACACCGAGCAAAGGTTCATCTTTGATGAGCTTTGCCGATCGGATCCAGCTTTGAATACGCATTCCGGAAGATGCATCAGTTTTTATTGTTCCTAACCTGGCGGTAATCCTGTCTTTTAAATTAAAATCACGCACGGTGGGTGAATAATGGCTCAGCAACAGCCATCCCAGGTAAATAAAGAGTGGGAAGAGCGCTACAATGACCAGGCTGTAAAGGGCGCTCCTTATTTTTTTACGGTCTAAAAACAGCCGCAGGATCAGAAACACAAGGTAGGCTGATGTAAGCAGCGCCAGGCCCACGATGAAGGCCCGCGCGCTCATCAATAGAATTGCCAGGAACCCGGCAAAGATGGCAACTATTCCGATTGTTTTTGCCAGGTTCTTTTTGAAAGTCCACAGCCATAAGGCAAAGGGAAGTTTTACAAACATCGCCGAGGCCAGTATGTTCTTGTTCGAATACCCTGATTTTACTTCGTTTGATATTGCCAGGAAAAACTCGGCAAAATTCGGATATTTTTCCGCCAGGATGTATATCTGATAAAAAACAAAAGCCGCATCGGCGAGCAGCAGCAGGCTCATACCAATAGCCAGCGGGAACAGGTACTTTGCACTGACCCGCAGGATGGCCGCAATGATCATTACGGCAGTGAAAACGGTAAAGAGTTTTGAAAAGGCCAGCAGGGACTCTGCCATATTGACGGCCTTGAAGAAAGAGAGCAGCGAAACAGCCAGGAATAGTATATACAGGAAACCTATCTTGTTGCTGAAAAAAACAGAAATAAATTTATGAGGAGGCTGCTCCTTTTTACGCAGCAGGAAATATATATATACTACCAGGTTGAGGATAGCAAGCGCCAGGAATTTGGTGCCTGCTGAATCGATGGCATTTAACCTGGGGGTGAGCACGGTAATAAAACCATATCCCAGTAAAATCAGCGGATTAACAACCCCGCCCATCCAGTCTAAGAAACGCCTTAAGAAATTTTTTTTTTGTATAAAATTCAAATTGGTCACCTTTTGTCACCTTTTTCGTCACGTGTCACGTGTCACGTGTCACTTTTTTCCGTCCCGTGTCCCGCGTCCCGTGTCACCTTTTCCGTCCCGTGTCCCGTGTCCCGTGTCACTTTTTTCCGTCACGTGTCACGTATTCCCGTCCCCTCCTCCTACTTCGCCTTCCTCCTCACTCCCCTCTCCCGTTGCAGATCAAAATCAAGCGTGCGGTACACCGAATTGTTGCTGAGGTACTCAGGAATGATCTGTTTCATTAGCCGCACCACGGCACGGTTGTCGCCCTGGCGATAGGGCTCAGCCATGCCTTCGATTAAGTTAGACACCTCATCGAATGGGTAATCGCGCACTTTGGCGATCATAATCTTGGGGTGGTGGGTTGGCAGGGTACGCTCCTTGTCGTTGAGCAATTCCTCGTAGAGTTTCTCTCCGGGGCGCAATCCGGTG
>Ga0247842_10001502_pt1 | contig 38855 bp, 35 predicted proteins | sample LaCruzMarch2015__3_FD_192411 | JGI IMG/M metagenome (GOLD analysis project Ga0247842, IMG submission 192411) | Freshwater microbial communities from meromictic Lake La Cruz, Castile-La Mancha, Spain - LaCruzMarch2015_19m | ecosystem: Environmental > Aquatic > Freshwater > Lake | place: Spain...
AAATAATGAGTGTATTAAAAGCAGAAGATTGGATTATATACTTATTAATAGGAGGAGTTATCCTTATATTTGCAATAGCATCTGCTCAGGTTTTTGTATGGGATAAAGAAGCTGCAGAAGAAGGGTCTTCAATAATATCTGGCGGTGAAGTTGGAGATGAATCAATGCAAGGAGCAGTAGCTGTCTTAAGAAACCCGCAGGTTTTAGGATTAGTATTCATATTTTTAATAGCTGCGATTAGTATCCATAGATTAACAAAATTTACTTAAAAAATCTATTTTTTAGGGCTGCTTTTTACAATCCTTCTTAGTTCAGCTACATTTTCTGTAAATGTAGGTAATACCTTCTCAAAAACCTGGCTCATCGCTTTTACTTCAGAGCCTACATTTACTATGTTTTTATCATACTCATTTATCTTTCCTATTATAGAATTCTGTAGTTTGCTGAAATTATCTTTAAGATCTCTTATTTCCTGTTCAACTTTGTTCAGGTTGCTCTCAACTTTACTCTTCCATTCAATTATCTTGTTGATACTTTTTACAAGTTCTTCCCACTTTTCATCAATAATAGCTTCAGCCATCTCTTCTATCTTTTCTCTTGAACCATCAGATGGTTGAGAATATGAAGGAGCTTGTTGATTCATATCCATCATTTGAGGCTGTTGTTCCTGTTGAGGCATTTGAAATCCTTGATCTACAGGACCAGCAGGTATATTTGAAGGTTCTGCATATTTATTGCATCAAATATCTGCTGAGGATTATATCCTTGTTTTTGTAATTCTTGAATAATCTGATTGTTGCTAAGACCCTGCTGTTTCATTCCTCTAACAACATCAATCAAAGGATTAGAAGACATACCACCCATATCCATAGGATTTGGAGCTTCAGGAACATTAGTTTTCTTTTTTGCAAATAACGCCATTAATACACCTCTTTATTGTATATATTGGATTAAGTATATAAAAAGTTTTTCTTTTATTTACCTATATCTGTTAATTTTTCATCAATCATTTTTTGAACTGTCTCTTCTGTAACAAAATTTATTGGGTTCCATATATTGATATATTTTTTTAATACTTCAACATCTTCTTTTCTTGCACACCCTTTTAATTCGCTTATAACCTCTATTAATACGTGTTTTAGATTGTCAACCTCTTTTTTTAATTCATTTATCTCCCCTAATGTTGACTTTTGTTCAAGAGTATCTTTTTTATGCCTATTCAGATCATTCTGCTCCATTACCAACAATTTTCTTCTTAAATTATTGACCCCTTCTTCTATAACTTTTATTCTTCTTGAAACTTGCATAAAATCCCCAGAATAATCCTTTACTATTGGGTCTTTTGGATTAGGTTTTTTTTGTTCTTGCTGAAAAGGGTCAAAACCTATAACATTCTCTGCCATATACTGCCTAAACTAAGTCACTCTAATAAATTTATGTTATCATATCAAAGTAGTTATCTATACCTTAAATACTTTTTTAGATATATATTATAAAATATATTAAATAATATAAAAAAATAGAAAGTATTATAAACTATATTTTATACTATACACTATAATAGATAAAAAGTGATTAAAAATTCCAAAAAAACCAATTTCTGCAACAATCGATGAAGATTTGATTAAATGGATAGATGAACAGCTAAAAGATTCTGCTAAATATAGGAATAAATCCCACCTGATAGAGATAGCATTAAATAAATTAAAGAAGGAGAAAGACTAAGATGGCTGAAAAAGAAGGGGCATTATTTTCTTATGATATAATAAGAGAAGGTGAAGATATTATTCTTTCTATTAATTGCGAAACTTATCAAAAAACTCCGTCTTTAGAAGAAGATCCTTTGCTTATGTCAAAAACCATTGATATTTTAGCTGAAACTGGAACTGTAACTAAAATAGTGTTTGCACAAAAACGTGAGTATGAATATGATTATGCTACTGTTCAAATATTGCTAGAAATTGCAAAATTATACAACCAGTTTGCAAAACAGAAGATAACATCATATATGGGAATAACTGATAAGTTGACCAGTGTTGATTCTGCAAAAAGATATTCTGAAATCCAGTATATCGTATTCCAGTTGTTAAAAGCAGATCCTTTGGCAGCATTTGTTGAATCAAAAAGAATATTGAGACATGAAAAGATAATGACTCAAAAAATAACAGATAAAAACATAATTGAATCTGCTGAAAGATATATTTCTATCTTAAACTACATAGCATCATTGCTAGAAAAAACAAAATTAATCTCATTATCTAAGCAGGATTTAGAAGGATATAAGATAGGGGATAGGACAATCTATACAAAACTTTTCACATCTACGATCAGACCAGATTTTATGTTTACTAAATTAATGACAGCATATCCAGAAGCTGCAGAAGAAGTTGGAGCTTATGCTCTTGGAAATACAGAAGTAACTATATTCACTTTAAATGATTCAGTCCAGAATCTTTATCATATAATTCCGCCGGAATTCAAATTGACTGAAGAGAAATATGATATTTTAGATACTGCCAGAAAAATAATGGCAGAGCATAAACCTAAAAAAGAAGAGTTTGTAGATCCTGAAAGAATGAGGGATGTTTTCTTTAAGGTAGGCCACGATTTGATAGAAGAAGTCTGCGAATATAAAAAAATAAAATTAAAACCGAAAGAAATAGATGAGATGACCAACATATTGGTTAGATATACAGTAGGCTTTGGTTTATTAGAACTTCTTTTGCAGGATGAAAATGTTCAGGATATCACAATCAACGCACCTATGGGACAAACTCCTATTTTCTTGATCCATTCAGAATTTGGAGACTGTAAAACAAATATTATCCCTACTGTTCCTGAAGCAGAATCATGGGCTTCTAAATTAAGGATGATATCAGGAAGACCTTTAGATGAAGCAAATCCTGTTTTAGACACTGAATTAACAATTCCTGGTGCACGTTCTAGAGTAGCTGTTGTTGGACCTCCATTAAATCCATTTGGACTAGCTTATGCTTTAAGAAGGCATAGAGACCAGCCATGGACTTTGCCATTATTTATTGCAAATAGAATGATTAATCCGTTAGGGGCTGGAATTTTATCTTTTGTTATTGACGGTTCAAAAACAATGTTAGTAGCAGGAACAAGGTCAGCAGGTAAAACCTCCTTTTTAGCTTCTTTATTAGTTGAACTGATGAGAAAATATAGGGTTATCACAATAGAAGATACTTTAGAATTGCCGGCAGGACCTTTAAGAAAGATGGGATATAATATCCAGCAGATGAAAGTAGCATCTGCTTTAACAAAGGGAACAACAGAAGTTCCTGCAGATGAAGGTATAAGAACAACATTAAGGATGGGAGATTCTGCTTTGATAATAGGTGAAGTTAGAAGTACAGAAGCAAAATCTTTGTATGAAGCTATGAGAATTGGTGCATCTGCCAACGTTGTAGCAGGTACAATCCACGCAGATTCTCCGTATGGTATTTATGACAGGGTTGTAAATGATTTAGGTGTTCCTAAAACTAGCTTTAAGGCAACAGATCTAGCAATCATAACAAATCCAATAAGATCTGCAGACGGTTTGCATCGTTTTAGGAGAGTAACCCAGCTAACAGAAGTTAGAAAATTCTGGGAAGAAGATCCTTTGCTTGAAAAAGGATTTGTCGATTTGATGAAATATGATTCAAAATCAGATCAGCTAGAACCTTCTTCAGATATATTAAATGGCGATTCTGATCTTTTAAAATCAATTGCAGGAAATGTAAAAGACTGGGCTGGAAATTGGGATGCAGTATGGGAGAATATCTTGTTAAGAGCAAAAACAAAAGAAGCATTAGTAGATATTTCAAAAAAAGTAAATATGCCTACATTGCTTGAAGCAGAATTTGTAATTTCTGCAAATGATGAATTTCATAAGATATCTGATAGAGTAAAAGAAGAGATTGGAGTATTAGATCCTAAAAGAATATTCTTTGATTGGAATGAATGGTTAAAACGCAAAGTAAAAGAAAAAGGTATCATTTAATATGTCAGATATATCTCAGGAAGAGCTGCAGAATCTGCTTAGCAAATATAAGGGTAAGATAGAGAAAGAGCTAAATTTTAAGACAGCAGAAGATTATCAGCCAATTTTTTCCAGAGAATATCAGGAGTTTAAGCAGGAATTGATGCCTCCGCAACTGTCTCTTTATGAGAAAGCATGCAATTTCTCTGAAAAATTGGTCAAAATAAATCCTAAGCCAGAAGTAGAAGCAAAATTAAAAAAATCAATCGAAGTTTCTCATCTTAATGTAACTCCTGTAGGAGTGATGTCTTTTTCAATATTAGGACCTATAGGATTTATTATTGTTGCTATGTTATTAAGTTTGGTATTGACAAACGGATTTTTCTTTATTGTAGTTGCATTATTTACAGGATTGATATTAATCAGCATTTTATCTGCATTGCCTACAATGATCGCCAATACATGGCGTATGAAAGCTTCTAACCAGATGGTCCTTTGTATCTTTTATATTGTAACCTATATGAGACATACTTCTAACTTAGAAAATGCAATAAATTTTGCTGCTGAACATCTTGATGCTCCATTAAGCCTAGATATGAAAAAAGTATTATGGGATATTGAAACTAAGAAATTTGATTCTATAAAAGAGTCATTGGATTTCTATATGGAAACCTGGCGTGAATGGAATATGGAATTTATCGAAGCATTCCATCTGATCGAATCATCATTATATGAGCCTTCTGAAGCAAGAAGAGTGGAATTATTAGACAGATCTTTAGATGTAATCTTAGAAGAAACTTACGAAAAGATGTTGCATTATGCTCATGATCTGCAATCTCCAATCACTATGCTGCATATGTTAGGAATTGTCATGCCGATTTTAGGCCTGGTTGTACTTCCATTAGTAGTTAGTTTTATGGAAAGCGTAAAATGGTATCATATATCTGTATTATATAATGTATTGTTGCCTTTAGGTATCTTTTATCTAGCAAAAAAGATTTTATCAAATAGGCCGACAGGATATGGAGAATCAGACATTTCTGAAAATAATCCTGAACTTCAAAAATATAAAAACGTTCTAATCAATATAGGTCCTTGGGAGTTTAAGATAAATCCTCTGTGGTTTAGTGTGACTTTGGGACTTTTACTTATATTTATAGGATTGTCTCCACTTATAATCCATTTGGTTGCTCCTGATTTTGATATAGGCTTATTAGAAAAAGATGCTTCTACTGGAAAAAGCCAATTTTATTTGTTGGAATATAAATTAAGCAAAGCTGCACCACCATCACCAGATGCAGGACAAATAATTGGTCCTTATGGTCTAGGAGCTTCTTTATTAGGGCTAGCAATACCTCTTGGACTAGGCTTAAGTATTGGTCTTTATTATAAGTTAAGATCTAAAAATGTAATCAAGATAAGAGAAAAAACAAAAAACCTTGAAAAAGAATTTGCATCTTCATTATTTCAGCTTGGGAACAGGTTAGGTGATGGGATACCTGCAGAATTAGCTTTTGAAAGGGTTGCAGGAGTAATGCAGGGAACCTTATCAGGAACATTTTTTGAGATAGTAAGCATAAACATAAGAAAGTTAGGGATGTCTGTTAAAGAGGCTATCTTTAACAAAAAAACAGGAGCTTTGATTTCATTCCCTTCAAAAGTTATTGAAAGTTCTATGAAAGTTTTGATTGTAAGTGTCAAAAAAGGTCCTAAAGTTGCAGCGCAGGCTTTGATGAATGTATCAAGATATATAAAAGAGATTCATCGTGTTGATGAAAGATTAAAAGATTTGATGTCCGATACAATCTCATCTATGAAATCACAGGTAAACTTTTTGACGCCTGTTGTTGCAGGCATTGTTATAGGAATAACTTCAATGATTTCTACGATAATTGGCAAACTTGGAAACTTGATACCATCTGGAGGAGGCGAGGATACTGCTTCATCAATGGGAGCAGCTTCACAATTAGCTAATATGTTCGGAGATGGTGTTCCTCCATATTTTTTTCAGATTGTTGTAGGTGTCTATGTTGTTCAGGTTATCTATATATTGACTCAGGTCATAAGCGGGATAGAAAATGGTTCTGATAAACTAAGTGAAAATTATAGTCTTGGTATGAACTTGACAAAATCAACTGTTATGTACACAATAATTGCACTGATTGTAATTTTAGTCTTCAATTCAATCGCAGGATCAGTCCTTCAAGGAGCAATTCAATAATAATTCTTACTTAGAAAAAAATGGGGACGGGGGAATTTGAATCCCCGACAACCTCGGCTTCAGCGAGGTGCTCTCCTTAGCCGAACTTTTCGTTCTCAGGCTGAGCTACGTCCCCGATAATCAGAAAAATCTCAAAATGATTTATAAATCTATCGCAAATCCTGGATTTGCGAAGTCCCAAAAATTTTATTTTTGAGGACTATCGTTATAAATTAAAAAATAAGATTATCCAATGTTTTCTTCTTCAACATTATCTAAAATCTCTTCTTCAGTGGCTTCATCTTCTGTTAATACATGTTCGCCTTCGTCGCTTTTATTAGCCTCAGTTATTGTCGATTCCTCTGTTTCATCCTTTGTTACTTCTTTGTTTCCAACAACCTCTAATTTTCCAAATCTGCCTGTGCTCAATTGAAGTTCACCTTGCCAATCTCCAACCCATCCATTGGTAATATGAATCTGATCACCAACTTTTACCTTGTCAATATCTTCATTCCATAAAGTTAATGTTACTTCACCAGATTCATCTTTTACTTTTGCATTGCAGACTCTTCCGGGTTTTCCAAATTTTTGAAATTCTCTGACAGATTGCTTTTCAACTATCTGTACTATCAAATCTACATTTCCTTGTTTTGCTTTTAATTCTTTTATTTGCATGATAACACCTTATCGTATTCTAATAAAGGCCAATTTAAAAATCTATCGAAAAGACAGAAGTTGGCTTTTTAGATAGAGTTTGAAAATTTGTTTTCAAAAACTATCTACTTTTCTATTAATTTGCCTGCTTTTTCGAATATTATCTCAGAATTCAATAATTTCCTTAGTGTTTCCTTTAAATCACTAATCTTTATGCGTATTTGTTTTGCATCATCTCTGTTTCTTAAGGTAACTGAATTGTCCTTTAAGCTGTCAAAATCAAATGTTATGCAATAAGGAGTTCCTATCTCATCCATTCTTGCATATCTTCTTCCAATGCTTCCAGAAGTGTCAAATTGACATGCAAAATCATATTTTAGCATATCAAAAACCTTTTTTGCATCATCATTTAGTTTATTTACTAAAGAGAAAACTCCAATTTTTACAGGAGCTAATTTAGAATTTAATTTTAATACAATATTTTCTCTTTGTTTGTCATTATTATAAGCATCAAACATGAAGACTAAAAAAGCTCTTTCAACACCTTGGCTTGGTTCAGCAACAACATGAGGAACAACCTTTTTCTTTGATTCTTCATCAAATAAGCTTAAGTCTGTTTTTGAAAATTTTATATGCTGCTGCAGGTCAAAATCTGTCCTGTTAGCCATTCCTTGCAGTTCATTCCATCCAAACGGGAATTCATACTGCAAATCCCATGTATCTAGAGCATAATGGCTTAATTCTTCTTTAATATGTTGCCTTATCCTAAATTTATCTGGTGTTGCACCCAAATTTATGAACCATTTATGTTCAGTAGCTAACCAATAAGCATGCCATTGGGTTTTCAAGATCCCTTTTTTTAATGCATCTTTGATTTTCATCTTTTCAGCAGGTTTGTTTTTTGTCTGAAGATCTGCTGATAATATGTTTATTTCATGATCTAAAGCCTCATTTATATATGGACATTCATTTACTTTGTCTGGATGTACAAAATATTCTATCTCCATCTGCTCGAATTCACGGCATCTGAATAAAAAATCTCTTGGAGAAATCTCATTTCTAAAAGCTTTTCCAATTTGAGCTATTCCGAAAGGCAATTTTAATCTTGCATTGTCTGCAACCAATTTGAAATCTGCAAAAATAAGCTGTGCTGTTTCTGGCCTTAAATATGCTACGTTACCATCAACAGGACCTACATTTGTCTTAAACATCATATTTATGTCACCAACAACATCATATTCTCCGCCACAATCACATTTTACTTTCCCAACTTCACTTTTATCCAACTTGTTTGGTTTTTTGCACTTTTTGCATTTGACATAAACATCTGTAAAATTAGCTACATGACCAGAAGCTTCCCATACCTTTGGATGTGTGATTATGCTCCCATCTATTCCTGCAATATCTTGTCTTGATTGAACATGAAATTTCCACCATTCTCTTTTTATGTTATTTTTTAATTCTACTCCTAGTGGTCCAAAATCAAAGAACCCAGATAGTCCTCCATAGATCTCTCCAGAAGGATAAACAAATCCTTTTCTTTTGCAGAATACTGCCATATCCTCAATTGTTATTTTTTCTGACATATTATAAATTATTATTCTCTCTCTTTTAAATCTTTTTATTTATTATTTTTTCAAATATTCAATCTCTTCTTCGTTTAAATCAAGTTCAGAAGCGATAGAATCAGCCATTTTAGGGTTTTTACTGAATATAACTCTAAAATAATCAATACTTTTGAGAATTTCTTTCTTAGAAGTATGAGTATTTAAAGCAATTTTCTCTGCAATTGCTTTTCTTTTCATATTTTTTATATTAGCCCAGTATATCTTAAGTAGCCTTCCTGTAGGCTTATATTCAATAAATCTATCATATTTTTTATCTTTTGAAACTGCAACACCCCCTGTAATCAAAGCATTGATATAAACCATAAATCTCCAATGCTGCCATCGGGATATTCTTCTTGAAAAAATATCTGCTTTGCTTAAATAATCATAGGCTTGAGCCAAATCTTTTGGATTTGTATACTCTTCAGGGATGTTTTTATCAAGCCAAAGCATCTGTTGATCTTGATTTTCATTAACATTATCAAAAGAAGATATAGCAATTTTAGGATCTGTTGTTTTAAGTATCTTTGTGATAGCATTTACAATGCTTTCCTGCTTTTCACGATTACTCAAAGTATCTAACTCTTCTTTGCCTAATTTCATAGAACTTATCGAAAGCTGCTGCAGGTCATTTAAAGCTGCCCTTAAATCACCGCCAGTCATCCTTGATAAACTTTTTAGGCTAGATTCATCATACTTTATTTTTTCTTTGTCACATATTTTTTTAAGAATATTAAAAACAGAGTCAGGATTTATATCTTCAAATTTAATCAATAAACTTTTGCTTCTCAAAGAACTAAATTTATTGTCCCAAGGGTTCATAGCAGTCAAAACAATAGGGAAAGATGTAGTCTGTATTATATTTATTATTTCCTGCAATCCACCTCTATCTTCTTTGCCAGAGATACCATCAACTTCATCAACTAAAATTACTTTGCCTTTTGAGAACAAGCTCATCTGACCAGATGCGCTTCCTACAATAGATTTGATATGTTCTTTATTCCTGAATTCAGATGCATTAACCTCCAAAACTTCTAGATTAAGATCTTTGGCAATAGCATAAACAGAACAGGTTTTTCCTATTCCAGAAGATCCATAAATAAATGATGCTTTTTTCTTAGCATGTTTAAAATTGACAATAAAATCTTTTAATTGTTTTAAGGCTTCATCTTGCCCGACTATTTCAGAACTTTTCAAAGGACTGTATTTTTTGATAAAAGGTTCCATATTGAAAAGTAAAATTTTAACCCTTATTAATCTTATGCTTAATTTAGTAAGCGACACAAAAATTAGGATAAATTAATGTCGTTTACTATCTTAGAAAAGATACTATCTTGCCATATAATTAATATCTTTTTCTAATTTCTGAAAAAGTTTATATATGGTCACTATATAATCTTTAATATGGACAAAAATAAGATTATTCTTATAAATCCCAGATCAGCTGGTTCTGATAAAATTATTAATTTCTTTAATGAAAGGAATATTAACTACATGGTTGTTAACAACCAGAATTCAATAGAACATATCATTAAAAAAGGTATCAAACAAGGATATTTGGATTATATCATCTGTGGAGGAGACGGCACAATAAATAATTTTATTCATCAATATATGAACCTTCCAGAAGGTTTTAGGTCAAAGATGTCTGTTGGATTTTTTCCGTCAGGAACAGCAAATGATTTGTCTGATGAACTTAGAATATCATCTAACCTTGAAAACGCATATAATCAAATCATGAAGAGAAAATTAAAAAAAATAGATATATTAAAAGTAAATAATTCTTATTTTGTTACAGGTGGAGGATTTGGAGTTAGTGCTGATATTGTAAATGACGTTAATGTGTTATATACCCTTATTGAAAACCCTTTAATAAAAAAATTAAAGAGGCAGCTTTATTTTTTTTCTATTGCAAAAAAGCTTCTTTTTGGATTTAAGACAATAAAAAATCCTATGGTCAATGGAAAAAAGATAAAAGGGAGGTTTATAGGATCTTTTGTTCAGAATCAACCTAAAACAGCAAAAGGATTTGTTATTTCACCTAATTCAAAAAATGATGATGGCTTTGTAGAACTGTTATTGGTTAAAGGGAGCAAAAACATATTTTCAAATATACACATCTTGTATATTTTTAGTATGGGAAAACAAATCAATCATAAAAGATGTATTGAAATTCCTTTTAAGAAGTTGAATCTCCAATTAAAATGGAGAACTTATCTTATGGGAGATGGAGAAATTTTAGATTGCACTAAAAATTTTAATTTTAAGGTTATCCACGATGCAATAACAGTCTATTGCGGTGATGAAAAATGATTAATATAGTTTTTCTTATGTTGCAGTCTTTTTATTTTATGCTACCAGCCTATTTTGCAAATATGGCTCCTGTAATTTTCAGAAAAATGAAATTTCTAGATATTCCTATTGATTTTAATAAAAAAATAAACAAAAATCCAATTTTAGGAAAAAATAAAACTTATAGGGGTTTATTTTTTGGAATATTATTAAGTATAATAACTGCATTTATACAATTTATGTTAATAAAAAATGAACTTTTCAGAAACATAAGCATAATTGAATATGACAATTGGATACTATTCGGATTTTGTATGGGTTTTGGAGCATTACTGGGAGATTCAATAAAAAGTTTTTTCAAAAGAAGGGCAAATATAAGTTCAGGAAAACCATGGCCTTTTTTTGACCAAATAGACTACATAATAGGTTCTTTCTTGATTACAAAAATATTTTTCGATATATCTTTAGATATAATGATAATGTCTACAGTTCTGAGCGTATTCTTGACAATACTAATAAATAATATAGCTTATATCTTAAAGATACGTGATGAACCTTGGTAAATATTTTTAATTTTCTAAAAAAAGCAGACAAAAATTCCAGAAAGAAGGATTCCAAAGATAAATCCCCAGATAATATCTGAAATATAATGTTTTTTAAGGATATATCTGCTTATAGGAATCAATAAAGCAAGGGCTCCGAAAAGAGCAATAACAAAAACATTTCTATATGTATCAACAAACAAAACTAATAATATTGCTGCTCTCATGCTGTGTACACTTGGGAAAGAACTTGCATCAATTTTTTCAAATAAACCAGTATATTTTTGTTTTATAGGCCTCTTTTTGAAATAAAAAATTCTTATTAATGCTGCAAGAAGATAGGATAAGATAAGACATGCTAAAAGCATCAGGGAAAGTCTGGAATTTCCAAAAAGCCACAATAGAAACACAATAAACAAACAAACAGGCGAACTACATATACTGGTTAAATCCCTCCAAAATGTTTCAAGTATTATTTTCATATAATAGTCAAGGTTTTATAGCTTAAAAATCTATCTAATATCAATACATATATTCCAGAATAGAAACCTTTATAAATAACATATGAATCATACTTCATATGAAGTGTAAATCATATAACATCTTTTTTGAAACAATAGCCAATAAAACAAGATTGAACATATTGGAAATATTACAAAAAAAGCCTATGTCTGTTACAGAGATTTGCATTGAACTCAAAGAAGAGCAATCAAAGATAAGCCATAACCTAAAATGTCTGATTTCCTGTCATTTATTGGATGTTGAAAAAAATGGAAAACAAAGAATATACTCATTAAATAAAGATACAATGGTACCTTTAATGAAATTGGTAGAGGATCATGTTACAAAATATTGCTGTAAGGAATGCAGAAGCAAAGATAAAGGTGATTTATGATAAAAACAATTTATTTAGATAATGGAGCAACAACTATGGTTGATCCTAAGGTAGTAGAAGCTATGAAACCTTATTTTTCAGAAAAATATGGGAATGCATCATCAAGCCATCATCTAGGACAAGAAGCAAAAAGAGCATTGGAAGATTCCAGAAATGTTATTGCGAAATCAATAAATGCTAAGCCTGAAGAGATAATTTTCACTTCAGGTGGAACAGAATCAAATAATATTGCATTAAAAGGAATTGCTTTTACAAATAAGAGCAAAGGAGATCATATCATCACAACAAAAATAGAGCATAAATGCGTTTTAAACAGCTGCAAATGGCTCGAAACACAAGGTTTCAAAGTCACTTATCTGGATGTTGATAAAGAGGGTTTTGTAAGTCCAAAAGATTTGGAAAATGCAATAACAGAAAAAACTATTTTAGTTTCAATAATCCATGGTAATAATGAGATTGGAACAATCCAGGATATAAAATCATTAGGAGATATTTGCAGAAAATATAACGTATATCTCCATATTGATGCATGCCAAAGCTATACTAAAACAGAGATAGATGTTAAAAGACAAAATTTAGATTTGATAACCTTAAATGCTCATAAGATCCACGGTCCAAAAGGAGTTGGAGCTTTATACATAAAAAAAGGGACAAAGTTAGATCCTTGGCAGCATGGCGGAGGTCATGAATTTAATTTAAGGTCTGGAACAGAAAATATTCAGGGGATTGTAGGATTTGCAGAATCACTAAAATTGGCAATGAACAAAAGACATATAGAACATATGACTAGACTAAGAGATAAACTGATTGAAAACATTTTAAAAATTCCAGAAACAAAATTAAATGGGGCTAAAGGAGATAAAAGATTATGCAACAATGCAAATTTTTCATTTAAAGGAGTTGAAGGAGAAGCTATAGGAGGTTATCTAGACCAAAAAGGGATATGTTCATCAACAGGTTCAGCATGTTCAGAAATGACTTTAGAACCTAGCTATGTTTTAAGAGCTTTGGGATTAAGCCATCAAGATGCAAATGGTTCATTAAGACTGACATTAAGCAGATTTACGACAGAAGAAGAGATAAATTATACATTAAAATTATTGCCAGATATAATACAAAAATTAAGAAAAATGTCGCCATTAGGAGGTTTTATACAAAATGTATTCAAAAGAAACGATTAAAAGATTCCAAAAGCCTAAATTCGTTGGTGAGATGAAAGATGCAGATGCAATAGGTCAAGAAGGAAATATAAAATGCGGGGATATTATGAAGATATTCCTAAAGATAGATCCTAAAACTGAAAAGATCAAGGATATCAAATTTCAGACTTATGGCTGTGTTGCAGCAATAGCTGCCTCTGATGCTATGTGTGAATTGGCAAAAGGCAAAACATTGGAAAAAGCCGGAAATATCTCATATGACCAGATTGTAAAAAAATTAGGAAATTTACCAGCAATAAAAGTTCATTGTTCTGTATTAGGAACCAAAGCATTGAAAAATGCAATAAAAAATTATGAGGAAAGAAAAAAATGCCTACAAAAAAATTAAATAAGATAACAAAAGACATAGTTTTAGGAAAAATATTGGAAAAAGAAAACGCAAACGAAATTTTGATGAAGCACGGAGTGCCGTGTGTTACATGCCCTATGGCTCAGATGGAATTAAATTCATTAAATTTAGGTTATATATGTAAAAAATATGGGATTAATTTAGAAAAACTACTGAAAGATTTAAACAAATAATAAGATGGTAGAATATCAGACAGCAACCTATCAGAGTAATGTGTCTTATCAGGGTAATTCAGGTACTATAAAATATAATTCAAAGAAAAAATGTGAACCATGTGTAGAATGTGGCTATTGCAAATGAGGTGAAATAAAATGTCAAAAATAAAAGTTTATTCGACACAAACATGTCCTTGGTGCCATCGTTTAAAGGAATATTTAGATGAAAAGAGGATAGAATATGAAGATATAGATGTTTCAGAAGATCAAGAAGCTGCAAATGCAATGGTTGAAAAATCTGGGCATACAGGTGTTCCTCAAATTGAGATTAATGGTAAGATGATAGTAGGATTTGACAAAGAATCTATAGATGAAGAATTATCTAAAATCAAAAAAAAGAGATAAGGTGATTAAAAATGGTAAAAGCAAACGGAATCTATAAATGTGAAATATGCGGAAATGTTGTTTCAGTCTTAGAAGCTCATGAGGGAGGCTTAGAATGCTGTGGAGAATCTATGAAACTATTAGAGGAAAAAACATCTGATGTTGGAAAAGAAAAACATGTTCCTATAATAGAAAAGACAAAATCTGGCATAAAAGTTAAAGTTGGTTCAATCCCTCATCCAATGGAGGAAGTTCATTACATCGAATTGATACAGTTGATTAAAGATAATGATGTAGTGATAGGAAAAAGATTAAAGCCAGGAGATAAGCCAGAAGCAGATTTCTGCTGTTTAGTTGAAACGAAAGGATTAACTGCAAGGGCATTATGCAATGTTCATGGTCTATGGAGGTCTAATTAGGATGAAAATAAAAGGATCTAAAACAGAAAAAAACTTATTAAAATCTTTTGCAGGTGAAAGCCAAGCAAGAAACAGATATACTTTTTTTGCCTCAGCAGCTAAAAAAGAAGGTTATGAACAGATTTCAGCAATCTTTTTAGAGACTGCTGAAAATGAGAAAGAACATGCAAAAGTATTTTTTAAATATCTAGAGGGCGGAGATTGTGAAATAACTGCATCTTATCCTGCTGGAAGAATAGGAACTACTGCTGAAAATCTTTTGGAAGCTGCTAACGGAGAAAAGATGGAATGGGGAACCTTATACCCTCAATTTGAAAAGATTGCAAGAGAAGAAGGATTCAAAGAAGTTGCGGATTCATTCAAAGAAATAGGAGAAGTTGAAGCTCATCATGAGCAAAGGTACAGGAAACTTTTAGAAAATGTAAAAAATAAAACAGTTTTCAAAAAAGCAAAATCAACTAAATGGAAATGCAGAAACTGCGGTTATGTACATGAAGGGAAAGAAGCTCCTGATAAGTGTCCAGCATGCAAACATCCTACTGCTTATTATGAGGTTCTTGAAGAAAATTACTAAATTACATATGGAAAAACAGGAAAAGATAAGAGAAATTCTGGAAATTTTGTATAGAAAGTATCCGTCTACAAGTCAAACAACCCTGAATAGGATGAGATCTAATCCAGAAGCTTATAAAATTTTGATTTCTTGTCTACTATCTTTAAGAGCTCGTGATGAAAATACTGAAAAAGTATCAAGACAGCTTTTTGAGGTTGCAGATACTCCTGAGCAGATTATAAAGATCCCAATGAAAAAATTAGAAAAACTTATCTTTAGCTCAGGTCATTACCATAAAAAAGCCAGAACTTTAAAACATGTTTCAAAAGAGATTATTAAAAGATTTGGTGGAAAGGTTCCTAAAACTCGTGAAGAATTGATGTCAATGAAAGGAATCGGGCCTAAAACAGCAAATATCGTTTTAGCTTTTGCATTTAACCAATGCGTTATCCCTGTTGATACTCATTGCCACCGTATTCCTAACAGATTAGGATGGATAAAAACAAAAACTGCTGAAAAAAGTGAAGAAGAATTGAATAAGATAATACCTGATAAGCAAAAATTTGATTTTAATGCTGTTTTTATCCAGTTTGGAAGAGATATATGCCAGCCAATTTCACCATGGTGTTCTAAATGTCCGATAAATGATCTATGTCCAAAAATTGGTGTTCAAAAATCACGATGAATAAGATCAAAGCGATAGGATTATTTTCTGGTGGTTTAGACTCAGCTTTAGCAGTAAAACTTGTTCAAGACCAAGGAATAGAAGTTATTGCACTAAATTTTACAAGCCCTTTTTGCACATGTATTGGAGAAGGATGCTCTATAGCTAATTTAGCTAAAAAATTAGATGTTCCAATAAAATTGATGAACAAAGGAAAAGACTATCTAAGAATCATAAGACATCCTAGATATGGTTATGGAAAAAATATCAATCCATGTATAGATTGCAAGATTTATATCCTTCGAAGAGCAAAAAAATATGCAAAAGAGATAGGGGCTAAATTTGTATTTACAGGAGAAGTTTTAGGTCAAAGACCTATGTCTCAACATTATAAAACTCTGATGTTGATAGAAAAAGAATCTGGACTTAAAGGAAAATTAGTCAGACCTTTATGTGCAGGTTTAATGCCAGAGACAGAAGCAGAAAAAAAAGGATGGATAAATAGAGAAAAATTATTAACTTTTCAAGGAAGGACAAGAACTCCTCAGTTAGATTTAGCAAAAAAATATAGGATAGACGGTTTTATGTGTGGAGGTTCTGGCTGTAAATTGACAGAAAAAGAGTATTCTTTCAAATTAAAGGACTTATTTACACATAAAAAAAGATTAAGGATAAAAGATGTTCAGCTTTTAAATTTTGGAAGGCACTTCCGGTTTGGAAAAAACAAAATAATCGTAGGAAGACACCAATTTGACAACAAAAATCTGATATTATTAAAAGATAAATCTGATATTATAATTCAGGTAAAAGATGTTATGGGTCCAACAACCTTGTTACAAGGCCCTAAAACAAAAGAAGCAATTAAATTAGCTGCATCTCTGACAGCACGTTATTCAGACGCAAAAAATGAAAATATAATTGTTAGATATGGGACTAAAGATTTAAATAAAGAGATTACTATACATAAGATAACAGAAGAACAAATAAGCAAGATGAGGTTATAGATATGGATAATAAAAAATTAGGAATAATATTGATTATTGTAGGTATATTAATAGCAAGTACTGCTTTTTTTATCAAAGCAAAAGAAGATGGATTGATAAATAAATTTATTTCTCAGGAAGGGACTTGCTTTTTAGAAGATGGAACATGTTTACATGATGATAGGAACCTAGTAGGGTATACTTTTGCATGGATAATTTCTGCAGTGATAATAGCGTTAGGACTTTATTTGGTTTTCTTTGAAAGATCTCAGAAAGAGATAGTTTCTGCCTTAGAAAACCAAAAAAATATCAAGGTAAACGAAGAAAAATTTGATATTTTGATGAAAGGATTAAGTTCAGAAGAGCAAAAGATAATAAAAGCAGTTAAAGACCAAGATGGGATAACACAAAGCACATTAAAATTAAGGACAGATTTGCATAAATCAAAATTAAGCATAGTTTTAAACGGCCTAGAGAAAAAAGGCCTGATTAAAAGAATCGAGAAAGGAAAGACAAAACAGGTTTTCTTAAAGATAAACATCTAAGATGATAAAAATAATAAAAGAAAGATGTCCACAGGATCACCCATGTCCTTTGATAAGGATATGTCAGCAAAAAGCGATATCTCAAAAAGGATTTGATGCTCCTGAGGTTGACAATAAAAAATGTATCGAATGCATGCTATGCGTACAAAAATGCGGATATAAGGCATTCCAGAAGGTTTAAGATGAAGCAAATATTTTTATTTATTATCTTTCAAATTTTTATTATGGGATGCACTGTTGACATTCAAGATCCAGATATAGACATCAAAGATCAAGAAGAATCTTTTTCTAGTCCATCATGTCCTCGCGGAATATTAAATGAATCTTACCCTGGAAGCTGCGGTTTTTATATGGATAAAGATAATGACCGAATCTGTGATTTAAGCGAATAATTAAATATATTTATATATTTAATATGCTATAAATAGGTTGTGATAATATGGACAAAACAAAAATAAGATATATTATAGATCTAGGATTGTTGATTTCTGCTTTCTTAAACTTTACAACCGGAATAATCAAATTTCCAGCTCTTACACAATTATTTAGACCAGTCTATAGAATAATCCCTGCACCGATAATGGCCGATATACATGATTGGTCAGGTGTAATAATGATACTCTTAGTTGTTATGCATCTTATACTTAATTTTGGATGGATTGTTGCAGTTACAAAGACAATCTTTAAAAAAAGAGGCAATAGATGAAGATTTGGATAACTTTAGCTATATTGATATTGATTTTAGGATGTACAGAACCAAGAACAACAATGGATTCTGATGAAAATACAACTTCTCAAATTCTTATAGAACACCCAACTTCTCAAAAAACATTGAAAGAGTTGAGCGCTGTTGAAATAAAAGAATATGACGGAGAAAAGTTAGATTCAATAATTGATGTAAGAGACCTTTCTATAAAAGGCCCACAATATATCAATATAGATAACTATAATCTAGAAGTTTTAGGTCTTGTTGAAAATCCTAAGAAATACACTTATGAAGAAGTATTATCCCATCAAAAATATTCAAAAGTAATATCTTTGCATTGCGTAACTGGTTGGAGTGCAAGAGTATTGTGGGAAGGAGTTCTGTTAAAAGATTTATTTGCAGAAGTGAATGTTAAAGAAGGAGCAAATACAGTAATATTCTATGCAGCAGACGGTTATACAACATCATTACCTCTAGATTATGTATCAGATAAGGACATCATGATAGCAGACAAAATAAACAATGTTACATTAGTTCCAGAAAGAGGATTTCCTTTTGAACTAGTTGCAGAAGATAAATTGGGATATAAATGGATTAAATGGATAACAAAAATAGAATTATCAAATGATGAAAATTACAAAGGATATTGGGAAGCAGAAGGTTATAGCAATAAAGCTGATATTAATGGAACATATACTGACTAGATTCTTTAAAATAACGTTATAAACTATAATAAACACTATTTGGATGTTTATAGCCTTTTTAGCTACATCAGTTTCATAGCTAAAATATATATCAAAAATCATCTTTCTAATATTTAGAGGTGTCAATATGGCAGAAATAACAAAAAGATTCAAAGCAAAAGGAATGCACTGTCAAAGCTGTGAAAAGATTATCACAATGGCAGTTAAAGAAATAGATGGTGTAAAATCAATCAAGGTAGATTATAAAACTGAAAAAGGAGAGGTTACCTTTGATAAAACAAAAACTGACTTTGAAAAAATTTGTAAGATAATTGAAGAACAAGGTTATACTTGTTCTTTGATCGATGAAAAAGAAGATTCAGACTATTTTTCTATAGACAAAAAACTAATAGGTTTAATTTTAGGTATAATCGGAATATTGATTGCAGGTTATTTTGTATTAAATCTAACCGATGGAATATCTTTTCCTGAAATCAGTCAAAATATGGGCTATGGATTATTATTTGTAGTAGGACTTTTGACAGGCTTTCATTGTATTGCAATGTGCGGCGGTTTTATAGTTAGTTATACTGCCAAAGATGCTCAAGAAGGAAGAAAATCCTATAAATCGCATTTGATGTATGGAGTTGGAAAAACAATTTCATATACTATTATCGGAGCTGCTTTTGGTTTATTAGGTTCAATAATAACCTTCACACCATTAATAAGAGGTTTTGCAGGAATAATCGCAGGATTATTTTTAATAATATTCGGTATAAATATGTTAGGTTTTAATTTTTTAAGAAAACTTAGAATAAGCACACCTTCATTAATAAATCACTTTGTAAACAAAAATTCTAAACATAATAATAGCCCTTTAATCATAGGTTTATTGAACGGTTTGATGATTGCATGTGGACCTTTACAGGCTATTTATGTCATGGCTGCCGGAACAGGAAGTATGATTGAAGGAGCCAAATTATTATTTATATTTGGGTTAGGTACTTTACCTGTTATGTTAGGTTTCGGTTTTTTAACAAGTGTAATCTCAAGTAAGATGACTCATAAGATATTGAAAGCATCTGGGATGATTGTTGTCTTATTAGGATTAATCATGGTAAATAGAGGATTAACTTTGACAGGAACTGGATTTGATTTAGATTCTTTGAAATCTTCTGTTCAATCACAAGATATTCAAGATAATAAGGCCATAGAGATTCAAGATGGTTATCAGATAATAAGGATGGATGTATTAAGTTCAGGATGGTCTCCTAACCAATTTGTTTTGAAAAAAGGGATTCCTGTAAAATGGATAATCAACGGAAAAGAAATAACGGGCTGTAATAATGCTATAGTTGTTCCAAAATTAAACCTTAACTTTGATATCAAGAAAGGCGAACAGACAATTGAGTTTACACCAACAGAATCAGCAATAATACCTTGGAGCTGCTGGATGGGTATGATAAAAGGAACTTTTATAGTTACTGATACAGGTCAAGTCACACAAAACCAAATAACCGGAGCTGCTGTTCAAAATACAGGAGGATCTTGCGGAACAGGAGGAGGTTGCGGCGGTGGTTGTGGTGGAAGTGGCGGTTGCGGATGTGGTGCATAATGAATAAAATTATTTTATTATTTATTTTCTTATTGGCAATCTTAACAGGTTGTTTGGCGAATGCAGATACAAGAATAACTAGAAATACTTTAAGTTCAGATCTTAATCCAGGTTTTGCTATAATAAATCTTAAAGTATCAATTCCTTGCCCAGGACACGCTTTTTTGATAGAAGATGCTTTAACTAATGCTGGCGCTGAAAATGTAGACTTTCAGATGCCAAATATCTTTATTGTAACCTATAACACCGATAAATTAAATAAGGAACAAATCTTAAGTATAGATATATTCAAAAATTATCCAGTAAAAGAGATAATATGAAAAAAATAAACATTTCAATAGGCGGTATGCATTGTCAAAGTTGCGTAACTTTAATAGAAAAATCTCTGAATAAATTAGAAAGCGTAAAAGCAGTTGTTAACCTAACAACTGAAAGAGCAACAGTAGATTTTGATGAATCTAAAATAAAAGAAAATGAAATAATACAACTAGTTGAAAGATCAGGATATAAAGCCTCAATCATAAATCTAGATAACAAATCATCTGATACAGAATCAAGAAAGCGAGAAGATGAGATAAATAAATTAAAGAAACTTTTTTTCACAAGTTTGATTTTCTCAGTACCTGCATTTATTATAGGTATGGTTCTCATGAGTCTAAATATTGAGATCCCTTATAGAAACTATATCTTATTTTTATTAGCTACACCAGTCCAGTTTTGGATTGGTGCTGGCATCTATAAAAGTGCATTTGGTGCTTTATTAAATAAATCTGCAAATATGGATACACTAATTGCAATAGGTACTAGTGCTGCTTATTTTTATAGTGTTTATGTAGCTTTTTTCAATCCAATAGGTGACCAATATTTTGAAGCAGCAGCTATTTTGATAACATTTGTTATGCTTGGAAGATATTTAGAAGCAATTTCAAAAGGAAAAACATCTGAAGCAATAAAAAAATTGATGCATCTATCACCTAAATTAGCTACAGTTATCAAAAAAGGGAAAGAAACCAAGATTCCAGTTGATAATGTAGCTGTAGGAGACATTATTATTGTTAAACCAGGAGAACAGATTCCAGTAGATGGTATTATCATAGAAGGTGAAAGTTCAGTTGATGAAAGCATGATCACTGGTGAAAGTATGCCTGTTGATAAGAAAAAAGGAAGTAATGTTACTGGTGCAACAATCAATAAACAAGGCAGTTTTAAATTTAAATCCACAAAAATAGGAGCAAATACAACACTATCAAAAATCATCAAATTAATAGAAGATGCTCAAGGAAAAAAAGCCCCAATCCAAAGATTTGCCGATATGATTTCAGCTTATTTTGTACCTGCTGTAATTGGTATAGCTATTTTGGCTTTTTTAACTTGGTATTTTATAGTTGGAAAAGATTTTTCATTTTCTCTTATTATAGCAGTATCTGTTTTAGTTATAGCCTGTCCATGCGCTTTAGGATTAGCAACACCTACAGCAATCATGGTTGGAACAGGAAAAGGTGCTGAAAAAGGGATTTTAATCAAAGGAGGAGATGCTCTAGAAACAGCACACCAACTTTACGCAGTAATATTTGATAAGACTGGAACTTTAACACAAGGAAAACCTGAAGTAACAGATATTGTTCCTTATGGTTCAACAGATGAAAAAGAATTATTAAAACTTGCAGCAAGTATTGAACAAAAAAGTGAACATCCTCTAGCCCAATCAATTGTAGACAAAGCAAAAGAACAAAAAATTAAACTGAATAAAATAACAAAATTCAAGGCAATACTCGGTCATGGTGTTGAAGGTATTATAAAGAATAAAAAAGTAATTGTAGGAAAGCCAGAATATATAAAAAAGAAAATTAATTTGGGAGAACTGGGTAGTAAAATAGAAAATCTTGAAGCATCAGGAAAAACAGTTGTAGTAGTAACTTCTCAAAATAAAATTAAAGGAGCATTAGCAATTGCTGATACAATAAGAGAAGATTCTATAGAAGCTGTAAAAAGTTTGCAGGATTCTAAAATCTTTGTTTATATGATCACAGGAGATAATAAAAGAACAGCTAATGCTATTGCAAAACAGCTAGGAATAAATCATATTATTGCAGAAGTTTTACCACAAGATAAAGCAAATGAAGTTAAAAAACTACAAAAAAAAGGAAAAGTAGCGATGGTTGGAGATGGTATTAACGATGCACCCGCATTAGCTCAGGCAGATATAGGAATAGCAATAGGTTCTGGAACAGATGTTGCAATGGAAACAGGAAATATTGTTTTGATGAATAATAAAACCACAGATGTTGTTAAAGCTATACAATTAAGCAAGATGACTATTAAAAAGATCAAGCAAAACATGTTTTGGGCTTTATTTTACAATTCATTAGGAATACCTATTGCAGCTGGATTATTATACCCTTTTACAGGTTGGCTTTTAAGCCCAATAATAGCCGGTGGAGCAATGGCTCTAAGTTCTGTTTCAGTTGTTCTGAATACATTATTGATGAAAGGAAAAAAATTATGAGGTGAAAAATGGTATATGAAAATTGTCCTATGATGGGTGGATATGGTTTGACAGGTTTTTATTTGAATTGGATATTAGTAGCAGTAATATTTGCAGCAATCTTTTGGGGAGTATATTATCTGTTCATAAAAGAAAAACCAAAAAAATCTAAAAGATAAAATCTATTTTTTATTCGTTTAATCCAAAAGATTCTACAAAATTAGAGATTAATCCATACTTATTTAGAAAATCAAATAATTTTATTTAATTTTTATCTTAAAGCATAAACCTTAAATAATAATAGGCTATCTATCAATATATGAAAATAGCATTCTTTGAAATAAAACAATGGGAAAAAGATTATATCAAGAAAAATCTTAGAAAACATGAGCTTTTATTTTTTGAAGAGCCTTTAACAAAGAAAAATGTTTCAAATATTAAGGATATCGATGCAATCTCTGTATTCATATATTCTAGATTAGATAAAAACTTATTAAGCAAACTTCCAGAGCTTAAACTAATCGCAACAAGATCAACAGGTTTTGACCATATTGACATTAATTTCTGCAAGAAGAAAAAAATTACAGTATGTAATGTCCCTTATTATGGAGAAAATACGGTTGCAGAGCATACTTTTGCTCTGATCCTAGCATTATCAAGAAATGTCCATAAATCTTATGTAAGAACATTAAGAGATGATTTTTCTATAGATGGATTGACTGGATTTGACCTTAAAGGGAAAACAATAGGCATAATTGGCGGAGGCCATATAGGGATGCATGTTGCAAGGATGGCTAAGGGTTTTGAGATGGATGTTTTAGTTTTTGATTTGTCTAGAAACAGGAAATTAGCAAAAAAGATGGGATTTCAATATGTTTCTTTTGAATCTTTATTGAAAAAATCAGATATTATCACAATACATGTTCCACATAATGCCTATACCCATCATCTGATCAATAAACGAAGTGTAAACAAAATAAAAAAAGGAGCTATCCTAATAAATACTGCAAGAGGTGCAATTGTCGATACAAATGCATTGTTATATGCTCTTGATAATAATATTTTAGGCGGAGCTGGTTTAGATGTGATTGAAGGTGAAGAATTAGTAAAAGAAGAAAAACAGCTTTTGCATGAGACTGGAAATACAAACAAGTGGAGACAGATTGTACGTGACCATAAGATATTCAGGATGGATAATGTTGTTTTTACACCGCATAATGCATTTAACAGCAAAGAAGCCTTGTTTAGGATAATAGACACCACTTTAGAAAATATAAATTCTTTTACAAAAAATAAAAAAACTAATGTTATCAATTGATTTTTAGAATAATCTTAAATTCGAAATATTATTAAACTCCTATTTCTATCATTTTACTATGGAAAAAAGAGGGCAGTTAACTATTTTCATAATTATAGGTATACTCATTTTAGTGGTTTTTTCTATAGTAATGCTTCTGCAGTCAAGCAATAATCTGAATTTTTCAGGAAAATCATCGCAGGAAAGCTCATTTGAATCTCAAAAATTAAAAAATTATGTTGAATCATGCCTAAAAAAAACATCTGAAGAGTCTATGACTCTTTTATCCAATCATGGGGGTGTTTTTAGTCCTAGCTCTGATATAGACCTTGATGGAATAGAGCTCAATATATTGGCAGAATATGGATCTGGTTTTGGTTATACTAATAAGATGCTTCGTTTAGATAACATAGAATCAGAATTAGCTTTAGATATTAAAAATAATTTAAAATCATGTATTGTTTGGGATTCTTTCATGAAAGAAGGTTATTCTATCAAGGACGCAGCTATGCAGATACAAGTTGTGATCAATTCTGAAAAAACAGAGATTTTTCTAAATTATCCTGTAGAACTATCCAAAAGTGATTTATCATTAAAACCAGAAACTTTTTCAGCAAATACACAATTACCTTTTTTTAAAATTTATTCTGCTGCTATGGATATTGTAAATCAAGAAGCTAGTTTCGGCTTTTTTGATAAAGAACAATACATGCTTGAACAAAGTCCTAATTTGATGATAGAAAAATATAGGCCTTATCCTGATATAGTCTATTCATTAAAGGAAATAGATCCTGTATTGAACAAAGAATTAATATTTAATTTTGCAATAAAAGGAAAAGAAACTGCCAATAGAGAAATTTTAGTCTATAAACAAAAAGGATGTTGTACAGACAATCATGGTATTTATTTTAGGAATGTAGATCAGTCGCAATGTTCTGCTCCTTATACTTATAAGAATAAAGAAGAATGTTCATCAAACAATAACAGGCTTCCGATTGTTACTGGTTGTTGTTTTAGGAGTAATTCATGCGGATTAACTAATGAACAGAACTGTATTTCTAGTGGAGGACAATTCACTGAAAATGATCTCTTATGTGCTAATTATTCCTGTCCAAATCTAAAATGCAGAAATGTCTATGATATTGGTCAAGGACAATTTTTATCAAATTCTATCTTAAATGGTCAGTCTTGGTGCGGTTATGACAGTATGGCAGGAAAAGGATTAGATTATGTAGGTACAAGACATTATCTGCATTCATGTATAAATGGCGTTGAATATATTGAGCCATGCAGAGATTATAGAGAAGAACTATGTACTCAAGATACTATCCAAGCAGAAGGCAAATCTTTTCCAAAAGCAATGTGTAGGATAAATAGGTGGTATGATTGTTCTCAGCAAACAGATCAGGCAAATTGTATGGACACTTCTAAAAGAGACTGTTATTGGTCAGATTATTTTGATATAGAAAAAAAATGTTATCCTTATGTGCCTCCTGGATTAAAATTTTGGGAAGGAAACAATAATATATGCAATATTGCTAATTTTGAAAAAGGAAGCTATGGAAATGATTATCCCAAAACCTGGGGGCATACAACTTTAGCTTATTGTCAAAGGACAGGAGATTGCGGAAATTACAGAAGCATATCCGATGATATAGGTATGGGTGGTTATTATAATCCTGATGGATCACCAGAACCATGGATTTATTGGAGCCCAGGTTATGTTGGAAGAGGAAGTGAATTTTTTATAGATTTAGGAACAAACAACACCTATACCGCTGCTTCAAGCATACCATTTGGAACTTCAGCAGGTTATGCCAGATGTAATCTATGGCAGCCTGCTGCTACAGATAAATGTGAATTATGTGTTGATAGCAAAGAAAGACCTTGTACAGAATATAAATGCAGAAGTTTAGGTCCTGGTTGTGTATTTGATAAAGCAACAAATCATTGTGGTGAAACTTCTTCTTCAGACTCAATTGCTCCTATTATCCATCTTATAGAGATACAGCCTGGATTTGATTTTACAGCGCAACCAAGCATGTATTACCAGGATACGATAGAATATGCAGTTAGTCCTAATATCTTGGTTCATAATTCATTTAATTTTAAATTTTCTACAACAGAATTAACAAGATGTAAATTAAGTTTACTTCCTCCCCAAGGATATTCACTAAATAATCTTGTTACAGATGTTATGTTAAACTCCTATGATTATTTAGATCTTTATAATATAACGATAAGATTTCCTTCTTCAACTTTAACTAATTTTAATAACTATCAGCTATTCATAAAATGTAATGATCAATCAGGAAATACAAATCAAAACGAATTTTTGCTGAATATCTTTACCAGCGAATTGAATGATGACACCATATCTCCAGAGATTATAAGTGTAGTTCCTGAAAATCAACAGGTACAAGCAGGAACATCTGTTAATTTTGATATATTTGTTAATGAACCGTTTAATTCATGCAGATATTCAAACGAATCTATAAATTTTAATAGTATGACACCTTTGAATTGCCAACCAACCAATGAAGAAAATATAATTTATCATATAAGTTATCCTTTAGGAGCTTATCTTTGTTCTTCTGTTATAGATATCCCTTTAGAATCAATAGAACTATTCTTTGCTTGTGAAGATAAAAAAGGAAATGTAAATAATAATTTTATCTATCAAATATAGGATTATTTTTATATAGCTATACACTTGCCATCTGATATTTGGCATACATAATCTAAAGGACACCCGCAAATAGCACATTTAGGTACTAATTCTGTTGCATTGACACAATAATTAGGCTTAGTTATTGAACAACCATCCATAATCGTGCCATCACTGCAAAATTTAGGATTAGACATATCTACACCATTATTTCCTGACCAATTTAAAGTTCCATCTCCTCCACAGGAATTAGACATAACACAATTATCTAATCTCGCTACACTGCAAGCCCATGTTCCAGGTTGACCACCTGCACTAGCCATATCATCACCGCATCTTTCACATAAATTTTCATTACACTCATCTAATGAGAAGTTACATTGAGCTTTAATTGCAGAAATATTAGATGCACAAGTAACATTTGTTTCATTAGTTAGATTAACTGATAGATTAACAGATCTATTAGAATCGCTAGAATCAGAATCACTACAACCATTCATACCCAAAAAAACTATACATAATGATAAGATTAATATGATGCTGCCTTTCATAACCTAAAAAGGGTTCTGATATATATAAATTTAACTTTTTTCAATGTTTAAACACAGATACTTGCATTACATGTTTGACCAGAAGGGCAACCACACATATTACAGTTAGGTATCAATGTTCCGTTTGAACAGTATTGTGGTAATGTTAATGAACAGCTTCCATAAAAAGTATTATCATTACAAATAGGTTGACATTGACCTGTTGTTAAACATAAATAAGAAGGAGGACACCCGCAAATAGCACAGTTATAGACCAATGTCCCGTTATTGCAATATTGTGGTAATGTTGTTGCACAAGAACCATAAGTAGCACTGTCACTGCAGAATGTTGCATTAGAATAATTTATACGGTTATTTCCTGACCAATTTAAAGTTCCATCTCCTCCGCAGGAATTAGACATAACACAATTATCTAATCTCGCTACACTGCAAGCCCATGTTCCAGGTTGGCCTCCTGCTCTAGCCATATCATCGCCGCATCTTTCACACAAATTTTCATTGCATTTATCTAAGGAGAAGTTACATTGAGCTTTAATTGCAGAAATATTAGATGCACAAGTAACATTTGTTTCATTAGTTAGGTTACTTGACAGATTAGCATTTTGATTAGAATCACCAGAATGAACTGATTCCCAATCATTACAACCATTCATACCCAAAAAAACTATACATAATGATAAAATTAATATGATACTGCCTTTCATACCTTAAAAATAGTTCTTATATATATAAAACTAACTTTTTCAATATTTGTTTAAACACAAATACTTATATTGCACATTTGATCAGAAGGACATCCGCAAATCGTGCAGTTATCTATTAATGTTCCATTTAAACAATATTTTGGCAGTGTTACTGAACAACTTCCATAACTAGTATTATCATCACAATTATATTCACATTGACTAGTATTCAAGCATAAAGAAGAAGAAGGACATCCGCAAATCGTGCAGTTAGGGACTAATCTTCCATTATTACAATAATTAGGACGTGTTATAGAGCAGCCCCAATAAATAGTTCCGTCACTGCATGTGTTTACATTAGGTATACTATTATCTGGTTCTGGCGATGTTTCTACTTGATTAGTATCTGTTTCTCCATCTGCTTCTTCTTGTCCTGTACTTGTTTCTGGAGCTGTTTCTTCTTCACTTCCACTACAAGAATTATCTTTTACACAATCTTCTAATCTTTCTTTACTGCAAGCCCATGTTCCGAGTTGACCACCAGCTCTAGCCATATCATCACCGCATTTTTTACATAAATCTTCATTGCATTGGTCCAGCAATTTATCACATCGAGATATTAAGACATCTATAACATTTGCACAAGTAGCATTTGTTTCATTAGTCAAATTAATTGATAGTTCTTCAGTTTTACCAGAATCAATAAAAGCAATACCTGGAAAACCACAACCATTTATACTTAAAAAAACTATACATAATGCTAAGATTAATATGATACTTCCTTTCATAACCTAAAAAGGGTTTTGATATATATAAAACTAACTTTCTTATAACAAATCAGAAAATCAAAATCAATTTTTTGATGTAAATGTTGCCCAATAAGCTCTCTGCGTACCGTCTGAATTAGTAAATTTATATACACTTTGATTTATTAATGAATTTGAACTGCTTTTTTCTTTAAATCCGATAAATTTATAGCATTTGCCACTATTTGGACTTATAAAACATTTACCTATTGCAGTAACAGAACCATCCTCATTTTGTGTTACTGTAAGTGCCCCTACATCTCCAACTAACTTATCTATATTATACCATTCTGGCTGGCTAGGAGTAACAGCAGGATCAACCATCATCCTAAATTCATAACCATAGTAAAATACACTATTTTCTGAATTACCATCTGCTTCTTTATCACCATCTGTTGTTGTTTCAGAACAATTACAATCATTAGCAGATGCAAGTTCATTAGCTAAATTCTTAGATAAATCATTATTCGCTGCATTATCATCATCACACTTAGCTGCTAATAATAGTATAGAAAATAAAGCAAGCATGCATAACTTTTTTAAGGAGTTCATAATATTAATGTAATTAAGTTATATATAAACTTTTATAAGTTAATAGCAATAAATAGATGTGATAATTTAACTTAAGCTCTAAAGATAAGCTTTATAAAATAAACCTCACTTATATTATCTATGGAATTACCTAAAGAATATAAGGCAGCTGAGTCAGAACCCAAATGGATTAAGTTTTGGGAAGAAAATAAAATATACCATTTTGATCCTGATTCAAAAGCAGAGATATTTTCAATAGATACTCCTCCACCAACAGTCTCTGGTAAGATGCATATAGGACATTCATTTTCTTATTCACAACAGGACTTTATTGTAAGATTTCAGAGAATGAAAGGAAAAAATATTTTTTATCCTTTTGGAACAGACAATAATGGGGTAGCAACAGAAAGATTGATTGAAAAGATGAAAGGCATAAAATCAAGAGATATGCCTCGTGAGAAATTTGTTCAGATTTGTTTAGAAACTCTAGATAAAGAATTAAGGCCTGCTTATATCCAGGACTGGAAAAGGATGGGGATGAGCTGTGAATGGTCTATCTTTTATGATACTATTGATAAGCACTGTCAAAAGATATCTCAAAGATCATTTTTAGAATTATATAAGATGGGAAGAGAGTACAGAAAAGATGCTCCAACAATGTGGTGTCCTGAATGTCATACAGGAATTTCCCAGGTTGAATGTGTTGATAAAGAATTAGAATCTTTTTTTAATGATATCATATTTAAAGTAGGAAGTGAAAATCTTACAATTGCAACTACCCGTCCTGAATTATTGCCAGCATGTGTTGCAGTTTTCTATCACCCAGATGATAAAAGATATCAAAAATATAATGGCAAAAAAGCAAAAGTTCCATTATTTGATTTTGAAGTTCCAATATTGCCTGATGAGAGAGCAGATCCTGAAAAAGGTACAGGAATAGTAATGTGCTGTACATTTGGAGACCAAACCGATATGGAATGGCAAAAAGCCCATAATCTTCCTATAAAGCAAGCTTTAACTGTCGACGGTCATATGACTGATATTTCTGGAAAATATTCTGGTTTAACAATAAAACAAGCAAGAAAAGAGATCATCAATGATATGAAAGAATCTGGTTTATTGATAAATCAAAAGCCGATAAAACATGTTGTTAATGTTCACGAAAGGTGCGGAACAGAAATAGAGTTCATCAAATCAAAACAATGGTTCATAAGATATTTAGACCTTAAAGATAATATGCTTGAATGGGGCAAAAAAATTAATTGGTATCCTGAACATATGCGCAATAGGTATGAAAACTGGGTAAAAGGTCTTCAATGGGATTGGTTGATATCAAGACAAAGATATTTTGGAGTTCCTTTTCCAGTATGGTACTGCAAAAAATGCGATGAAATAATATTAGCTGAAGAAAAAGACCTTCCGGTTGATCCGATCAATCATAAACCTAAGATAACTAAATGCCCTAAATGCGGAAACAACGAGTTTGTTCCTGAAACAGATGTTATGGACACATGGGCAACATCATCTTTAACACCCAGACTATCCATTGAATTGATGCCCAAGAACCTTTGGGATAGACTATTTCCAATGTCAATGAGGCCTCAGGCTCATGATATCATAACTTTTTGGTTATTTAATACAACAATAAAATCAAATCTTCATTTTAATAAAAATCCCTGGAAAGATGCAGTCATTTCTGGATGGGCCTTAGATCCAAAAGGAAAAAAGATGTCAAAATCTAAAGGAAACACAATAGAACCTCAAGAGATCATTAAAAATTATTCTGCAGATATACTCAGATTCTGGGCTTCTGGAGCAAAATTAGGAGAAGATTTGGCTTTCCAAGAAAAAGATATTTTGACTGCAAACAAGACAGTAATAAAATTATGGAATGCATCTAAATTCGGATTTATGCATCTTGTTGATTATAAAAAAGAAGTTCCTTCAAAATTAGAAGGCATAGACAGATGGTTCTTGTCAAAATTAAACAATCTGATAAGAGATTCAACAGAAAACTTTGAAAAATATGAATATGCCAAAGTAAAAGCAGATGTTGAATACTTTTTTTATCATATGTTCTGTGACAATTATATGGAGATTGTCAAAGACAGATTGTATAATCCAGACCAAAGAGGGAAAGAAGCAAGATTATCTGCCCAATATACATTATACACAGCTTTGTTTTCTTTATTAAAGATGTTTGCTCCGATAATGCCTTTTATAACAGAAGAGCTTTATCAGCTGTTCTTTAAAGAGCATGAAAAATATAAAAGTATACATATAAGCAGATGGCCAGAGTTTAATCCTGAATTTGAAGATAAAAGAATGGAGATCATAGGAGATGTTGCTGTTTCGGTTGTAACAGCTGTTAGACAAGAAAAAACATCAAAACAAAAATCACTTAAAGAGCCAGTTAAATTATTGATTATAGAAACAAAGGAGAATCTTGATGAATTTTTAGCTGACATCAAATCAGCAACAAAATCTGAAAAGATAGAATTTGGTTCAGCTAAAACTGAAGTCAATGAAAATCTGAAGTTGAATATAGAATTATAAAGAATTATCTGCTTTGTTTCTTCATTTTCTGATAGACTCTACTCAATTTTGCCCCTAACTTAGTTTTTTCATTTTCATTTATAGAAGACATTGCTAAATCAGAGTATAATTTTGAGTAATTCATGAATGAATCCAACTCTTCATGTATGCTTAATTTTTTACCTTCAATTGTTTTGTTTAATTTTTCATATCTTTTTGTAAGATCTTTAAGTTGTTTTGAAGAAGACACTTTATAGTCTATTAATGTCTTTACTTTTTCTCTTCTTATCTCTTTTGGAATACTTCTTGGTTTTTGCTTTTGTATACTCTTTAATTCATCATATACTGTCTTTAATTTTTTAGATAATGCTGCTTTTTGTTTTGATGTAATATTAGACTCTATAGTATCAGCGTATAAATCTTCATATCTCAAGAATAGTTTAACCTGGTAATTTGGATGTATCATCCTTCCATTATTTATTTCATTATTGCATTTTTCTATCAGATCATGCAGTTTCATAAGGTTATGTTCAATATAGCCTACTGTGATATTTGGTTGGAATATTTTTCTTAATAATCTTCTGCTGATGATATTCTTTCTAGGTATCTTTCCAGTTTCAATTATCTTTTTCCTTTCAGCTGGCTTTAATTTTTCAGGAAGCTTTTCTTTTTTCCTGAATGATTTCGTCTGAGCATGCTGTCTTCTTATTTGAGTATCTTGTGCAAGCTGCTCTCTGTATAGATGGATTTCTTTTGATTTTACATTGTTTAATACTTCTTTTATTTTATTTAATTCTAATTTTAAACCTACTATCTGTTTTCTTGGAGTTATATACTGTAATATTGTAATATTTTTCTTCATTCTTGTTATATGTTTGTCTGCTATAACCATATCTTTTTTATTGATAGAGACTTCTGCTGATTTTGTCAATTTGTTAAATTCTGCCATCAAATCATTTTTGTTTGCCTTGGTTTTAGCATATATTATCAGTCTTATTCTAGCTAGTGCTTCCATTATCAAGAATAATATCGCTATTATCCCTAGACCATAACCTATAATCGGCAAGATATCTTCTTTTTTAGCCATAGATAATAACAAAGCGCAATCTTCAGGACAATTGTTCTTATCTTCACCATTGCTGCATATTCCATTTCCACATTCAAACAAAGTAGGATCAACAACTTCTGATCTTGGAACTCTTATCCCTATTACAACATAAAGTTCATTAGGGTTGCATCCAGTTATGCTTATATCATAATATTGGCTGCTTCCTAATATTGAATCTATCTTTAATATGTCTCTTGCAATTATCTTTTCAATTATTTTTCTTGCTAAAGGGTCTTTGATAAGTTCATTATGTGTTAAATATATCTCCCAGTAATTTTTACCCCTATTAGATATATAACTTTCTCCAATATGTTGGGCGCTTTTTATCGTTACAACACCATCTGAAACTTCGCTTTGCTGGAAAGGTGTATTTTCTTTGAATAGTGCTACATTTAATTCATAAGGTTTTGTTCCTGCAATTACATAATAATCAATGCCTTGTACTTGAGGTATGATCCTTCCTTTTACTAACTCATCCATTGTTTCTGTTTTTATGTTGAATACAGGATATTCTTCATCTTCATTTACCATATTTTGGAATAATCTTTTATAAACAGCAGCTAGTGGACTTCCATCATTAGGTGCAGCAATAAGGATAGCTTTCTTTACTTTTTTGATATAATTGTATGTTCCAGATCTGTCTGCATCATATAATGCCTGTTGGACTACTAAACCGCCTGCACTGTGCGCAACTATGTATATATTATCGTAATCGTTTGAACTTGTCTCTAAAATATTGCTGAAATCAGCTGCAATCTCATCTATAGTTTTAGTTAATGAATATCCAAATGTATAAATTGAGATAGGCTGTTTTGTTAATCTTATATCGTCAATCATGCTCTGATAGGTTTGCGGGGATGAACCTACACCATGCACAAATATCAACATATCTCTTGTTCCTTGCAGAGGATAATAAGCATTCTTTAGTTCAGAATCTTTATTAGCAACTATCAATACACCCATCAACGCTAAGGTTACTTTATTTTCATTGTCTAAATATTGTCCGATATTCTCTATAGTTGATGTTACTAATTTTTCATCATAATTTATGGTGCTATTTTCAATATAGATCCAGTTTCCATCTTGTTTTATATACATCGCAATGCTGCTTTCTTCATAATTTTCTGAAGTTGTGTAAGGCAATGTTACTTGGCTGTTTACTCCTGGTTCTACTGTTTCTTTAAACTCTATAACTATCGGGCTTCCAAGTATCTTCATATATGGATTTTTAGCTTCTTCAATAATCCCTTTAGGATTTTGAATAGATACAATTCCACTTAGTTCTTCACCTAAGAATTTTACAGAACTGTTTCCAGAAGCAATGTCTTCTTTCAGTTGGCTTAGATTAACCTGAGTTTCTGTTATATCAACTGCTTCTAGTTTAGGGTCAAATATTTTTGATTCTCTTTTTACTTCTTCAACAATGCTGTCTCCGCATTTTAATTCAGTTACATATTCTGCTTGTTCTGATGAACATGATCCTTCATTGCATTTCAAAACTTTTATATCTTCATAATTTTCAGGTATAGCTACTGTGAATTTAACATCTTCTCCTGTGCAGTCCATATGGAATGGATTTACAACAACAGAATATCCTTCTGGAATCAACGATGGATCGATCTGTCCTTCTTCAACAGAAACTTCAGTTGTTCCAGTCATCCTTGTAATATTGATGCATGCAATAACAGACATATTCTTTTCTTTTTCAATATCTTCAGGTGCTAATAATTCTTTAGGAGGTTCTTCATAAACACATTCTCCATCTTTACATTCATAGCTTTCACCGCAATCATCATCATCATCACATTCTACAACAACACATTGTCCATTTTGACAGCTTCCGCTAGAACATGTTCCACAGCTTCCTCCACAACCATTATCGCCGCAAGATTTTCCAGAGCAATCTATCTGGCAACAATCTCCACCAGTACAAGATTGAGTTGGTGTTGAACCTGAACAAGTTGCCCCACCACAAGAAGGTGTTGGGTTATTACATAATTTGGTCTGAGTGCATGATATATCACAAGTTGACCATGTTGTCGACCAACCACCAGCAATTACCCCACATGCTTGACTTACTGTTTGAGTTTCTGTTGATGAACCTGTGCAACCATTTGTTCCACCACAACTTGCAGTTCCAACACAAGATCTTGTTCTTGATTGTGTTTTAGATTGAGAACAGCTAGTGCAAGTATTCCAATCAGAAGTATCAGACCATGATGACCAAGCAGACCAAGCACTATTTGATGGACTACATCCGGAATCAATAGTACAACCAGATTTATTAAAATTACAGGATGTATTACATGATAAGCTTCCACCATCATAATTCAAGGTATTGCATGTTTTGTTGTTTAGATTACTGCCATCACATTCTTCACCAGACTGTACTATTATATCTCCGCATCCAGGTATAATTAGTAAACTTGCATTATTCCAATCTCCTTCATAAGAGGCTCCATCATAAGATTGTATTGAACATGTCCAAGTATCACCAATTTCAGTAACATTACTTGATATTGTTGATATTTCAGTTAAAACTCCTAGAGGTACTACAATTTGTCCAGAAGAATAATAACTTCCGTTCAAATACCAAGTATAATTTGCATAAGCTGAATCTAAATCCTCATCTGTTGTATTTTCATAACATTTTAGATCTTCATTTGTGAAATTTCTTCCTAAAGTTGAATTTAATATTACTTCAGTTGTATTAGGTAACCTATTTCCAACTGTAAAGCTCTGTATTGGAGTTTCATTTTTATTTCCTACATTATCAACAGCATAAGAATACCATCCAATGACCTCTCCATTTGAAAGATTTGAAGGCAATATGATCACATAATAGTTTCCAATACCTGAAGCAGTATAATTCTCCCATGTTCCAGTTGCATTATGGCTGAAATTTACATAACTCATTCCGCTGAAAGAATCTATCCATGTTACATTTAGATATACTGTATCGCTGTTTGTTATAGATGCAGGAGTTGTTCCAACATTGCTATATTGTGGGCTTGTTAAATCAATATTTAATGTTCTTGTTTCTGTATTATTTAAATTTCCAGCAGAATCATTGCAATATCCCGTATAATCATAGCTTCCTTCTCCTAATATGAATGTCCACCAGAAGTGAGTTCCATCACTGCCGTCAGGAGTATTATCTATTGTTCCATTCATATCTATCCAAATTTGATCAATGAATGTTTCACTGCATGTCATATTAAATATATTAGTTTGAATATTCGTATATGTGTTATTATCTGGAGTTGGAGCAACCCATCCGCTCGCAGTTATATTAGGAGGAGTTTTCTTTACATAGAACCAGGTGGTCTTATTGTTTTCATTAGCTGGATTACTTGAATCATTAGCATAAGTTGTAATCGAGTAATTTCCTTCTGATAATGAGTTTACATTTATTAGATTGGTCCATGTATATATTGCCGATGCTAAATTTGTTGAATTTGTTTTTACAATAGTTAAATCAGATAATCTTGTTATATTATATTCTGAATAATTTAATTTATGATTTCCTAGCTGTATATTCAGATTAAAGTTGGAATTATAGAAATTTCCAGACTGTGAAGGAACTAGATATTCTATTCCAGGTTTAGTATTGTCTAATACCCAATAGCTAGAAGCATTAGCTAAATTATTGCTAGTATCATTTGCATAAACAACTAAGGTTAGATTAGTGCTATTTCTTGATATGATATTATAAGGCCAACTGTCATTTGTGATCAATGTTGCATTGAATATATCTCCACCAATATAATTCATCAGTCCAGATGCAATTACAGCTGAGCCTAAAGTTCCGTTCTGTATCTCATATCTTACAGTAGCTAAGTTAGAATCTGTTACATTTGCCCATAATACAACGGTCCATCCTAAAATATCATCAGTGATAGGAGCAACAATATTTATTATCGGTTTAATCGTATCTTCTCCGATAGAATAATTTGACCACGAAGTAACATTAAATATGACATCTGTTGCAGTTAAAGATGTGAAATTATAGCATTGATTTGCAGGGCAATTTATACCATCTTTCAATATTGTTGGAGTTGCAAATCCTCTGTTGCCTATCCCATAAAGAGTTATATTTGCAGATGAATTTATTGCTTGACCTGTAAATGCATTTGAGTTTAGATAAGCAGAATTATTTCCAATGATTATATTGCCAGGATAGGTTAATGCACCATTAATATCTAGATTATCAAGGAAATTTTGATTTATCCATTTTATCTGACCAAAACTGTTGTTATATACCAATTGATTATTTAAGTTAGGATCTCCACCAGAATAAGAATTTATTGCTTCTCCATTTGAGTAGCTGTTAGCATTGATTATGCTATTATTCGAACTTCCACCATAAAATACAATTCCTTCACCATAAGAGCTATAAACTGTGAGATTATCAACTCTAGTATAGTTTGCACCACCATACAGAGAAAGTCCAGCTCCACTACTGATAGAATGAATAGTTATATTTGTCAAATTGCAATAAGTACTTGAATAAATCCTTATACCTTCATTAACTATATCATGCAACAACAGATTTGAAAGGATATCTGAAGTAGAATCTTTTACGAAAATTCCCCAAGTACCTGAAGTGACAGTAACATTATCTATTCTAGAATAATCAACTGCCTGGAAAGATATTCCAGCTTGAGGTTGGAATACACCTGAAAAGTCAGTTATAATCATATTTTTGATAGTTATATTTTTTTGACCATTAGCATAGATACCTGATATCTCTGAAGAATCATCACCTTTTAGCAAATATCCATTTCCATCCAAGGTTATATTATCTGCAGTAATAATAAAGCAAGTAGCAGTTGTAGATATATTTTTCCAAACATAATAATTATGATTTGCCTGATTAAGAGTCAAACAATCTGTAAGATAAGTTGAATAGAATGTAACATTGCTTGAATTTACATTTCCAGCAGTATCATTCACATAAACAGTCCAGTTGTTCCAGCCGTTTATACCTGATAATCCTGTGAAATTGTTGCAGCTTCCAGGAGTTGAATTTGTTGCTCCATTATTCAATGAATACCAGCATTTATCTAAATTATTATCTGATACAGTATAATTTAAGTTGCTTACATTTATTTCGTAAACAGTTCCATTTACAGGGTAAACAATGCTTATCAAAGGATATGTTGCATCTACATAAAAAGTGTGATTAGCCTCATGCCATGCGGTATTATTGAATGAATCATTGCATTGTACATTCCATTTGTAGGTTCCATCTGCAACAAATTTAGGAGCTATTGTTATACTGTCATTTACATAACTTGAGAATGTCTGATTTAATGACCATATTCCCGTCCAATTACCCCATAATTTACAAGTATCCATTCCGTCCTTATCAACTGCTCTGAATGAGAAGTTTACTGTATTTGTATTTATTATTTCATCTTCTTCCGGATAATTCAAATATATTGAAGGAGTGTGTGTTGAAATTACAAAGTATACTGAATCAGAAGCAACATTCCCGGCAGTATCATTTGCCCACATGTAGATATAGTTGTCTCCTTCAATAGTTCCTTCTGTTGATGAATTGACAGTTGTACTTTCAGAGCAATTTATCGTTATATTTGCTCCATTATTCAAGCGTTTCCAGCATTTGTCCAATCCAGAGAAAATATCATAAACTGTAAAGTTTAAAGTATGGTTATGATAATTATAAGGTGCTGCTTCTGGGAATGTTATATTCAGGAAGGGAAGAGTTAGGTCA
>Ga0247842_10001503_pt1 | contig 38854 bp, 34 predicted proteins | sample LaCruzMarch2015__3_FD_192411 | JGI IMG/M metagenome (GOLD analysis project Ga0247842, IMG submission 192411) | Freshwater microbial communities from meromictic Lake La Cruz, Castile-La Mancha, Spain - LaCruzMarch2015_19m | ecosystem: Environmental > Aquatic > Freshwater > Lake | place: Spain...
TGCGGCGGCGGTCCACTTCTCTGCGATGGTGCTTGTCCAAATTTTTAACCTCAAATGCTTTTTCTATGCAAAAAGCCGGGCTTTTAGGGCCCGGCCTGCAAGTTGGCGCTAATATAATGATTGACCGTCAAAAGTCAATGATAAAGATTAGTAACATGAACGGGACGAAGAGGAACACCGAAAAAACCGGTATGGCAAGCAGTCGTAGGAGATGAATTGATCTCAACGCATTTTCAATTCTTTTTCCGCGATTTTCAGATTCTTGATTGCATCTTCATAATCGGGACGAATCCTGATCGCCTCCCGGAAATGGACTATCGCCTGGTCAATGTTTCCCGTCCGGGCATAGACAATGGCGATGTTGTTGTGGCCGGCCGCAAAACCGGGCTGCATCGCAAGCACTCGCCCGTATACGGACAGCGCCTCCCCAAACCTCCCCTGCCCCGCCAGAGCCTCGCCCATATTGAAGCTGGCTTCGACATAACCGGGTCGAATCTGCAAGGCCCTCTCAAATTGAGGCATTGCTTCGCCGTACCGCCCCTGCCGAGAAAGGGCGGCCCCCAGATTATTATGGGCAAGATAATTATTTTCCGTCACGGCGACCGCCTGGCGGAAAAGCGTCTCTGCATTTTGCCAATATCCAACTTGGCGAACGGAAGTCAGGGCGAATATGAGTATTATCGACACCCCCATAACAGCAACGGCAAGCGGCGATATCCCCAGATCGTTGGTCTTTATAGAAGAGGAAACACATTCCCCAACCCCCCAAACAACAGCAATAAAAATGCCGATCAAGGGGATATAGGTATAGCGGTCGGCATAGGCGTGGCTCCCGATCTGAATCAACCCGCTCACGGGAAGGAGGCTGATGAGATACCAGAACCAGCCAACGAGAAGATAAGGACGGGATCGTAAATTTTTCACGGCCAGGAATGTTATGAGTGCCAATACCGACGCTGCCGACACAACTGTCCCCAAGGGCCACACGCCCGGATGGGGATAATGAACGGAAAGGTTGAAGGGGAGCACCGCTTTGTAGAGATAAAAACCATAGGCCACAATGGCGCTGGTCAAGCGGACAAAAAAAGGAAATTCCTCGAAGGTTTTCAACGCCCCGACCTGCTGCTCCGCCATAATCGTAACCAAGCCCACCGCGGCGCCGATTAGCAAAAAGGGGATTTTCTCACCCACGACCAGTCGCCAATTCTTCCGCCAGTTGCCTGCCCATAAACGCCGGCATGGCCATATATCCAACAATAAAAATATTATCGGAAGGGTTACGATCATCGCCTTGGCCATCAGGCCCAGAACAAATGAGAAAAGAACCAGAATATATCGTCCCCACCCCGGCCTTTCAACATACCGGGCGTAAAGGAGCAGGGAGAGCATCCAGAAGAGGCCGCTCAGGACGTCTTTGCGCTCCGCAATCCAGGCGACGGATTCTACATGGAGGGGATGAAGGGCAAAGAGAGCCGCCACGAAGCCGCTTTTCCAGAGGGCGCCGGTCAGGCGATGCAAAGCGGCAAAGAGAAGCAATGTCGCAGCCAGGTGCAGCAGGACATTGGTTATGTGATACCCCCCCGGATTCAGTCCCCAGATTTCACGATCTACCATGAGGGAAAGCCAGGTCAGGGGATGCCAAAAACCGGCGTCCGTGGCGGTAAAGGCCCACCGGATAGACCCCGGGGTCAGCCCGGCTAAAACCTGGGCCTTCTCGATGACATAGACATGATCGTCAAAAAAGACAAAATCAAAGAAGGCCAGCCGTCCGAAAACAACCAGGACGGAAAGCGCCAGCCCCAGGCAGATCAGTCGACTCCACTGGGAAGGACTGTCAGCGATTCCAAGTACAAGCGAATCTGATTTCGGTGTGGTCAATTGATTCTCGTTCATAAATCGATGGGAAAAGATGATAGATTCACGATCTCAGCCCACATCCATAGAAACCATCTATCTTGCGCCGCCTGATGAAAACGAAGCCAAGCAGTCCGCCAAACCCGAGCCAGGAAATCGCCGAAACCCAGGCGCCGATGACAAAGGGCAACGGGCGATATTCGACGCGTAGTAGATGCTCACCAGCGGTCAGCGGTATGGCCATCAAGGTATAGTTGGCCGGTAAAATTTCATATTCTTTTTGTGCCCCCGGTTTCAGTGACCGCACCTGCCATCCCCGGCTGTAATTATCGGTGATCAGCAAAATCGCCGGGGCAGCAAGATTCGCCTTGATCGTTAATTGATCTCCCCCACTATCCAAAACCGCATAAGTGTTTTTAGCGTCTGATTCCACATCGCCAGACATGGGCGCAGGCATGGGTGTAGCCTTGGTTTGGTGGGTCTTTCCGCCCTCGCCCCCAGGTACTTTCACAAACGCGGGCCTGGAAACAACCGCTGCGCCGGAATCAGTCGCGGGCGCTTGGGCACGCATGGGAGCAGGCACGGGCGCCCGCTCAAGAATCACCGTCCGGCGCGGATCAAAGTTCGGCTTCCCCAGCTCCCGAAAAATTTCTCCCCGGCTCCCCGCCACCTTCCAATCCTGAACCAGGGAAATTCTCGGCATCCAATCCTCGTATTCCTGGACCGCCACCCCTTTCTCTCCGGGGGTAAAAACATATCGCAGCCGGAGCATCTTGAAGAGGGGATGATATTGATTAATTTTCAAATAGGTCGTTGCCTTGTCCGGGTCCGCTCCTTGAGTCCAGGCCATAAACTGCACATACCTGCCCATCGCCACCGGCCCGTATCCCCAAATATCCTGCGCCCCGGTGGACATGGCCGTGTTGGCGTTGACAAAGTTCAAAATCCGGTAATCCCCCGGATGGGCCTTAAAAAACGACTTAAATTGAGAGATTTTCAGATCGTCATAAGCAAAGGTCGGACGATTTATTCTCGCAAAGGTAAACATCTCGATGACCGCCAGCAGGATCAGGACATAGACGACGCAGCGGGAAGAACGGAGCAAAAATATCAGGCCTGCCACGATCAGGCATAAACCTGCGGCCACGTACAGACCCAGGGCGGAAAACCTTCCCGCCTCCGCCAGGAAGGCGCCATTCCTGAACAGGCTTAAGGGAAAGTATGATTCACCGGTATTCGCTACGAACTGGGCCATACTTACCCAAAGGGAACTCATAGTCGTTGTCGAAGAGGTATTAAAGAGCCAGGCTGCCATTCCCCCCAAAATCAATGCAGCACTCAAGGGAATCACGAAGAATTTCCGTAAAGGGATTTCCTGGCGGATCAGCCGATCCATTCCGTAACCAGCCAGCAGAATCCAGAGCAGGGAAGCAAAGAACATAAATTTGGAGGTCCCGCGAAATTTGTTAAAACCGGGGAGCCAGTCAAATAGAATCCTGAACAGCGGCGTATGGGCTCCCAGGGCAAGAATTGTCAGGATCATAATCATGGCGATCAACCCATATCGCGTCCGTCTCTCGCAGCCAACAGCGCCATAGAGAGCCAAAAAGAAACCAGATACCCCGGTGAACAGGCACATCTCCCAGAGATAGCAGCGCCCCCAGTAAGGAAAATCCTGAATATCGCCAAAGAAAAATGGCGCTACGAGGGTAATGAGATTTTCCGGCGGGAAGCTGAACATGGCGGCAAAACCGGTTGCGACACCGGCGCTACGGACCCCTTCCTGGGAAGACGTCAAAACGGGCAATACCTGAAAGGCGGTGAGGAGCAGACTGCCAACGGGGATAGTCAAGAGGCCCGGAATAACGTATTTCCACTTTCCGCCGAAAAAAAGGCGGCTGCCGCCGTACAGGACAACGGCAATGGCCGTGTAATAGACATACTGGAACTGCCCGGTCAGCATCTGCATGGCCACGGCGAAGATCCCCAGCAGCGCCCATTTGAGAGACGGCTTGTCCATCATCCCATCTATGGCAAGAAAGATTAATGGCGCCCAGGTCATGGCGCAAAGATTACCCACATGACCGGAAAAAACATGCATAAAATATGGCCCGGAAAACATGAGCAGCACCGCCGCCAGCAGGCAGGCCAGTGGATGGAGCCGCCGGTAGGCCGCCCACAAATACATGAAAAACCCGGCCAGAAATACGTGAAAAGCGATGCTCCCATTGACAGCTTGCGGCAAGGGAAGGAAGAGATGAAAAAAGTTCGGGGGATAAAAGGCCGTCGCAAGCATAAATGAACCGGAGAAAACATGGGGATTCCAGAGCGTCAAATTGCCGTTTCGCAACTCCCGATAAAGAAAATCAAGTCCCGGCAATTCCCCGGCATACAGATCCAGCCCTTCAGCGGACAATATACTGCCACTGCCTGTAAAAAGCACATCGCCAAACATCGCCAGCGTGATCAAGAACAAAACGAAAAACGCATGACGCCAATCAAAATCGTCCCATAGGCGATTATCGAAAGATTTCAAGGGCAAATGCGCAGGCGGCGGATTAATTGTCATAAGATGCTGAACCTATGGGGAACGGAAGGAAAAGCGTGAATGCCCCAGGTAGCTGAAGACGGTGCAGATCAAAATAATCACGGCTGCGGCAACCTGCGGCGTCATCCCCAATAGTTCCACAAAAACGGGCAGCATGATCAAACCTATAATGAAGCTGAAAAGATAAGTGCCGGCAAAACGGAAATATTCCCGGAGAGCGTCCCACCCTTCTTCCTTCGACTTGAAGGTGAAATACTTGTGAAAAAAAAAGGCGTTCGTAATGGCCAGCACATTGCCCAGCACGCTAGCCGTCATATACGCGACATAGCGGGGTGATAAAAAGCGATTAAAAACTTCGTTGAGGATCAGGAAGACGACATAGCCAAAAACCGTATTCCAGGCGCCAACCACCAGGAAGCGGATTTTCAGCTGATGCCGCCGCCATAGCGGTTCACTCCCTTCCTTCAAGAAGTCCACCCTGCCCTTCAGTCAAAATTGATCCGTTCCTTTTCGATGACCAGCGGCCGTTTTAAGACCTGGGTATGGATAGAGCCGACGTATTCGCCGACAATGCCGAGGAAGATAAGCTGCACGGAACTGAAGAAGAACATCCCGATGATCAGAGGCGCCAGGCCGAGCTGGAACGAGTCCCAGTACACCAGTTTGTAAACCAGATAGCCGAGCGCCACCAGAAGACTCAGGCCCGCGAGGCAGAAGCCGGTGAAGGAGGCCAGACGCAGCGGCAATTTCGAATGATTGACAAAGCCGGTCATCGCAATGTCATAGAGAGTAAAAAAGTTGTTCTTAGACCTCCCGCGCTTGCGAGCCGGCTGGTCAAAAAGAACTATGGCACGGCGAAAACCAATATCACCAACAAGACCGCGAAAATAGGGATATGGATTTTGATATAACTTTAGTGCGTCCATAAACTTGCGGTCGTACAAACCAAAACCCATAAAGTCGCGAATGACGTGATCAGTATCGGAAAAACGCGACAGCAGGTAATAATAGAAATCCCTAACCATGGACAAGATAACATTCTCGTAGGTCTTTCGTTTCACAGCAATGACGACTTCATTGCCTTCCTCCCATTTTTTAATAAATTCGGGAATAATTTCCGGCGGATTCTGCAAATCTGAGCTCATCGCAATGACGCCATTGCCAGATGCCTGAAGAAGAGCATTAAATGGAGAGCGTATTTGACCGAAATTATTTGCATTCAAAATCACTTTGAATTTTTTGTCGGCTGCCGCCAGCCGACGTAAAATATTCTGACTACCGTCAGTCGAACAGTTGTCTGCCACAATAATTTCATAATCGTACTGCGGCAAATGTTTAAAGACCACCATCAGACGGTCATAAAATCCCTGCAGGTTTCCCTCTTCATTGTAACAGCCGGTGACAACGCTGATTTTTTTAATGTTGTTCATGAAAAACTTCCATTCACATTGCCCAAAACAATAAAGTTGTTATCCAATCCCATGCGCCGTATTTCCGCAACGATCTCGTCACAAAAAACAGTGGCCCCAATCAGTATGGTTGACCTCTTTCTCATTTCACGGATGGCATTGGGGGGATATACAGTTATTCCACTGAAGATACTCCCTTGCTTGTGTTTGTCGTTATCCACAATCATGACAATGTTGCATTTGTTAAGCCCCGAAGTCGCCAGCAAGCGGCTGGTATAATTCCCTGCCCCCCACACAATTATTTCTTCCTTCGTTTCAATCATCTGGTTAATTACATGGTTAATCCCTGCATTTTTTTTTGTGTGCTCAACATACTCAACAACACAATTCCGTGAGTGTGACTGCCAGTTGGCAGCCGGTTTTCTTTTATTTTCATAAACACAAAAAATTACTGGTTGTGTGGTTTGGAAAATCGTAATCGTTGTTTTGAGGAAATCGATCATACTAAACCCATGGTGCAATCCCAGGTTAAGCAATGATGTTTCATCAAAGTGATTGATGTGCTCAATGCTAAAATAGTCAAATGGAAAAGAATCATAATCCTGGTATCTCGATGCATCTGGCACACAGACAAATAATAACCCGCGGTGTTTTAACAACTGCTTCATTGTCTCCATAATTTTACCGACGTCATAGATATGCTCAAGCACGCCTGAGAGAATGGCACAGTCATATTTCCTGTTTGTAGAAATGGAAAAGATGCTACTTGTAATTCCATTAATTCCTTTTTCTTTCAAATCCGAAACACATTTTTCGGATGGATCAAGGCCGGTAAGATCAGACAAACCATGCTTTTGCAATTGCAAAAGCAGTTGACCGTTTCCACAGCCAATATCAATAATGCTATCCGCCTGGTTACGAATAAACGTATTAATCCACGCCGCGCGGTCGATGTATAACAAACTGTCAGTGTCCGTATAATTCATGTCATATTTCGACATTTCCATATAGTATTTATCATAATCATCTTGCATGGCAGGCGTATCGGCATAAACAAACCCGCATTTACCGCACACAACAATATCATACATCCCAGGTAAGGGGTGATTATCCGGTAAGACAAATTTTTGCGTATGCAACAGCTCAGCGCCAACAACATTTTGGCAAACTGGGCAAGCCCGCTGTAGATTATTTTCACCCATAATTAGCGTCATTCGCGCTTCTCAACAACTTTACTTTAAGTCAAAATATACAGCCCAGTCTTTCCAATACGGGCTATTGTTTATTAATTCGTAAAACTTATTTTTGTTTTCAAGCGCCCAATCATGTTCTCCCTTTCCCTCGTAAGCTCTTGCCAAACAGAAATGCGCAAAAGCATGATCTGGAAAAGCGTTAATAATGTTGCGGAAACTGACAATAGCCTCATCATAATTTCCCGCGCGCAAATTATAATTGCAAATAAAATTAGTGTGCAAGTTCATCATGTAAGCCTGCTTTTCGATATGTTCAGGCGAATAGATTGGTGTGCGAATGTTGCATTTGGTTAAACTCGGGGAAAAGAAGATTTCATTTACAAGATATCCGCTTTCTTTACATTGTTTATACAAAGGGCTCCCAGGTATCGGCAATGCGATCATGAAAAAAACCCAACTAAACCCAATATCATACAACGTTTCTAATGTTTCTTTACGATGTTCATCCGTTTCTTCCGGCGATCCAACCACGATATTTGTGAGCACACTTATACCAAATTTTCTAAGACTATTGACCGCTTGTTTTGCCTCTTCTTTGGTGATTGGTTTTTTAATAATATGTTTTAAAACGTAATCAGAACCGGATTCCATACTTGTGTATTGAAAGCTGTTACCTAACTGCACCAAAAGTTCAGCCACTTCATCATCAATATTACGCATCAGTATAGCTGGGAAATTGACATGAATGTTCATTTTTACAAATTCTTTAAGAATTATTTTTGCTCTTGCTTTATTAATTAAAAAAGAATCATCGCAAACATACAATTCTGTTAATCCATCATTTTCAATCATTGTTTTTACATCATTAATAACTTTCTCAACGCTTAAAAAGCGAACTTTTTTACCATGCACATTAAAGCCGGCACAAAAATTACAATTGTAGGGGCACCCACGCGATACATAAATAATCCTGGATACCATTCCTTGGTCAAAATCTTTTTTATAAACCGTACCTTTTTGTTTTGGGAAATTAAAATTTGAAAGATTGACATAACTAAAATCAATTTGTGGAATTGTATCAAGATCAGCAACAAACCTATTGACAGGCCTTATGCCTGCTTTTAAACTTCCTTTGGTAACAAATGCGTCATTTGATTGTATATGTGAATAAATATTATCACTTTCAACCAGTTGCCTTACAGAAATCTCTCCCTCCCCAAAATTCACCGCGTCAACATTATCCTTCAATGCAATTTCTTCGTGAAGAACTGTCGCCAGGTTTCCCCCAACAATTACTAAAGACTGCGGTACGGCTTTTTTTATCCTTGCAGTAAGACGATCTAAAAACTGGTACCCAACATTGAACATAACAGAAATCCCAACAATATCAGGATTATACTTTTTTGCTTCTGCTTCAATAAAATTTTCAAAGTATTCTTGCCCGTTATTTATCATATTACCAAGTCGATATTCCGTAACCAGATGATCGTTTATGTCACTAATTTTAAACTCTATTTCTTTTTTTGCGTGTTTTTTTACATATGTGCAAATAGAAAGTAACCCATATGGAATATTTACAATCGCTCGCGTATCAAATAAATATTTTTGAGCCCCATTGTCAGTTAAATCTGTTATGGGCATGCTAATAAACAAGATTTTTCTTGGCTTATTACACACGATCGGATCCTCTTTTATAAATCAGATATTGTGAAAAATTGCTTATCTTTCGCCGCATCATATCGCATACAAAACCGTTTCCGTTTGGTTGTCGCTATAATGCCGCATATAAAATTTGTATTCCGGGACAAAAGACTTGAGTAACAGCAAAAGATCAAATAAGTCTTCGCGCTTATGGTAGACACACACCGCCATTTTTGGTTTCCATTTTTTGATAACCTGCTCAGCACCGCATATGGCGTTGTGTTCCGCACCCTCGATGTCCATTGAAATATAAGTTACCCGCCGTCCGGATAAAACATTTTCTATGGTGTCAACCTCTATGGATGTAGATGGAAACGCACTATTAGTGGTTTCTGAAACACGCGAGCTACCCTCGCGGCCGTCATGGAAATGCAGGAAAGCATGCTTGTGCCAAGCGCCCTTGACATGAACTTCAACATCTTTGATTCCATTACAAGCAACCGTTTCCTGCAACAAAGTTAACGTTTTTTTGTCAGGTTCAAGGGCAATTATGCCATCGTATTTTCCTGCTGTACGGCGGGCAAATTCAACGATGTCTTTTCCTTTGTAGGCACCAACATCTAAAAACACTTCATTGTCTCTTAATCTAATAATCTCTTCATCAAAATACTCTGTTCCACTCTTGACTTCATTATACAGGGAGAAATCACCTGATAATTTTGAATTAAGAACATTGATAAAAACTTTTTTTGAAAACTCATCATAGAGAGAAGAATATGCTTCTTCAAATTGCCGGTGATGCTGGCAAACATACTGATAGGTGATTTTTTCTCCACAGACTTCATATCCCCGCAAATACCAAACCGGATTTTTTTCATTCGCCGCCGCCAATTGTGAAAATATCGCGTCTTTGTATTGTGGACCCGTTGATACAATGAAATGATACTTACCCCCTTGCGGAGCAAGCTTTTCTTTTAAAGCATTATAACTGTACACTGGAAGCCCCAAATGCACCGTGCCATGCTTGACTGGATTGTTATCACACATGCACAGGGGCTCGATACCGTGAGAACGTAAATACGAGATGATGTACCAAGACAATTCACCAGCCCCCCAAAGCACAACTGGAGCGGGCGAGGCCTTGATTGCATCAAAAATTTCTTCCTCAACATGTCTTACGTCCTTGATGTAATCAATAAGCATCATATGCTCTCCCTTGATTTGCTGTTACCTGCCCCCAGCAGTTTCCTCACATCGAACCCGTCAATGTTGTCTTTGGTATAATGGTCGTTCAGATAAAAATCGCACCGGGCGCAGGAATTATTTTCATGATTCCTGTTCTCAAGTTGCATCTTCTGGAATGCGTACCACGGATCGGAATTCCATATTTCTTGCAGGCTGCATTTGTCCACATTTCCCAAATTGGTGCTGCCGATGAAATCCACGCAGCAGGGGGAGACGTCGCCGTTGCTGCGGATTGACATAGTGGTGAACGCCATAGGACAGGCAATACGCCGCGTGCTGTTCATCTTTAGGTCGTCAATAGCAACGTCCACGCTGTCCTTGTAGTAGTTCTTGATAAAATCGGCGCCTTCCGCCTTGATCCAGCAGTGCGGCTTGTCAATGTACACCTCGTCGGCGACATCCTGGTACATGCGGATGAACTGTTCATTCTCGTCACCGTACGCATCCAGCATCTTGCAACTGACAAAGGGTTTTTCTGAGCCGTTGCGCTTCTTGATTTCCTGCAAAACCCACAGGTTTTCGTGGATGATGCGAATCTCCATACCCGAACCGGTAATGGCGCGGTGCCGCTCCTGATCGGACGCGTATATGGACACCCGCGCATAATCTAACTGGCACTCCACCAGCTTTTCGGCGACTTCTCGGGACAGCAGAGAGGCGTTGGTAGTGGTTTCAATCCGCTCAGCAACATTCGCTTCTTGGGCTATTCTCAACATTTCGCAAAAATCAGGGTGGACCAGCGGCTCGCCGTACAGGCTCAATTTGAGCACTTTGATCACAGATCCGGGCCAAGCATTAAGTTGTTCAATTACACGCTGGAAGCGCGCCAGCGGCATGTTGCCGCGATTACGCGTGAAATAGGAATCTGCCTTGATGCTCTGGAAGCACTGGATGCACTTGAAGTTACACAGGCTTGACGGCTCGATAAGCACCGTAAACGGCTTACGCAGCGGCAACACATCCATAAGGTTCTGCCGGTTGGTGTATTTCAGTTCGGTGTATCGGATCATGACCGCAGTTTCTCCACGGGAAACCCGTCCACGTTGTCCTCTTCCGGAAACAGTTTGAACCAGTCACAGTTGGCGCAGATTCTGTTCTCATGCTTCCGGTTTTCCAACAGCATCTTGCGAAACTGAAACATGTTTTCGCCGTTCCAAAGCTCCCTCGCTGTGCTTTCGTAAGCATTGCCGATTTTTGTCCCCTTGGCAGGATCATGGGTGCACATGAGGCAGTCGCCTACGTTGTTTATCACCATGGCAATAAAGGGACGGGGACAGGCAATACGTTCTTTGTTCAGCCCATTGATATATTCCTGGTTCGAACGCTTTTCCTTTTCGCTGTCATGATAGTACATCTTCACCAAGTCATTCCCACTGTATCTGGTGGCATTGTGGACTTTTTCCAGCCCAATCTCGTCGGCAATGCCATTATACAACTCAAAAAACCTGTCGTTTTCCGCGCTGTATGTGTCAAACATTTTTACGAAGATATACGGTATTTTTTTCCCTTGGACATCGCGCATCTCACGTAAACTTTTAATATTTAATCTGATTTTTTCAACATCGCAAGTCGTTTTGGTCACTTCCCGGTGGCGCCGGTCATCCACTGCATATATGGAAAAGCGTATCACATCCAGCTCGTATTCGATAAGTTTTGCTGCAATATCATCCGTCAACAGGGAACCGTTGGAGAAGGTATCCACCCGCTTGGCGACATTAGCCTCCTTGGCAATGCGCACCATCTCACAAAAGTCCGGATTGACAAATGGCTCGCCTAACATGGCAAGGCGCAACAGCTTAAGCTGCGGTCCTTCCCATTCCTTCAACTCGCGGATTAGTTTCTTGTACAGGCTCATTTCCATGTTACGTAACGGCTTCAAATCGTTGCGCGTGTTCTCGCTGCCATGCACGCAAGGTGTGCAACGAAAATTGCACAGGTTTGTCGGCTCGACAAAAAGGGACAGAGGCTTGCGCAGCGGCAACATACCGCGAAGCGGTTTCCGGTCATGCGAAATAATGGTGAATTCACTCAATTGACAAAGTCCTCCTTCCCGAACACCTCAGACCAGTCAACGGGCAGCGTTTTCCCATAAAATTTTGTCATGTATTTGTTGATGAAATTCTTGTCCTCCCCGGAAAGACATAAGGGATTGAATTCCTTAAAATGTTTTATGCTCAAACCACGCTTCAATATATCGGCAAGACTTTCCTTAAAAATGCTGCCGATAGAAATATGAATAAATCCACACGGCAGGATGTCCCCATACTGTGTCAGATGCAGATTGGATTGGATGCACCCGCACCCCCGGTTAATGCCGTACGTCGGAAAAGTGTCGCGATGCAATGACGGGTATTGCTTGTTAACTGCTCGCATGTAGGCGGCATCCTGCTCATCTATCAGCATCTCGTGCTTACCCTCCCATTCACCAACAGCATGGGCAATCATTACATCAACAACAAACCCGTTCTCCTGTGCAAATTTTGCCATTTGCACAGTCCGCTCGGTACAGCAGTTTTGATGGCTGATGCACGTTTGTATGACGACGCTCAGTCCAGCCTCCTTGGCATTAAACAACGCATCCATGGCCTTCTTGTATGCACCATCGCTCCTGCGATTTTCGTTGTGAATCTTTTCATCGAAATCATCAAGGCTGACCTTGACTTTGTCGAGTCCCCAGGATTTCAGGCTCTTTGCCATTTCTTTTGTCAAAAAATAACCGTTTGTGCTCATTGACAAATGGAATTTGTCTGGTTGCAAAGCAGTGATGACTTCTTTTAAATCTTTCAATATCAAAGGTTCCCCACCAGAAATTACAAACTGGCAAAGCCCGATTTCATGTGCCTCATCGCTAAGTTCTTTCAAATCCGGCGGAGTAAGTGAGCGATTTTTTTTTGCAAAACGGGTGGTGAAACAGTGCTGGCACTTCAAGTTACACGCCCGATTGTAACAAATATCAATGACAGGAGTGGCCATTCCCGCCTTAAACCGTTCCTCAATCTTGAGTATTTTTTCAAACACAAGAGGTTTTTCTCTTCTAAGCTTCTCCCTCTTGAAGTTCTCTATCTCTTGTTTTGTTTTTGTGATTTCCAAATTAAATGTCTACCCCTTCCGACTGCTTGATGAAATTTTTGCTGGTAAATTGGACGTATCTAAAGATCGGTCGGTTCAATAATCATGTTCGAAAGAAACTCGTCCCGATCCAGGAAAGGCCACATATCCTCCAGTGGCTTGGAGGCCATGGAACCATCGGGCTTCTGAAAGGAAGATACTCTTGGCGATCTGGCCTCATCAAGAATGATCAATACATCGCAAACCATCGGCCCTTCCTGGTCAAGAATGTGCCGAATTTGCTCTCTCAGGTTTTGCGGACTGGTAATTCGGGCCGTTTTCAGGCCATACGCCGCAGCGATCTTCACAATATCGGGAAGGGTTAAACCGCTTGTATGATCCGCTCCAGTTAATCGTCCGAAATAACCACCTTGTGATGAACGAATGGAAGCATATCCCTGGTTGTTCATGACAAAAAAAGTGATGGGAAGCTGTAAACGACTGACCGTTTCCAGTTCCTGGATATTCATTTGAAATCCGCCATCTCCGTCTATACATATCGTCGGACGCTTACCACCTGCCAGACAGGCCCCGATAGCCGCAGCCTGGCTGAACCCCATGGCGCCGGTGCCTTTGTTGTGGAAAACACGCTGCCCCTCTTTGGCCTTGAAGGCAGTGAGAAACAGCTCGCAGGCATTGCCCGCATTTCCCGGCAGGACAATGGCGTTCCCGATCAACTCCTCCGAGAGAATTTCGGAGAAGGCATAAACGCTGATTCCGTCAGCGCTTTCATGATGCATGGGCAGTACGAAGGGATATCTGGCCTTCCAGGCATGACATTTTGTGATCCAACCGGATCGGTCTCTTGATTCGATAGAGCCGGTCTGCAATATTATTTCCCGTATAAAATGCTTGGCGTCGGCACAAACAGGTACATCGATAATGTCCCCCAGTTTGCTTATCTCTGGTAAATCGATGTTGACCATTATTTTTTTCGCAGCCCTGGCAAGCTTTTCCGGCGCATAGGCTATCAAGGCCATATCCAGACGTGCCCCCAGAATTAGCAACCAATCGGAATTCTGGAGGGTGAAGTTTGCCCCCCGTGTCGCGATTGAACCGGGCATTCCAAAGTTACATTCATGGTTCGCGGGGATCAGATCCACCCCCAGCCTGGTGGTGAGGACGGGCACGCGCAGCAAATCCAACATTTGCAGAAATTCGGCCTGGGCGCCACTTAGCCTGACACCATTCCCTACCAAAATCACCGGTCTTTCCGATTTGTTCAGTAATTCGATCACTCTGCTTATCTGGACCACCAACGGCTGCGGATCAACAGGTAGCGCAATTTCCTCAGGATGAAAGCCCACAAGGTTTTCCGGATCAATTGTAGATGATTGAATATCCAGTGGTATGTCGATCCATACGGGGCCAGGACGGCCGGACTTCGCCAGATAAACAGCTTTTTCCATATGGTACCTGATGGAAGCGGGGTCCATGACGGTTACGCCATATTTTGTTATGGACTTGACAATGGACACAATATCCATCTCTTGAACGCCCAATTGTCTGACGCCTTTTTCTCCCATCAAATCAGCGCGTTTTACTTGTCCGGAAATAAAAAGACAAGGCGTTGAATCCAACCAGGCGCCGGCCACGCCCGTTAAAGCATTGGTACCCCCCGGACCGGTTGTCACCATCGCCACGCCAAGATTGTTTGTTACCCGTGCATAGGCTTCAGCGGCGATTGCTGCGCCTTGCTCATGGAGCATGCAAACATATTCGATACCCGGCTGATAACCAAGGGAATCATTCAAATGCATCGCCCCGCCACCGGGGAGCATGAACACATGGCATACGCCCATATCTGCAATAAATTTTGCCACATAATCGGATAGTTTCATCTTTGTTCCTGAAGATTATTTATAAGGACATAGTCAATCAATTCTCTTACCGCGCCCTGGCCGCCATTACGTTCCGTAATCATCATCACCTTTTTTTTAACATCGTTATGGGCGCTGGCAGGCGCTGTGGAAATACCCGCTAATTCCAATGCCGGCAGATCATTGACATCGTCACCCATAAAGCAAATCTGGGCAAGAGGGAGGGCGTTTTTCTCTGCAAAAGAACGAAGAGCGGCAGCTTTATCCTTACACCCCTTGTAGGTATCGACAATCCCCATTTTGTTGGCAAACCGGTCTATCAAAATATTATCTTCTCCGGAAATAAGCGCAAAGATCAATCCGGCCTTACGCCCCAGAGAAATGCCCATAATATCGTAAAAGGAGAATCGTTTCCATTCCTGGCCTTCCGGACCCCAATAAAAGGTCCCGTCTGTCAGAACACCATCTACGTCCATAGCGATCGCCTTGATTTGCTTTATCTTGTCCATCGTATTATCAATCATCTTATCAGCCGACCCGGCGAAGTTTTTTCATGATCGGATATTCCCGCTCCATGACCCGCTTGATCCCGTCTCCCATTGCCATCTCAGCCAGACGGATATCTCTGACCAGGCGGATGATCCCGCTGGTTCCTAGAGATGCGGCATGATCGGAACCCCACATGGCGCGCTCAAGGGTAATGTGCCTTTCAACCACACAGGCGCCGATAACAGCGGCAGCAACGGATGACGGAAGACCCGTTTCATGGCCGGAATAACCAACCGGTATTCCATAACGTTCCTTGAAAAACAGGATAACTTTCAAGTTCAATTCATGGTAATGAGCTGGATATGTACTACAGGAATGTAAAACAACAAGGTCTTTTTTGCCCAGCACCTCGATTGCGTGGTCAATCTGCTCCAAGCTGCTCATCCCTGTTGAAATAATGATCGGACGACCTTTGTCTCTAATATGTTTAATTAAGGCATCGTCTGTTAATGACGCTGAAGATATTTTAAAACAGGGAACATCATATTGATCAATAAAATCCACTGACTGTTCATCCCAGCAGGAGGCAAGCCAGGGAATCTTCTTTGCACGACAATATGCGTCGATGATGTCATATTCCGCCTTTTCAAATTCCAGTCCATACTTAAGGTCTCCGTTTGTCTCACCGAAGGGACTTTCGCGAGGCCTTTCCAATTCCTCGGACGTATAAACGACATTAACTGTTCTTTTTTGAAATTTCACGGCATTGCATCCCGCCACCGACGCAAGGTCAATCAGTTTTTTCGCTATTTCTATATCCCCGTTATGATTGATTCCGATCTCTCCGATAATGAAACAGGGATGCCCGTCGCCTACAAGTGTGTTCCCGATCATGACCTCCACCATGTTAATGCTCCTTCCATGAAGTGTTGCCTCTATACCACTGTATTGTTTTCTTGATCGCTAAAGGGAGAGGGATATTTTGCAGCAAACCAAGTTCTGATCGCGCTCTTGCCGTATCAGGAAGGTAGTGGTCCTGGGCAACGCCTATAATATTATTCCTTAAAATCAAAACGTTTTGTGGCGGTTCCGATTCATTCGCAATCGATTCGGCTATCTCTCGAATCATTACAGGTAGTTCAGACCCCACATTGTATGGTTTGCAGGTTATCCCTCTGAACAGGATCATCCACAACCAGATAGCAATATCCGCCATGTAAAGATAGGAGCGTACCGCCTTTCCGTCCCCCTTAACGGTAATGTTCCTTCCGGATAAAGCATCCCGGATAAAATCGCCGACAGCAAAGCGCCCGTTGAGTGGCAGGTACGGTCCAATAAATGAAAAACACCGGGCAATCTTTGGTTCAAAATCATTTTCTTCCGCATAAAGCACACTTAAAGATTCCATCATCCGCCTGGCGTGATGATAGGCTCGTGAGCCGAGGGTCGGTTCAAAAGAACCGGAAAAATCTTCAGGGATTTTTCCCAAATTAGATGGCGCCTCGCCATACACAGCCCCGGAGCTCACTAAAAGCATCTTTTTAACCTTTGCCTGAACACAAAAATCGAGAACCCGCTTTGTCCCATTCAGCATTTCATTGACCATAGAAAGATTGCTTGCCTTTTCATCGGCAGGCTGCTGATAAACGGCGCTGTGAATCAGATATGAAAAGGGGCCTTCCGGGAAAATAAAATCATTAATATCACCAGTTAAGAATTGGATAGCCGGGTGGCGAAACAAATGAGGCGCCTTTTTTTCAAAGGCATCGGGATTTCTGGATAGAACAAGGACTGAGGTATTTAAATCCAATTTGTCATTGGCCCAGGCAAAACTCTCCAGAAGCCAGCAGCCGAAAAAGCCCGTGCCGCCCGTGATGAAGAGCCGCTTACCCCGCAGCTCTTCCCACAGCCCTTCGGTATGCTTAAGGATATGATCCAAGTCTTCCGATAAAGGATTATTCACGTTGCTCCTACCACGTATTCCAGGCGCCTGGCCCGTTTCCCAGAGGAATTCGAAGTAGCGTAGATACCGAGCCGTATCCATTCACTAAGAGCTTTGAATTTCGGCGGAAATACGGAGATAGCGCCCCTACTAATTTCATAATCAGATGCCTTCTTTGACTTTATAGATGGCCGGATGTGCTTCCGTATCCTGGCGATGGGCCGTAAGATCAGCGGCCAGGCCTCGGATCGCCATGGTATTGTTACTCGTCTCCGCCGCAACGATATCAAGTTTGTGTTCGAGGTAATCTATACGTTTGTCCAGTCGCGTTTCCACGCGATCGAGCTTTTCCGAAAGCATCTGGAATCCCTCTCCGATAAACGTAAGCTGTTTCTGAAAATCCTCTCTTTGGACAGTCAGTTGGTGTTGAAACTCTTCCTTGATTTCATCTTTGAATGAGAGCAAGTCCTCTTTAATTTCACACCTGAATTTTTGTGAGTCTTCCTTAGTCTCGCTTCGGAACTGAAAGAAAAGCTGCTCGAGGCGACTGAAATCTTCGTTATTCATATTCTCACTTTTCCCTTAATATCAATGTTTTCGACTGCCTTTTTTTCAGTGTCGAGATTCGACGCTCTGGAAGCTTATGATATTATTAAGTAAATGAACGAGTGCCAAAAAGTTTTGCCTCCCTCAAAATGACCGGCGGTCATAGACGCGGTGAATGGTAAATAGTAAATGGTTAACGGCTAAAGGCGAAATATTCATTCCGCTGTTTTTCGTGCATCTAAGCCAGTTCCCTGCTCGGCGGTGTTTCTCCTTCCCCGGCTTCGGTGGGATTCATATAGACGTCCAGGGCCTCCTGTAGGGCGATAATGGAATCGTTAACGACGGTGCGGTCTTCTTCGGACCAGTTTGCATTGTCGGTCTTCTCCACCTTATCCCGGGCCTGATCGAGGCTCCGGCAGAGGCCGGCAGCGGGGGAAAGGGCGGCGCCACGCTTCCGGGCCCCTTCCTGGTCCTTCAGCATCTGCTCCTTAAGCTTGGCATAGGCGGTGTTCATGGCCCGCTCCTGGGTCTTCCGGGAGATTTCGACGAGCTTGGTCTTGGCAATTTTGCGGTTACTGCGGCAGTCGTCCCGAATCTCCTGGGGCAGGCGCATCAGGGAAATGGATTCGCTGATGGTGGTCCGGGGCTTGCCGAGGATGTCACTCAACTGCTCCTGGGTGTAGCTCTGCTCATTCAACAGGCGCTGTATGGCCTCCGCCTCTTCGATGACGGTGAGGTCCTGGCGCTGGAGATTCTCGACCAGGGCGATCTCGGCGTGGTTCCCTTCGATGTATATGGCGGGGAGGATGAGGAGGCCGACCTGTTTGGCCGCCAGATAGCGGCGGTCACCGGAGACGATGAAGAGATAGGCGCTCTCCTCGGTGACCCGGAAGAGAAGGGGTTGGAGTATCCCGTGCTTCTTGATGGAGGCGGCCAACTCGGCAAGGGCATCGGGCTCGATGACCTTCCGGGGCTGTTCGGGGTCCGGCTTGAAGTCAATAATTGAGATCTGGTACAGGTTTCCTTTTTCGTAAGTGGTCACTTCATATCCTCCTTTTAGGGCCTACCATACCGTTTTGACATGGGGGTAGTTTCTGATTTTTTCGTCTTTCGTGACCAGAACTGCTCCCATTGAAACGGCCGTGGCAATGATTATGCGATCCGCAGGATCATTATGTAGAGCACCCGGCAATTCGACTGATTTCAGAGCAATACTGTTGCTGACGGGCACAAAGTTAAGGAATGGAATGGCTTCAGAGGCGGCAACCCAATCGCCGGCGCTCATCGTCAGTTCCAACCTGCCTCGCGCGACAAGAATGGCAACCTCCCAAGTGCTGATGGCGGAAATATAAATGTTCCTTTCCGTCACCGCCGTATCGATGATGCCTTTCGCCGTCTCTGAAAGGTACGCCGGGCTGCTGACCAACCAGATCCACGCGTGGGTGTCCAATACAATCATTGAAGCGCCTTCCAATCTTCCGGCGCAACCGGTTCCGTGGGATCATCGTATTTCAGAACGGAATTGCGCAGAATCTTCAGACGATCCGCAGGATCGGCGGTATAGGGAATGACCTTCAGCACCGGTCGCCCGCGATCTGTAATGATCAGACTTTCTCCGCTTTCTTCAATCAGACGAAAATATTCCAATGATCGTGGCTTAAACTGAGATTTCGAGACCATACGTTCCATATCTTGATCCTCCTGACTTTCATGCAAGCATAGTCACATGACCATAGTCACATCGGATTGTCAACCCGAGAAAATGGGAAATTCGGAAATTCGGGGACATAACACCAATAAAAAAAATCGCGAACGAAACCTGGAATAATGTGGGGGCATTCTCACCACGTCTTCCACGGCGCCTGGCCCGTTTCCCAGAGGGATTCGAGGTAGCGCAGATCCCGGGCCGTATCCATACACTGCCAGAAGCCTTCGTGCTGGTAGCCGCAGACCTTGCCTGCCGCGGTCAGGGTTTCCATGGGGGCGTGTTCCCACATGACGTCGTCCTTGATATAGTCCAGCGCTGCATGTTCAATGACGAAAAAGCCGCCGTTGATCCAGCCCTCGTGAAGGGTTGATTTTTCCTTGAAGTGGGCGATTTTCGCTCCTTGAAATTCCAGTGCCCCAAAGCGGGAGGGGGGACGCACCGCCGTCAGCGTCACCATTGCCCGCTGTTTCTTATGAAAGCGTAAAAGATCGGCGAGATTAACGTCGCAGACACCGTCTCCGTAAGTCATCATGAAGGGAGCCTTCCCCAGCAGCACCGCCAGGCGTTTAAGGCGGCCGCCGGTCTGTGTATCCAGCCCCGTATCCACCAGGTGCACCGTCCAACTCTCCCCATGATTCTCGTTGATCATACGGACCTGACCGTCTGCGAGGCTGACGGTAAAATCCTGCCGCAGGGTATAAAAGTCCAGGAAATACCGCTTGATCATCTCGCCTTTGTAGCCCAGGGCCAGGATGAATTCATTGAAGCCATAACGGGAATAATGCTTCATGATGTGCCAGAGGATGGGCCGCCCGCCAATCTCCACCAGGGGCTTGGGGCGGACTTCCGTCTGCTCCGCCAGGCGCGTCCCCATACCGCCGCAAAGTATTACAACCGGAAGATGATTGCTCTTCATTTTTTCCTCGAGAATTTAATGAACATTTCCATTACATACGCCAGCATATCCCTCGTCAGCCCCGGATACACCCCGATCCAGAAGACCTGATTCATGACAAAATCAGAATTCTTCAGGTCGCCGATCTTGCGGTGCGGCGCCTCCCGGAAGGCCGGCTGGCGGGTGAGGTTACCGCCAAAAAGGAGCCGCGTATCGATCTTCGCCTGATCCAGATGGCGGATCAGCTCCCGCCGCGTGAACGGGGCTTCCGGACGTACAGCTAGGGGAAAGCCGAACCAGCTCGGCTGCGAATTCGGCGTCGCCTCCGGCAGGATAAAGAATTCCTCAATATTTTTCAAGCCATTATAAAGGATCTGAAAATTCTGTCGCCGGATTTCGATGAACCGGGGCAGCTTCTTCAATTGGGAAACGCCCAGGGCCGCCTGAAAATCCGTCAGTTTCAGGTTATAGCCGATGTGGGAATAGACATACTTGTGGTCATATCCGAGGGGAAGATCGCCGAATTGCTGCTCAAAGCGCCGTTTGCAGGTATCGTTGCGGCCTGTCTCGCACCAGCAGTCCCGCCCCCAGTCCCGGAATGATTCGACCAGTTTCTTCAGTTCCCCGTTATTCGTCACGACGGCGCCGCCCTCCCCCATCGTGATGTGATGGGCAGGATAGAAGCTGAAGGTGGCGATGTCGCCGCAAGATCCTACCAAACGAGGGATGGGGGATGAGGAATGAACAGAGTAAGCGGCCCCCAGGGCGTCGCAACTGTCCTCAATAAGCCAGAGATCATGCTTCCGGCAGAAAGCGGTCACGGCGTCGAGATCGAAGGGATTGCCGAGGGTATGGGGCAGAAAGATGGCCCGCGTCCTCGGGCTGAGGGCTTCTTCAAGCTGGGAAACGTCAACATTGTAGGTCGGGATGGTAACGTCCACGAAGACCGGGACCATCTGATACTGAATAATCGGATTGACGGTCGTTGGGAAGCCGGAGGCAAGCGTAATTACTTCATCTCCCGGTTGGAGGCGGCGCTCCTTCAACTTCGGCGACGTCAGACAGGCCAGGGCCAGCAGGTTGGCGGAAGAGCCGGAATTGCACAAAAGGGTATGCCGGACACCGAGAAATTCCGAGAATGATTTTTCAAAGGCATGGGCAAACCGCCCCGTCGTCAACCAGAAATCCAGGACCGCCTCCATGACCGTGGCCATATCTTCCCCGTTATAGACCTTGCCGGACACGGGCACAGAGGTCTCGCCTGGAACGAACGGCGCATCCCAGCGCGGTGCATGGCAGGCAGCGAAATAATCTGTTACAGCATCGCGAACCTGTTTTCTCAGGCCTTCATCGTTCATGGCAATTTCCGATTTACTTTTCAGCCCACCTTAAGTTCATTTCTCTTGCGGAAAAATTGCTTGGATCACTCGGCGGTTCCAGGGCATAACCGACAACCTCCGCACCCAGTTCATTCAGCCAGATGGCCAGCCATGACCCCTTGAAACCGGTGTGGCCGGTCACGAGGACCCGGCGATTCTTGTAACTGTTATGAAAAAACATTCCCTTCATCCTGTTATAAATTGTTTAATGAATTGATTTTATTCTACATACATACGGCAAGGAAGTCAAACGCTGTTTCATTGAATATCTTCATTCTCTAATTCCAAACTACCCAAAGCCTGCCTGAGATTGTTCCCCTCTCCCCGAAAACCCTGATCAAGCAACAGAACCTTCCGAAAATGATGACTGGATTTCTTGTTTCATTTTTCCATTAATGGCCGGAGTCCCTTTGTTGTTGCAGTCCAAGCGCCAGATTATCCTGGGCTGCCTTGTAATGTGGATTGATCTGTAATGCTTTACGGAAATGCAAAATGGCATTATTCAGATCTCCCTGATTTGCATAAATAACGGCCAAATTATTACAAGCCTCTACAAAATCAGGCTTAATAATCAAGACCGCTCGGTAATGTGATACTGCATTCTGGTCCTGCTTGAGGATCGCAAAAGCAACTGCAATGTTGAAGTGCGCTTTGACATTGCCGGGATCAAGGCGAAGGGCTTCGGTATACTGGGAAACAGCGCCAATGATATTACCCTGCTGAACCAGTGCATTACCCAGATTATTACGAGCATCAGGATAATCTGGCTTGAGCTGAAGCGCCTCTTTATATTGCAGGATTGCATCGTCTGTCTGTCCGCGACGAGCCAAGGCATTGCCGAGATTATTGAAAGTGCCGCTGTTTTTCCCGATGACATCGAGGGTATGCCTTGCCAAAACAACCCCGTTGCGCCAGTGATTTAACTGAAAAGAGGAAATCACCACAAACACAATAATCAAAAGAAAACTCAAGCCAGCTTGAATTGGTATGTTGTAACGGCCGCTTTTCCATACTGCAGCAACGCCCCAGACAAGCATGACAAAAATTCCGATGAGTGGTATATAGGTATAACGGTCCGCCATGGAATGAGAGCCTATCTGCACAACACCGATAACCGGTAAGAGGGCGGTAAGATACCAAAGCCAACCAACGATTAAATAGGGATAACGTTTTCTCCGGCAAATTGCGAAAATCGTAACACTCGCAAGCAAGCCCAGCGCTGATAGAGTCGCCCATAAAGGCCATTGACCCACATGGGGATAATAGACAGATAAACCTATCGGATAAACGGTCTTCCATAAATAAAGGACATAAGACACCAGAGCGTTGGACAGGCGAACGCCCCAGGGGAATGCGTCCAGAGAACCCAAAGCCCCAATGTTCTTCTCGGCAGCAAAGGTGAGCCAAATAACCGGGAGAGAAAGCAGAATCAATGGGGCCTTCTCGACAATAAGACGATGAGTGGGTACCACCTCAAAGCGTCTAAGGGGCCAGTAATCCATCAATAATAATACTGCCGGCAGCGTCACCACCATCGGCTTCGACATCAGTCCCAGTCCATAAAACAGAAAAACAAGCAAATATCGCCATACACCGGGACGTTGCGCGTAAACAATATACGCCCACATCGTAAGCATCCAGAAAAGCGTGCTCAATACATCCTTGCGTGCGGCTATCCAAGCCACCGACTCAACATGCAACGGATGAACTGCAAACAACACCGCCACGCAACCACTCAACCAAAGCGCACCCGTCATCCGTCCTAGTATAAAAAATAACAATAACGTGTTCGCCATGTGAAATAAAACATTGGTCCAATGATAGCCACCGGCATTCAAATTAAATAATGCATGGTCCAGCATTAGAGACAACCATGTCAATGGATGCCAAAAACCCGCCTCAATCGCTCCAAATGCCCACTTCACATTCTCCCACTGCAAACCGCCGCGTACTCTAATGTTATCGGTAACATATATATCATCATCGTAATTCAGAAACTCGTACCCCGCTACAGGCCAATATACTGCACATATGGCTAGAACTAACAAAAGGGAAATTACAATCGGAGTATGTTTTCGAAAATCTGAGTCCATATAAAATCTACTGCTCTATTTTTTATCGTTAAGTGCACCTGTTGCACGACGAAGATTGTCCTTTGCCCCTTGATAAAATGGGTTTATTCCCAAGGCTTTTTTAAATTCGCTAATAGCTTCGCCATATTTCCCCTGCCTCGCCAAAGCTGCGCCAAGATTGTTGTGAGCATTTGCATTTTGTAAATTAGTTTTAATAGACTGTCGGAAATGGACTTCCGCCTCAGCAACTCGATCCTGCTTCATGAGCACAACTCCGAGATCATTCCTCGCCCTATTATTCTCCAGCATTTTCAGCGATTCGGATAAATGAAAGATTGCCTTTGAATTGTCGCCGCGATGAAAATAGACCATGCCAAGGCCATGCTGGGCCTTATAATTGCCCTCTGTAACATTTAACGCATGCTGGAAAACGGAAAAACTGTCTTGCCAGTGTTGAATCTGAAATCTGCTGACAACCGCTGACAGGGCAATTGCTGTAAAAAATAAAATCATTAAAATTCTCTTTTTATGGTTTATGGTTTTCAACAAATCGGGGACAAGCCAAGCGATCATGATGAAAATGCCGATCAGGGGAATATATGTGTAGCGATCCGCCCCTGCAATCGTGCCCAATTGAATAAGACCAATGACCGGCGCCAGCGTTACAATGAACCACAACCATCCCACCAGCAGGTAAGGAAATGTTTTTTTGTTGGCAAAAACAATACCTGTCATGAACAGCAGCAATAATCCCGACAGCATGATTTGCCATAGGGGCCATGCCCCCGGGTGAGGATAGAATATTGACAAACCGACAGGCCAAAATGTCTTTTGAATATAAATACCGTAGGATACCAAGGCATTGCCAATGCGAATATCCAAGGGAAAACGATTTAACGAACTCAAAGCTCCAAACTTATCTTCAGAATAATATGTAATCAGCCCCACACAGATTGACAAGAATATAAGAGGAAGCTTCTCGATCACTAAAAATACAACCGCATTTGTTTTGCCCTTCCCTCCTGCAAAACGCCCTAACGGCCAATAATCCAACAGTAACAAAACAAATGGCAACGTCACCAACATCGGTTTAGACATCAAACCCAAGATAAAAGCTAAGAGGACAAAGACATAACGCCTTAATGCCGGTCGTTTAACGTACCAAACATACGCCAACATCGTCAGCATCCAAAATAAACCACTCAAAACATCCTTACGTTCCGCAATCCAGACCACAGATTCCACATGCAGGGGATGAAGCCCGAACAATGCCGCAACAAAAGCGCTTTTCCAGATGGCGCTGGTCATTAACGCCATTGCCAAGAACAAAAAGATGGTGCTGCCGGTATGGAGCAATACATTCGTCCAGTGAAACGCTCCCGCGTTCAAACCGTAAAGCTCGTAATCAGCCATCAGCGACAGCCACGTCATGGGATGCCAGAAACCAGCGTCAACCGCATTCAGCGCCCATTTGGTCCCCTCTACGGACAGCCCGCCACGGACATGCACATTTTCCGTAACGTATACCTGGTCGTCCATGTCAACAAACTCATAGTGAGCAACGGGGCTGTAGACTGAAATTACTGAAATTGTCAGCAACAGGCAGATCAATAATTCCTTGTAAGCTAGCATGTGCTGTGAAAAAGGGATCTTTCGCATTTATTTTCCCCGTCAACTCAATAGTTCCGTGAGCGTTCCAAGGTGTACCTTGATTTCTGTAAGGTTTGTAATTTCTCTTAGAGTACCTTGAATATTTGCGATTCCCCCGGCAATCTTTCCTTTTTTGATAAACAGGGTAGCTGTCAGGTGGCTCAACGAGTCAGTGCGTTTCATTGACATAGGATAATGGTCGTTTGGCACAGATCAAAAGCGAACCGGCAAAGTTTCTGATTACCGGAATCTTTTCTAGAATAAGCCCGAGGCGCTGCATCACGGGAATGAGGGATGCAGGGGTTAAGGGGTGTAGCCAATCAAAGGGAATGATTTCAATGGCAGTAAAACCAGCCGCGATTAGCTGTGATCTGATGGACCAAGAAAAGAATGCCGTCTCGTCCGGTGAATCCCCAAATTTTTTTTTGAGCCAGGAATTGTTCTTCTGAATCATGATCTGGGGATTGAGCATGTTGGGCTCCGCGAAAACCATGGCACCGCCGGGTTCCAACAGCCTGTATATCCTGTCAAGAGATGGCCGTATTTCCAGATGATGCAAGATGGATGAGCCGATCACCGCCGTAAATGGTCCTTTCACACCCTCATCATCAAAAGGCAAGGCCAGAAATCTGACCTGTTCCGGCGGTAGATTCCTGGAGATAGCCTTATCCAGTAGATCAACGGAGATATCCAAGGCAAGTATCCGGGCGCCGCTTCCAACGAACATCTCTGTAAAAAGGCCCGTCCCGCAGCCGATTTCCAATGCGGACATCCCTGCACACAGTTCAGCCTTCCTTTGGATCAGTTCTCCCCTGCGGCGGGCTCGAAGCCTGCCCGCCGGGGTATTCCAACCCCAGATCAGTTCTGTGTCTTCCTCGGACAGCTTTTTTCCGTGATCGATTTCGTGTCGCTCTCGATTCGATTCTCTTCTGGGTTTGTCCATAATTTTTTAAGTTTCAGCAAATATCAATGGTTATACGAATTTCATTCTCCCCAAGGCAAATAGAACCATGCGTAAAAGGTGCCAGCCGTGCTTCCAACGCCGAATATTCGTTGAGCCATATTTACGATCTCTGTAACGGATGGGGATATCCCTGATTTTCAGATTCAGCTTGGCGGCCCCAAAAAGGAGATCAAAATCCCCGAAGGGGTCGAAATCCCCGAAGTAGGTCCGGTTAGCGGCAATCCGCTCATAATCATGACGCCAGAGGGCTTTCGTTCCACAGAGGGTATCCTTCACCGGCTGCCCCAACAGCCATGAAAAGGCTAAGCTGAAGAATTTATTACCCACAAGATTGACAAATCTCATTGCATCTCTTTCCATGGGATAGACAAGGCGAACCCCATTGGCAAATTCCCCAATGCCACTGATAATGGCATTGTAGAAACGTGGCAGGTCTTCAGGTGGCACTGTCATATCTGCATCCAGAATCATGAGAATATCACCATGCGCCTTGGAGAAGCCAAGACGCACCGCGTCACCCTTTCCAATTCCTGTCTGTTGCAGGCTCATGCTTCTGCGTTCAGGGTGGGCGGCAATAGTCTTTTGAATGATTTCAAATGTATTGTCTGTGGAGTGTCCTTCCACAAAAATGACCTCTGTTCCGGCGCCCATTTCCGGAATCCGCTGCATGATTGCGGGAATATTTCCCGCCTCATTTCGGGCAGGCACAATGACTGAAACGTATGGCTTCGTTCTCATCTCTCCTTCCCATGGCTGCCGTTTTGCCACTATGATGTGACAAAGTGTCAGGAGATTAAACGGCCACAACTTGACAAGATACCTGTTACCAAACGTGGACAGTCCGGGGGTGGCAACGGGCCAGAGCATCTCCTCCCAATGCCGGACAACTTCAAATCCCGAAAGATTCAAAAGGTTTTCAATATCTTCAACAGTCAGCCAGTTTTGAGGTAAGACGGGCGCTGCCATGTTCACTTTCTTGGCAATCCCCAGAGGAAGTTCCCATAGTCTGCTGTAAGTATTAATGATAATTCTCGTTTGTGAAGACGCAACCCGCTGCATTCTTTTAAGCACACCCTGAACATCCCAGAGGTCGTTGACCAGATCGGAGAGAATGATAAAATCAAATTTCTGGTTTATTTCGATATCGTGCGCATCATCAATCAGAAACTCGCATTCCGGATGCCTCTCTTTCGCTCGAACGATCATTTCATGCGAGAAATCTACACCGATTCCTCGGGCTGGTTTAAGGGCGGCAAGAAGATCCCCCTCGGCACAACCGATTTCCAGAACCTTCATCCTCTCCGGAACGATAAAGCGATAAATTTCCTGCAGGCGCCTGTGATAGTACCCCCCCATGCCTGTCCATGTGTCCCGCTTAAGGGCTACGGAATCCCAGAAGGACGTCCTTGTATTCCGGTATTTATTTCTGGCCTCGTAATCACTATTTTTAATCATCGTTAATAACCATTTTACTTTCTATTGTTGCTTTCCATAGTCAGGATTGATTCTATTGGCTTCCTCAAGGTGACTTTTTGCCTCTTTTGAAAACCCCTTCTGCTTGAGGAGCAGGGAAAGATTAAAGTGGGCGTTGGCATAGTCAGGCTGTATTTGGATGGCCTTTCGGAAATGCCTGATTGCTTCCTGGCTGTCTCCTGTACGCATGAGTGCCATGGCTAAATTATTATGGACGCCGGCGTGCTCCGGATTGATTTTCAGAGCTTCCCTATAGGCACTCAGCGCCTCCACAAAGCTTTTCTTCTTCACCAGGACAATACCCAGCTGATTATAAGCCTCGGCTTCAAGGGGCTTGCTGTGAATAATTTCACGTAAAACTGCGATAGCCTCGTCGGATTTCCCTGCCAGCATGAGATTGTAGGTCAGCTGCCGCTTGGCGTCTGTATTATCGGGCGACTGGCTTAATATCCGGTGAAAACAGAAAATGGCGTCATCATATTGACCCAGGTGTGAAAAAAGGAGTCCCAGCTTGAACCATGCTGGCTCATAATCCGGCCTTATGGTAATTGCCTGTTGCAAATGAACCAGCGCGTCTTGATCGTTACCTTCGCTCATGAGAAAGGCACCCAACCCGCTGTGGGCGAGATAGTTGCCCTTCGTGACGTTCAGGGCATGACGGAAAAGTCTCCCATCGTCTCGCCAATATTTTATCTGGATAGAGGAAAGAATCGCCAACAGGCTGATTGTGGCAACTGAGGCTACCATTAGAAACTTTCGGCTTTTTTTTCCAAAACCAAATATTTCGGACATCCCCCAAGTAACCATGATAAAAATGCCGATCAGGGGGATGTAGGTATACCGATCGGCCATGGCATGGGAACCAACCTGAATGATGCCCGATACAGGAAACAGAGTCACTAGATACCATAACCAACCCACGACAAGATAAGTCATTTGACGAGTGAATTTTAAGACCGTCATTGTGATAAGGGCCAGAATTGTTGAGGAGACGATCACCCAGGAAACGGGCCATGATCCCGGGTGTGGGTAGAATGCAGCAATTTCTTGTGGCCACATCATCTTCCATAGATAGAAGACCGGAGAAATAACCGCCGTTGACAGGCGGTCAGAGAATGAAATTTGCCCAGCTAGAGCAATCGCCTGGAATTTTTCCTGTGCCAGATAGGTTATGACACCGATGACAATAGATAGTGCCATTAAAGGAATTTTTTCGTATAAGACAGGAGAGGCCTTCTTTAATTGATAATACTGACATCTCGTTCGACTATCGCCTTGAACAGGATTTATTGCAATACGCCCCAAGGGCCAGACATCCAGAAGTAGGAGAACAATGGGTAATGTTACGAGCATCGGTTTAGCCATCAGACCCAGAAAAAAACTCACAAATACGATGCCGTAGCGCCAACTGTTTGGCTTTACTGCATAATGAATATAGGCGTTTATCGTCAGCATCCAGAAAAAACCGCTAAGAACATCCTTACGTTCCGCGATCCACGCTACGGATTCCACATGTAGGGGGTGAAGAGCAAAAAGAGCTGCTACAACAGCGCTTTTCCCGTTGGCCCCTGTCATTTTCTTAAAAGCCGTAAACAGCAGCAATGTGCTTCCCAGATGCAGCAAAACATTTGTCCAGTGATACCCGGCCGGATTCATTCGATAGAGCTCATAATCCAGAATCAGGGACAACCAGGTGAGGGGGTGCCAGAATCCTGCTTCCGTGGATGTAAATGCCCAGATAATATTTTCTCCGCTGAGCCCCTTCTGCACATGGGGGTTGCCTGTTATATAGACCGGGTCATCATAGTTTAAAAATCCGAACTCCTGAACTGGCCAATAAACCAGAATTACAGCAGCCAGCAGAACAAGTATGAATGATGAAGTCCAGTTGTTCCCTGTTTTCAATTGATTTTCCTTAGCCGTTTCCACGCTGCCTGTTCAATCCCGTTCTATCAAAGCTTCTATAAGCGGGGTTTATGCGGACAGCTTCACGTAAATGCCTGTCTGCCCCTGCGTTGTCTCCCATATCTCTGAGAATGTGCGATAATTGATAATGGGCGTTTGCATAATCAGGCTGCAATCTAATTGCTTCCATAAAATGCCTGACAGCTCCCGGTGAATCACCCATCCGAAACAGGAGCATTGCATAGTTGTTATGGATTCCCGGGTGATCTGACTGCAAGCGAAGTGCTTTTATATAGGCAGTTTTTGCTTCATCATACTGACCAATTTCCGTTAGGGCAGTACCCATCTCAGAATATCCTGCCGGCGAATCGGGTGATATCGACAAGGATTTCCGGAACGCGGGGACGGCCTCCAAATATCTTTTCTGTGAAGATAGGGCAAGTCCCATACGGTAATAGGCTTCGCTGTTCGTAGGGTTCAAATTAATCTCTTTTTTATAAGCCTCGACCGCTTGCTGATGCCGCCCTACCGCATGTAGCGCTACCCCCAGGTTGTGATAGGCTGTAGCAAAATCCGGTTGAATCCGGGTTGCCGACTCAAAATGACCAACAGCATCTTCATTGCGCCCCAATTCCATCAGACTGAGTCCCAGATTGTTTTCGGCTACATAATTTCCTTGCGTGACCTTTAATGCATGCGTAAAAAGGATCACCCCGTTCTGCCAGTATCCAATTTGCTTGGATGTCAAGATGATCAATGGAAAGATGACAAGTATGGATAACAGCAACGACAGAGAAAAACGATAGTGCACTGGACGGCACAGGCGCGTCCAACCCCAAACTAACATTATAAACAGCCCTATCAGAGGAATGTACGTGTAGCGGTCCGCTGCGGCCTGTTCCCCTACTTGGACCAACCCGATGACCGGTACAAGAGTGCCGAGATACCAAAGCCATCCCACAGGAAGGTAGGGATGTCTTGTTGCCATCCTGATACTAATGATAGTAACCGACGAAAGCGAGGCTACCAGTAAAAATATCTGCCAATTATCGAAGGGTAAAACAACTGAATGGGGGTAGAAAATGGCTAAATCAACTGGCCAGACCGTTTTTCTTATGTAAACAAAATAGGATAGCAGGGCATTTTCGATCCGGACATGCAGAGGAAGGTTCTTAAGGGTCGCTATGACATTATATTGCAGTTGGGCATACCAGGTAACGATACAGGAAAGTAGTGACAGAAATAGCAACGGCGCCTTTTCCATCAGTAGCCATTTCCATCCATAGCGGACTAATCCACCCGAACCTGACAATCCAGAGTAATGCACGTCAGGCGAGGCATCGCTACAACCTTGGTAAGAGACTGCCCTGAACCGTTCCAATGGCCAATAATCAAGCAGTAGAAGGACAAACGGCAGTGTCACCAACATCGGTTTCGACATCAGGCCGAAAACAAAAAATAGTAACACCGGCAGATATCGTACAAGCGAAGGATCCTCCGCATAACGCACATACGCACCCATCGTCAGCATCCAGAAAAATGCGCTCAATACATCTTTTCGTTCCGCTACCCAGGCCACAGATTCCACATGGAGCGGATGGATGGCAAACAGAGCCGCCACAAACCCACTGCACCACAGCTCCCCCGTCATCCGGTTCAACACCAAAAAAAGGAGAAGCGTATTGGCCAAATGAAACATCACATTTGTCCAGTGATATCCCCCTGCATATAATCCGTATAACTGCCCGTCCAACATCAAAGATAACCAAGTCAGAGGATGCCAGTTGGCCTCATGAAAGGTGGTGAAAGCCCACTGAATACCATTACGGCTTATTCCGGCCAATACATGAGGGTTCTGTGAAACATAAGGCCCATCATCAAAACATATAAATTCAAAATTCATCACTGGCCAATAGAGAATGGATACAATTAATAAAAGGCTTAGGATAATTAACATTTCCCAACGATGATTTATATGCAGATTCACGGGTGGCTCCAGCTACGGCTTCATTTTGCGCTGAACATGATAAAAGTTTTTCCTTGCCTCTTCAAATGATGGATTGATCCCTATGGCCTCCTGAAATTGTGCGGCCGCCTCAGGGTACCGCCCCTTGTTTGTCAGAGCAATCCCGAGATTGTTATGGGCCATTGCATCATCTGGAACAATTTGCAAAGCTTGTTGAAAACTTTTGATCGCTTCATCGGTTCGTCCCAGTTGGGCTAGTGCAGATCCAGCATTGATTAAAGCGTCTGCATAGTCGGGCTTCAGCCTAAGGGCCTGGTTAAATAGGACAATTGCATCATTGAACCGGTTTTGCATGGCCATGATAAATCCCAGATTGTTCAGGGCTTCCGGATATACGGGACGGTAATAAAGGGCCTTCTGGATAGATTGAACGGCCTCTTTATATCGCCCTTGCTTGGACAAAGCCACCCCAATGTTGTTATGGGCTTCCGCAAAATTTGGACTGTATCTTAGTGCTTCCAGGTAAAAAGTCTCTGCTTCGGATGTGCGGCCCTTGGATGTAAATGCCAGCCCCAGGTTGTTATGGGCATATTTGTAATCAGGTCTGATTTTTAAAACAGCTTGAAAGTGATGGATAGCATCCGATATTCTGCCTTCCTTCAGAAGTGCTTCCCCTAAGTTGTTGTGGGCCACCCAGTTCCGTGATGTCACACTGATGGCTCGTTCAAAAAGATAAATACTGTTCTGCCAGAACCGTAGCTGTAGCCAGGCACAGGAAGCAAAAGCTAACAGTATGAACACTGCCGTTATTTTCAGCAACGTTTTCCTGTATTTGAACCTTGCAAAAGCAACTGGGACACCCCATGCCGTTATGATATATAACCCGATATATGGAAGATAAACATATCGATCTGCAAATGCCTGATGACCGGCCTGGACAATACCGATCACAGGAAAGAGGACACCAAGAAACCAGAGCCAGCCTGTAATAAGAAAGGGCCGCTGCTGCCACTTCCAGAGACAGAACCATGAGGTAAGCAAAAGAAACAAGCCTGCAACTATGGCCTGCCATATGGGTGTCACGATGGGATGTGGATAAAATACCGATAAATTTGTCGGCCAGACGAACTTCCCCAGATAAACAACATAGGAAACCAAGGCATGGGCGAACCGGTTTACCGGCGGAATGACATCAAGGGAGGGCAACCCTTGCTCATGGCTCACCGCCAGCAGGGTAAGGGCGCTTATCACCACAGAAAGAAAAAACAGAGGGGCCTTTTCTATTAACAGGCGTCTCCATGCTACCTTGTCCAGTAGATTAGTTTTGCCGATACCGTCATTTGAGTGATATCGTTTCAACGGCCAGACATCCATTAGCAGCAGCACACACGGCAGAGTCACCAGCATAGGTTTTGTCAAAAGACCCATCAAAAATAGGAAAAACACCGCAAGGTATCGAGAGAATGAAGGCTGTTTCACGTAGACGACATAAGCCCAAGTTGTTGCAAGCCAGAAAAATGCACTCAACACGTTTTTTCGCTCTGATATCCATGCCACAGACTCTACATTCAATGGGTGGACGGCAAATAGGGCGGCAGCAAACGCACTTTTCCATCTCTCACCTGTTGTGATAGCCAGAACATGAAAAAGTAGAAGCGTATTAACTATGTGCAAGAGAAGGCTGGTCCAGTGATGACCTCCAGATCTTGCACCGAAGAGCTGATAATCAAGCATATGGGACAACCAGGTTACAGGATGCCAGTAACCCGTATGAATGTCCTGCAATGCCCAGATGAGGCCTTGCCAAGTCAAACCGACCTTCACATAATAATTGTCCGTGATATAGGTTGGGTCGTCGTAATTTATAAAATCAAAGAACTGCGTATCCCAATAAATCAACAATATTAGAAGCGTTAGGCTAACGCCAATTATCATGTTTTCCTTATTCGCGTAGCTCGTAACTTTAACGCTTTTCATTGGTTATGGTATATGTATGGCTGAAAAGATTATTCAAATTATGACGAGCTGCTTCATGATTGGGTTTGAGTAAAATGGCCTTCTCAAAATGCAATTGTGCTTCCTTTTTTTCGCCCATCCTCGCTAAGATTACCCCAAGGTCGTTACGCAAATCGGCGTCACCGGGATTTTGAATAATTAGCTCTCGATATAAAGGCAGGGCTTCCTGTAATTCCCCCTTATGCAGTAAAGCGACGGCCAGATTTTTCTGCATCCGTCTAAGTCCGGGCTGCAAATGGAGTCCTTCCCTAAACAGTATTATAGCTCTATCAAGATCGCCTTTTACTGCATAGGCCTGCCCCAAATTGTTGTAGGCAGCAGCATATCCGGGATTTATCTTGATGGATTTCTCCAGATAATTTATCGATTGATCGTATTCTCCCTTCTGAAAATGGACAACCCCCAGATTGTTACACGCCTCATAATTGCCGGCAGTGTTTTCGATAGAATTCAGGAGGATAGTTTCCGAGTTGGCCCATAGTGACGTCTGCCGATATGATGCAAATACAAGAATCATCAGAATAGAAATTGCGCTTACAGTCAGAAATGTCCTTCTCAAGCGCATGCCTTTCAGGAGATGGGGAATCACCCAGGCGATTAATATGAAGACGCCAATCATGGGGATATAAGTATAGCGATCCGCCATGGCCTGATTTCCCACCTGAATGATACCAATAACGGGAACCAGCGTACCAAGATACCATAACCATCCTGTTTTGACATAGGCAAAACGAGCAGGCGCCTTTAATGCTATAATGGTAAAAAGTCCTATCAAAAAGGCAGCTAACAGGATGAAGTGCAACGGAAAGGCATGGGGATAGGGGTAGAGAAGTGCAAGTTTATCTGGCCAGATCATTTTATACAAATACATAACATAAGAAACGAGGGCGTTGGCCATCCGATCAGTCATGGAAATTCGATCTAAGGCAATAATTGCACCCCCTGCTTTTTGTGCATAAATCGTTATTACGCCGGACAAAACCGCCAGTATAATTAACGGCACCTTTTCCAGTAGCAACCATCGCCATCCAGAACGTACTAATCCACCATGATCTGACAATATGGGGTGATACAGATCTGGTGAGCCAGTGCCACCCTCCGGGGAAAAGGATGCCGTGAACCGCCTCAAGGGCCAAAAATCGAGCAGTAATAGAATGAAAGGCAGAGTCACCAGCATAGGTTTCGACATCAGCCCAAGAACGAACAACAGTACCACCGCCAAATAACGAACGAACGAAAGCCTTTCCACATAATGCACATAGGCCCCCATCGTCAGCATCCAGAAAAAAGCACTCAATACATCCTTACGCTCCGCCACCCAGGCTACTGACTCCACATGTAGTGGATGAACGCCAAAAAGAGCGGCTACAAATCCGCTGCGCCACAACGCGCCTGTCATCCGGTTCAAAACTAAAAAGAGAAGAAGCGTATTGGCCAGATGAAACATCACATTCGTCCAGTGATAACCTCCGGCATTCAATCCATACAACTGCCCGTCCATCATCAATGACAACCACGTCAATGGATGCCAGTTGGCACTATTGGTTGTCGTAAATGCCCATATTACACCTTTCCAGGTAAATCCATTCCTGACATAAATATTGTCCACAACATAATTCGGGTCGTCATAGATGATGAAGTCGAAATGAAGAACCTGCCAGTAAATGAGAACGACGGAAAAAGTCAGCAATGGAATTATTATCGCGATTTTCCGATTACTGATCATAGGAATCTCACTGAAAAGATTGATAGTTTCATTGCGAATAATGTGTTATGTATTAACAGGTTGCAAATAAATGTTATAGATAGTGAATGATTTTCCCATGATGAATTCCTTGCATGTTCCAGAAACGCAGACCATTCAGACACCAGTAAAGCTAAAATGGACTTATTTGCTTCTGATGGTCATTCTTCTTGGCAGTATAGCGCTTCGTTTTCATCTGCTGCCTATTCCTCTTGAAAGGGATGAAGGGGAATATGCCTATGCTGGACAATTAATTCTTCAAGGCATACCACCATATGTTCAACTCTACAACATGAAGATGCCTGGTATTTACCTCGCGTACGCAATCATTATGGCTGTCTTCGGTGAAACGCCAACAGCTATTCATACCGGCCTGCTCTTCGTAAACCTAACGACAATTCTGCTTCTTTTTCTTTTTACCCGCAAGCTTTTTGACGATCTGACAGCCCTGACCGCAGCCGCAGCTTTCACTATACTTTCCGTAAATCCATTCGTTCACGGCGTTTTTGCCCATGCGGAACACTTTGTCCTGCTATTTGTAATGGCGAGCCTTTTATTATTATTAAATGGCCTTAACCGGTCCCAACTATGCTGGATGTTTTTAAGCGGTTTTTTTTCAGGGATAGCCTTCCTGATGAAACAGCCCGCCGCCAGCTTCACAGGTCTGTCTATAACCTTCATATTGATTAATGATCTTTTCAGAAACCGGCCTCCATCGGCACGTGTCTTTGTTAAACCAATGACATTTATGGCAGGGGTACTGGTGCCCCTCGGTTTAACCGGTCTTTTTTTCTTTTCGATAGGTATCTTAGATAAATTCCTCTTCTGGACTTTAACCTATGCTCGTGAATACGTGTCTCTCACACGTCCAGAGTTCGGATTTGCAGATCTGAAAATTAGTTTAACTAATATTTTTAAATATTCATACATCCTGTGTATCCTTGCCATTACAGGTGTGTTTTCCCTTTTATTAAATAAAAAAGAATATGAAAATCAAATTTTTATATTCTTGATGACTATATTTTCGATTTTTTCCATTACACCTGGATTTCATTTCCGAGAACATTACTTTATTCTCGTCCTGCCGGTAGCCTCCATCCTTGTTGCCTTAGCACTGAAATCCCTACATGACCATTTGGCGTGGCTGAATGCGTCATTGAAAGAATCCTTAATCACGGCAATCATATTGCTCGTTCTGTTTTTCTCCATCCTACCGATCCAGCCTTATCTTTTCAGCATGACTCCCTTTGAAGCGCTCCGCCTTACCCACACACTGAACCCCTTCCCTGAATCATTGGCCATTGCCCAGTATATAAAGGAGAATTCCCAACCGTCAGACAAAATAGCTGTTATCGGATCAGAACCACAGATCTATTTTTATGCCCGGCGCCAAGCGGCAACGGGATATATATATATGTACCCTCTTATGGAACCTCAAAGGTTCTCTTTGGATATGCAGAGAGAAATGATTCGGGAAATCGAATCTGCTAAACCCAAATACCTTGTATTCGTAAATATCACAACTTCATGGCTCGTCAAACCAGGTTCAGACCCGCTCATATTCAACTGGTTTTATGACTATGTATCAAAATATTATCAATGTAAAGGATTGGTGGAGCTTATCTCGTCATCTGTTACAAACTATCGCTGGAATAATGACGTACATTCATGCTCATCTTCATTGCCCCTCTGGATATCCATCTACAAACGTACATCTTGAACGGCGCTTGTTTGTTAAGACGTCAGTCCCATATAATCAATAGGGAGAGAATCTCTATTTCTCATATTGTATCCTTCATGACCGATAATCGAAACTAAAAAAAGGGGGATAAGTGCTATACTTATCCCCCTCTACAGGAAAACCGTTTCAGGCGTTATGGAGTAATCGTCCCAGCACTATCAGATGTGTAGGTTTTATCTCCACTCGTATGGGAAGCTGAAATCACCAGTGTCGTAGCTGTCCCCGTTGCCGTCGCGGTAGTATTTGGTGATGGCCTATAGCCATATGCAGTCAGAGCCGCCGTACTTGCTATAGATGCGGTTGGCGAGTCACTGAAGAGTGCCTGAGCTGACGTATAGGCATTTTTCACATCCGCTTTGGCTGATGTGTTGTAACCCCTGGTCCTGTACGCCGTGAACTGCGGGATGGCGATGGCTGCCAGGATACCGATGATCGCGATAACGATCATGAGCTCGATCAGGGTGAAACCCTTCTGTCCTTTTCTCTTGCGAAATACTTTCATGATTTCTTCTCCTTAAATGTATTTGTTGATAGTTAATCTGAAACTCGCTTGCGTCTTACTTATGCCCTCCTTTTTATCACCCCCTCAATTTTTTGGAGCAGTCCTTAAATTCTACTTTGCTTAAATGCAAGCAATTGACATGCCATGAGGCATCACTCGTCGGTCTGATGATGCGAAGGTTGAAAACTGCCGGATGTAAGAACCTTTTCTGAAAGACGCCGGTCGCGGTTATTTTTCCATCCCTCAGGCAAATGAACTAAAAGTGTTGATTTTCACCAGTCCGCGGTGATTTACAGCATTAAGGGGGGGGGGGCAGTCATTTGAATGGATTTCTGATTTCCACGCCGCACAGATTAGCGCCATGAGACAGATCTTCCGTCATCAGACACGCAGCATCCCCCTCTACGGCTGCCTGCAGGATCAGGGCGTCCCAGAATGAAAGCAGATGCCTTCGCTGGATATCGATGGCGCTGATAATTGATTGCCCACGCAATATCACGACACGCCATTGAAGATAATCACGAACAATATCCGCAGCAGTGTTCATATCCGCAGGCTTGGGTATCTTCCTGGTAACGGTGACAAAAAACTCCTGCAATACCTGCATACTGAGCACGCCGTTGCGGGTTTCCCACAGGCCCTGCACTATTTCTTTCGCTTGTTCGTGTTTTTCGGCGGCTGTCTCATCGTAGGCGTAAACGAGAACGTTCGTATCGACGAACAACCTACCTTCTTTCATGAAGTTCCTCACGAGTCCAGGTAATTTGCCCGCCCGTTCCCAACGGCAAGCCTTGTTTCAGGCCCTTCATTTGCCGGCGCATGGCTGCGTCATAATCCCGATTCTCCTCAAGTTTATCCTTCAGAGCCTCCACCAGAAAAGCGCTGAGTGATTTATCATTGATTGCCGCCACCGCTTTGGCATTTCTCAAAATATCTTTTGGTAAGGACAAGGTAACATTCTGTTTTTCCATTTGATCCTCCTTAACTTCGGTTCACGTGTAAATGTGTAGCACATATTTATGTGGAAGGTCAAGGAACATTAGG
>Ga0247842_10001505_pt1 | contig 38840 bp, 34 predicted proteins | sample LaCruzMarch2015__3_FD_192411 | JGI IMG/M metagenome (GOLD analysis project Ga0247842, IMG submission 192411) | Freshwater microbial communities from meromictic Lake La Cruz, Castile-La Mancha, Spain - LaCruzMarch2015_19m | ecosystem: Environmental > Aquatic > Freshwater > Lake | place: Spain...
CGCCACAAGTGGAGTATGCTTATATATTGTATTTGAAAAGTGTTACCTTATCTATTGTGAAAAATGAACCATGTCAATAAGTCTACTATTATTTCTGAATGATTGACGAAAAGCCTCAAGAGTTGCTCCCGCCGCCGCTCATAGAGCGGTGGCTGACTATGGACCAGATACCTATAAGCATATTATAGCCAGAACTGTATTATGTTATATTGTAATGATGTAAATAAAAGTAATGAGTATGGTTACCCCCAAAGTCAAGACCAAAAATCGATAAAAATAAGGTGGATCATTATCCATTTTCTGTAGCTCTTTGACAATCATAATAGACCTGAGTTGGTGTCCTGTAATCAAGACTTTGATGAAATCGCTCATTATTATAGAAACGGAAATAGTGGTCTAACCCTTGATCCAATTCCGTTACTGTTTCATAATTTTTGAGGTAGATGTCTTCGTATTTGACGGTTCTCCATAGACGTTCTATGAATATGTTGTCAAACACTCTACCGCGTCCGTCCATGCTGATCTTCACGCCTGCAGATTCCAGATGGTCTGTGAAATTGCGTGACGTGAACTGAACTCCTTGATCTGTGTTGAATATTTCCGGTTGATTATGTTTGAGGGCTTTCTCTAAAGCCTGGATACAGAAAATATTATCCAATGTATTGGATATTTGCCACGACAAAACGTAGCGACTGAACCAGTCCAATATCGCTATAAGATACATGAATCCATGACTCATTGGCACATATGTAATATCGGCACTCCAGACCTGATTGGTTCTGGTGATGGGTACATTTCGCAACAGATATGGATAAACCTTATGATCAGGCTCATTCCTGGTCATACGTCTTTTGGGACCTACTGCCTGTAATCCCATAAGATTCATCAACCTGGTTATCCTCTTGGGATTGACCCAATAGCCCTGTTTTCTTAGGTATTCAGTCATCTTTGGATATCCGTAAAAAGGAGTCTTGAGATACTGCTCATCTAACAAACGCATCAGAATTAGGTTCAGTGGCGTTTCCTTTGCTGGTTGATAGTAATATGTGCCGCGGTTCAATTCTATCAGTTCACACTGTCGTCTAACGCTCAAGATAGGATGGTCTGGCTCTATCAGACTATATTTGTCATCAGCCGAAAAGGGCAGATTTTTTTTTAAGCCATTCCAGCTCCATCTTAAGGCGACCAATCTGTTCGTATAATTCCGATTCATGGGTAGTCTGTAATTCGTGTTTACCATTGGACTGAAACACAGTTTTTCCATTTTCCAGAAAATGCTTTTTCCAATTGCTTATCTGGTTTGGATGCAAGTTGAATTCACTGGCTAATTGACTGATAGTTTTTTGTTCCTTTGCTGCCTCCAGAGCTGTTCTGAACTTAAATTCTGGACTATGATTTCGACGTTTTACTGACATATGTTTCCTCCACAAGTTTAGGGTAAAGGTATAGGATATTATACCTCAAAATCCACCTTAACTTGTGGTCTAATTTTCGGGGGTAAGTATAGAGTTTGTGCTTTCTAGTGCTATTTGATTAGTGAATCTTTAGTGTATGGAAAGCTAAAGGAAAGATATGGATATATTAGATGGGAATGATTATGATATAGAAATAGGGTTTGATGCTAAAGGAATTTGATTTTGGGATTGGTATTCCGGTTTTAGTTATGGGTAATTCTAGTGAGTTCCTATTAAGAGGATATTTTATCCGGTTGTTAGTTTTAGGTATTGATTATTGGGAGAATGATTTATTGATGAAAATTGTATTATGATATGAGTGATATTATTAGAGAAAAGTCAGGATTGAGTTATTAAGGGATTGTTTTTTGTATGGATGCTATATGAAAGATTGCAGCTTACTGTGGGGTAGGTTGCTATTCTAGTCAGGGCATATTTGGTTTATTTAATGCAGAATTGAGTTATAGAGGATATGAAGTATTGAAAATAGAGGGTTTAAGGGATTTTTCATGCTATTAGTTATAGATGATAAAAATGGTGTAGATGTAGTATTGATAATGGTTTTAGTTGTATAGTTATAGGTATTGGGCTTCGCTAACAATCCCTATAACTATAACTATCTCGGCTTTGTTAAAATAAGTGCCAAAATTGACGATAAAGCCAATAACCATGCGGTCTGAAACATAGCCCATAATGTTTCTCGTTATGATAGAAGATACCCGCTTCATTATTGGGATTAGGTGAAAGATTACCCTTTTATCGTTTAGGCATGTTTTAACCCGCACTACCATTGACTCTAAGTTATATTTTAGCCTCTAATTTAACAAAACCGAGCTATTCTCACTTTGACATAGATAAGTAGTATTAGCCTTGGGTGATGTGTTAAAATGATATTTCATCTATTAACGTTGTCGAGTGATAACCACTTGATGATATTGTGCGAACTTATAATACCTGCGGAACATAAAGTATCTCCGCTAGTAAATCCCAAGCATCATTAATCCTGCTTATCGAGATAAACTGAGAACATACGCATTTAATATCTGCTGAGTGCTGTATTCACTCAATTTTTCTCCTACCGGCTTAATTTCAACAACCGTTTTTTTGCCACTTACATCAAATAGCAGGTTTTCAGAGAATGTATCAACAATATCGTATCCTTCACGAAGACCACCCTCAACAATAATTGAATAGCCTTTTGATTTTACATAAATCCGAATACCAAGACTACTTCCTATTGCATTTATGGCATGGACTAGGTCATCAGCTATCTGAAATGAGGGTGTATAATCGCGATTATCAGATTCTACAGTAATTATCGCTTTAGAATTCTTGCCTTTGCCCCGAATCACTGCATTGGCTATTCTCCCATCTATTGATGTCTCTCCCATTATTTCTGAAAGTTCTTGGATAATTTTTCTTTCGACAGACATTGAATATTCAACCTTTATCCCATTTATTATCACTGTATAGTAACACTAATATATAAATCTTGTGGTTTTAAATAATTTTCGCATTTATCTGAGATTACGCTTGACAAACAAGATTTTAAGCATTATATTTTGAGTGATGCTTATGAAAATCAAATTACAGGGTGGACACTTATGTATACTGATTCCGAACTGAAAGATAAGGTTCTTGATAATAATCAGGACGCTATATTATGTCTTTATGCTGAATATAAAAAAAGAGTGTATAGAAAGGCATTTCAATATCTCAGATCAGAGGATGAAGCAGAGGATTTTACCTGCGAATTCTTCAAGGACCTTATTTACGAGGATAAAGGCATAAAAAGCTTCGATCTAGAAAAGTATGCACTTTCAGCCTGCATAAATGTCATGCTCAAACGAAAATTGATAGACAAATGGCGTCAAAAAAAAAGAGAAGATGAGAGGAGAGCAGATGTCTCCACCATTGACTTCAATGACCCAGAAAATGAAAAAACGTCAGCAGTAGATTATATCGCAAGCACAGATACGCCTTATGAGGAAATAGAAAGCAAAGAGCGAGTAGAAATTGTGAGGAATATTGTCAGCAAGTTACATCCCAAATGTCAGAAGATCATTCAATTGATTTATTATTCTGATTTCACTCATATCAAAATTGCCAAATCATTGGGTATTCCTGAAGGAACTGCAAGAGGCGATATTTATAGGTGTAATCAGAAACTAAAGAAGCTTTTACATAAAGAATTCTTAAAAATGGGTTATGAGCCTTTCTAGGTGGTGATATAGATGAAATGTCCAGATGATGAACTCATATTCCGATATGCTCATAGTGAATCCGATGAATCAGAAAGGGATCAGATTGGGAAACATATTCAGGAATGTGAATCCTGCCAAAAGGAATATAGGTCATATATGGCTATGAAACATATACTTAACAAGTATTGGGATGGCAAGATAGAGGGGTGCTTTGATACAGGGACATTGGCAACTTACTCCGAAGGACTGGTTAACGGTGACTTAAAGAAACGTATAGAGGAACACATAACTTACTGCGATATATGTGCTTCTGAATTGGAATTCATGAAACAGATAGATTTGGAGGAGGAGGAAATTGATATTCCGAAAGAGGCAGACGAACGCATATTAGAAAGTATTCTGGCAAAACGCAATGAGGTATTAGCTGTTCAGGATAAATCACTGTTCCCTTCTGTGAAAGCGGATTTTAAGGCGACAGCCAAGCGTCTTACTGAGGGATTTGTTGCGAAGTATCATGAGTCAGAGCGGTCCTTAGTGGACAGCCTCTGGCGCATGTTTTCAACGACATACCACAGGGATACTCGTTTTGGTGATATTTCTTTTGATTCGGCAGTCTCTGCTGCTGCAGGTGATTCCAAGGACATACAAACACCAACCATCATCTTTGCTATGATTGGTATTTGTGATTATCTGAATGACTATAAAGAAGTGCCTGATGAGAAAAGCGTAAAGAAAATAATAGAAGAGAACACAAAGAGATTTGATGTCTCAAGAAAAGAAGGGAAAAAACTTGAGGAATTTCTCATGCAGGAGTTTGGTTTTTAGTATCCTTCATCAGAAAATCCCTTGCTTTTTCCAATGCCATGTCATTATCGTGCAAATTCAAAAGGTCTAGTATATTAATGTAATAGTATAAATAGTCATAACTCACATCATGCCTAGTATTCAACATAATATTCCTATGATCAGGCAACCACTCATTTAAAATCCTATCCTTCTTCTCACCATTGAAGCAATCAAGCCATTGAAGACAATATACAAGATAATACATCTCCTCAAAATTAAGCCTGCCTTTTCCGTCACTCCTTTGCCATTCAGTAAACACCCAATCAGCACATCCGTCTATATTTCGCATAATCGATCTCTCTGCACCTAGCATATTTAATGAAGAGATTGCCCAAAAAGTTGCATCAAGGCTTGATTTTTTCATCCCTTCTTTGATAAACCCACCTGAAAATGATTCATGATTGGTAACAAACGCTATATGCTTATCCCTGTATTTCAACTCGTTCAACCTATCAAAAAAATTCCGTGAGCTAATTGCATGGTAAGTTGACTGAAGCCCTGAGACTACCTTATCAACTACAGGGAAACCGCCATCAGCGGATTCCAGCGATAGAATCCAGTTAAGAGCATTATCATCTACCTTGCCGTTATTAATATGGTTCACTATCAATCCAGCATTCGTTGCCTCCATAGTTCCCATCACTGATTTCATATACTTAGCCTGATTTATCACGTATGACCCGTTACTAAGCCTTGCTTTTTTGAGTAGCTTATTAATATCGGTATGCTCTTTTCCTGTTAATCCAATATCTAATATTCTCTTCACCTGTAGCTCAAACACTATGTTCTTCATGCTTCTGTCAGCCATATCACTGGAAACAACAATGGAAAATAAAACCGTCATAATGACCATCCATAAAATTAATGAGATTTCAGGTATTAAAGGATAGAGCAAAACGTAAAATAGATAACCCGTTATTATAGGGATAACCAAAGATAAAAAGCCACTTATAAGACCAAACAGCAACTCAGGAAAATGCCATGGAAAGATATTGTTGCTAAACACTATGACCTTTCTATGGATTTGTATGATAAAGGCGTTGCCTGAAACCATTCCTCGCCTTATTAAAACTACGTTAAGTAGACAGGAAGAAGCAAGAAAGAAAAGAAAATAATGCCAGCTAATTTTTTGATTAATGAGAAATATTGCTGACATTGCCATAACCCCGGGCATAATCAACCCAATGGTGATGGGTATCAACCGTCTTGGCATGTCTGATGTTAATGATAAACGATATCTACTGCTTGTATCAACTACTTCGATAGCTGCGGCGAAAGCAATAGAAAGTGCTATTATTATGATATATGCAATTAAGGAATCACTAACAAAAGAATATATAACCTTTTTTGCAGTTCCAATGAAACCTTTGGCGTAGATTATATAAACACATATAGGGATAAACACAGAAAAGTAAGCTATGAAAGAAACCAGATATTTGTGCAGTATTTTTCCTATGAATTTCAAATGGCTTGATGAACTGACTGAATCTATAATATTTTTCCACTGTGAACAGAATATGAGTGCCAATGTGACTTGGGACATTACCATATTTATTCTTACAAATCCTTTTACTATACCTTCATCATATAGTGACCCTAAAAGATTCCCCATCACAAATTGTAGACCAAGCCACAAACCCATCAGAACCAAAAGAGTTGTATTAGGAAAATCTATGATATAACGAATTCCTCTAAGCGCATCAGTTCTGGATATGTCTTTTGGATGTTTCCTAAACCTTGTTAAGAATCTGGGTATTTTTATGATCCTTGGTTTATCAACACGCTGTTTATGCAGGATAGAGAACTTGAGAAAAAGAAGCCCAAGTATAGAGAGCGGGTGTAGTAGCCGGTCAGTCAAGAGAGATATTACTCTAGAAGGTATATATCGCGATGCCCTTACATCCGCAAGATATTCTGATAATTCAAAGAGTATCCTGTCCGATCCAATGAGGATGAGCAACGGGAATATTAAAGAAAACAACGCCAGAGGTGCTGAAGGTATCAGCGAGGATATATCAGGAAATAAAGCATCAGGAAAGTGTGTATACTCAATTTGATAATCTCCCAAGAGCAACCCTGTAAGCCAAAGCAATATTATTATTGCCAGAGAAGGACATAAAAACAGCAATGAGTATCTGTTAGTTGCTTTGACGAACTGCCTGAAAAAAGTATCCCTATTCTTTATGTGAGATAACTCATGCAGCAGAAGGTATCTTTCAATATCACTTTCAGTAGGCACTACTGCAAAATCCTGCCGGATATCGTTGATAAATCCGTTAATAATGCCATCCATATCAGTAGGGATAGCTAATATGACCTTTCTGTTCCAGCTTTCAAATACCTCCGGTATTGCGATCTTATGTGAAAAATAGATGTTGACATAACGATTGACACCTATATCTCTACAAATTGAGTCCACGTTGGTTCTAATAGATTCATACCCCAATATCCCGTCCGCCTTTACCAGCCCCAAATTTTTGGATAATAATCGCGTCGATCTAAAGAAGGCGTAGACTGGCATAGATAGCAACAAAGTGAGTAGTATAATTAAGGACATATATAATGGATTACTGCCCTGTTCTAAGATTTGGATAACTATATAATAACCATACAGTAGTCCGGTAATAAACCAATATAGCATGGTCAAAACAACTGTTAATCTCAGCATTTGTATTGGGCTAACATCCACTGCATCATTCCTAAGTCTGAAGAAAAAAAGCAGTATCAGCAGTATTGTGATAAAAAATACAACTATTATGTCAACCATTATATTCTCTCCAGTATATCCCATCCAATGAATGATCAGATACCCAACAGATTATATCATACGATTACTACGACTACAAAAGAAAATTCACCAACTTCATAGAAACCTCCATCCCATAGCTTGCCCGCCAATCAGATAGGCATTCCCTATTTCAGGTTTTTCAAGCATTTCAAGGCATCTTTATTTATTTTTGAGTTTCTCGCATTTTCTTGCAGTAACTGAGTATGCTTTTTCGTAAAGGTAAATGAAGGAAGTGGTAATTGGACTTTAACAGTTATGGCAAAATGTTAGGAGGTTACTGATGAGTATTGAAATTGAAAAGGTTATTGGGTCTCTCTTAACACATCTGGAAGAGCGTTTCAAGCCGATTGAGGAAGCGATGGCAAAGTTTCCAGCCATTGCAGAGGAGAGCGAAGCAAAGATCGCATACGAGAATATGACTGATAGTTTCCTTGCAAGCCTGAAAGCTGAAATACAAGGGGCTTATGAAAGCGTAGCAAGACAGCTTAAAGAAAATCAGGAGCATCTGTCTGAAGTCTATGCCCATTACAGCAGGCTTATGTCTCAACAACGCAGCCTCGAGATGAATGATGGCGACCGCAACACTTCATACTATTGGATAGTCTATCTTACGCTTGTGCTCGGGTCCATTGTGGTATTCGCATGGAACTTCAATATTATCATGCCAGAACAAAAGCTATGGATGGCGATAATCCAGTCAATTGTAATGGCAGGACCTTCATTCTTCATAAGCCAGGCTTATGTTAGAAGCCGATCCAAAGATACATTTCTCCGAAGGCTTCACATTATAGGCATAGCCAGTAGCGTTACGATGGTCTTAGCCGCTGCAATTGGGCGTGGGACAGCATACTATCTTCTAAATAATTCAGGCGGCGGCTCGATCATTACACAGCAGGATTCCACATGGGTAGACATATTACATTTTGTGGCTTCAGCATTAACATTTGTAGCTTGTATTGCTACAGATATAGCTTTCAGCGGCAGACTAATGATCATTATTTCTCAAAATACGGAAATGAAGCAGGTCTCGGAAGACCTGGTGAGTAACATAGCTGCTTGTGAGAAGAAGATAACTGATATGGAGTCAGAATCCGCAGGGCTTTCGCAGATGCTTGGATGGGAGAAAGTGTTTGATGCTGTAGCAAATCCATGGAAGGAAGCAAAGCTTCAGGAACAGCTTATAGCACATAAGGCTAGACACCAGAAGGTTCGTGATGATGCTATGGGCAAACTGAGAAGCCTGTCAACCATTGAACTGGTCAAAAGGGCTTCATAAAAGGGGGTGATCCTATAGACAATGTTTGGCTTTTACACTTAATGCTCTAAACACTTATGCTACTTTAGGAGGATACGACAATGAAAAAGATTCTTGGCACAATGTTAGTTGTAACAGTTATTTTATTGACAGCGCACTTTTCATTGGCTGGCGAACAATCGGGAAACAGGATAATGTTTCTCATTCAGTCAGATCGTGACAAAGCGACATTGGAAAACGATGCAGAGCTTGCTTGGCAAACTGTAAAGAATGCAAAGAATGGTGACTTTGTGGATGGAATGACCCTTTCAGGACAACGGGTGTTTTCCATTCAAATGACCAAGAAAGGCCCTATGGATGCAAGGCGTGATAGGAATATGGCGGGCGTCGCTATAAAGCAATTCTTCCTAGACAACATCAATTCACCAAGGAAGCAAAATAGGAATGATGTGGCAGGAGCTATCAAACGCACTATAGGACGCTTTAACGCCGAACCGTTAAAGGAAAGATATGTTCTCGTTATGCTGACTGGCGGGTTACAGAAAGATAGCTTTGTTGACTTTGGTAAAGGCTATCCTTCTGATTCATGGATTGCCCATCAGTGGTCTCCATACAGCTCTATACCACAGAACACCACCGGAAAAATGATGGATGTTATATTCGTCACTCAAACTGGTGACTTCCAGAGCAGCTATCAGGCTCAAAGGCTTGAAAGGTTCTACTCCCTGCTATTCAGCATGAAAAAGACAGAGCTTGTGGGCTTCACTGATGACCATCAGACAGCATCTGAACTCATCAGGCACAGCACACCATTATCAAAGCCTGTTCCACAGCCCGAAGGGTTAAATGGTCCATTGATACTTTTCAAGCCAAACGGACAGAAACAGGTAATTGAGAGAACCGATCAGCCTAAACAGTCCTCTCTAAATATCAGACCTGAAAGCTACGTTGCCTGCTCCGTGCTGATGAGAAAAGTAGATAAGGGATTGGCATCTGTGTGGGTTTCCATAGACCTTAAAAAAAAACCAGTGAGATACCAGTCCAATGACTTTAGGGTATATGAGATAGTTGGTAACGAAAGACGTCTGATACCATCTGATGACATCGTAGTCCAGTCAGAAAGACCACCCTTGGCGGTGGTCTTGGTTCGAGACGTCAGCCCCAGCATGTCAAAAGTTGCTTTACAGCAATCTAACGATGCTATTTACACATTTGTGGATATGCTCGGAGAAAATGACAAGGTGGGATTGGTGAGTTTTTCGACAACAGCACGCACATCAAGAAAACTCACTGACAATAAAGATAAGCTGAAGAAGTCTGTCAAAAATCCTCTCATAAGGCTTGGTGGCACCTCCCTGTATGACGCGATCATCCTTGCTCTGACGTGTGTGCAGAAGGACAAAGGCGAATGCTTAAGGGTTGTCGTCACCTTCACTGATGGAGAGGACAACCTTTCTAAATCAAGCGTTCTGGATGTCGTCGCTGCTGCTAAGGCGGCATCAACTCCCATTTTTCTTGTAGGTGTTGGTAGTGTTGATGTGCCTGTGCTTCAATCAATAGCCAAAGGCACTGGCGGGATGTATTTTCCTGCCAATGACACTGGCGCAATGAAAGGGATTTATGAGGGCATCTCACGCTTATTCACAAACTCTCTGGTCATATCCTATCCCACGTCAGCGAAAAACGCCGCTCAATTGGACGTGGCAGTAGTTAACAAGTAATACCATTTTCCAAAAATTATGGTGCATTACAAAGTTTTGTAGAGGCACACTGCAAAGTGCCTCTACGATATAATCGCTAATATAATGCACTGTCAAAGATGGAAAATGGTATAACAGATAGCGAGGGCTTGTATATGAATGATGTAGTCCAATTTCTTATTCAGATTTTGATAGGATGTTTTCTGTTTGATTGCATTGACTGTTTATTTAGGTGTGAGATGCCTTCGTGGACGAATTATCTCCCTGACTTTGAGGGAGATAATTCTGAACTGAAGAAGCTAGCTTTCATATTAGCCATAATGGTCTTCCTTCTCGGTGCTCTGAAGATCATATTCAATGCACGAAGAGAGTGAAAGGAGCAATTAATGCCATTACCGGATTATCTATCCGAGCTATACGACCGTCTCAGTCTTATGTCGGGAGCCCGTGCCCGTTACAAGCAATTGATGAATTTCTTTTGGCATACTCCACCTGCGCAGCAGGAGGAACATCAAAGCCAGCCGGTTGAGTATCCCATTGAGATATATGAGAACCGAAAACCGGATTTCTCCATAGGACAGTCCGAGCCATATAAGCAACCGGAAAACGATGTTGCTGACCAGATTGTTTTCCATACTCCAGAGGCGCGAGGAGCGCCTCTGACATTTGGTGACCAGCCGTTAGATGTGGAACATGACTCGGATGGGGATGAAATGATTATACAGGAAGATGCAGATGATATAACCGATGAGGAATTGCCGGAAGATGACACCGATGATGATCTTTTGCCTGACCCTCCAGAAGACGATACGCTTGAGGATATTGTTGAAGAGCAGATGGCAGATGAGAATATGGATGATCAGAATCTGGAGGATATGCTCAATAAACCATTCTTCCCGGAAGGTTAGCGATGTATTCAGTGATTATGACTATTATTGGTATCGGTATCGCAGTTATTGGCGGCAGGCTTGGTTTATCACGAATGCTCTACCTAACGATTGCATTTTTGGCGGGATATGCTGCTGTGAGTTTGGTGATAGGTTTTCTTGAATACCTAAAGGATTTCCTGAGCAATTTCATCGCCGACCCAAACGCCATGATTATTAGCTTCATACTGCTGACGCTTCCGCCGCTTCTGCTGATACCATATCTGGGCAGAAAACTCATGGTGAAGCTTGCGATACCTGATATTTCCCCAAAGCTCGATGCCATTCTTGGTGCCGGGTACAGCCTTGCAGTATACATAGGTATATTGCAAGTGATATAGGAGGAATTATGAGAAAAAATGACGAAAGACTTGAGAGGATAGCCCAGCAAGCATCACAACCCAAATCTCAGGATGACATAACTATAAGGTATGTAATCTATAAGGGTAAGAGAATACCCATACTAGAGGACAGGCATGAAATGAAGTTCATTCCTGATCCCAATAATCCTGACATTTTGATACCCATTACAGTCAATGAGGTAGGATACACGCTAGATGATCGGGGAAGGACATTTGGGAAGCTTAATGACGTGAGCTGTTGCAGATTCGGGTGTGCAGTAAACGTTAAGGCGTTATATGAGTGTTCTCATTGTAGGGAAAGCGTGTGCAAAAAGCATACATTTTTTGTGGGTAAGAGAGTCTATTGCAGAAAAGGGGCGTGTGCATGGGCTGGAAGGACGTATCAGTTATTCCGGGGGATATACCGTATGATAAGGTTTTGTTTTGCATCAGTCACTGGCATTGAAATACCGCCTGATGAAGATAACAGCCTTTCAGAAAGGGAACTGGTAGGTTCATCATCTGACGAGGATACATTGAATGGAGGCTGATATGTCATTTTCAAAACTAATGGAACTCATTAATCTGGCAAAAAAGTGTGGACTCGATCAGGAGGAGTGGTTTCTCAAAGGCTTGGAAAGCCTGTCGATAAGATGGAACGAGAACCTCTACAAAAAGCTGTTAGACACATGCCTGTATAACAGTCATATACCTATTCTGAATACTACATTTCCTGTACCTGTTACCAAAGATGAGCTAGCTGCGGTAGATGGACCATATAAGATAGGAACTATCGATAAAACAAACATAGAGTTTGGATTTACTCCATTGCAGCTTCAGATGCACGGCTTGATTGGCGGTGGGGCAGGATATGGCAAAAGTTCACTTGTCAAAATCTTATGCCAACAGATACTTACAGAAGGCAAGAGGCATATTTGGATAATTGATCCGAAGGGAGAAGGCGGCGACTTCCGATTCCTTGCCCGTGATTTTGACGTTCTGCTGTTACGTCCTGATATGATAAGGTGCAATCCATTTACATCCATACCCAATGTCCCAAGAGAAATGCTCAGGGAATTGGTGTGTGAAGTGACTGCAGATAGTTTTGGGGTGTATGACGCCTCAGAGGGTCTAATGGCAAAGCATACGCAGCGGATATTCGAAGAGCATCAGGAACCTACACTGCATGATTTCATCGCTTCGATACGAACCGAGAAGGGCGGATTTGGTGGAAGAAAACAGGGATACCTTGACAGCCTTGATACAAGACTCACAAAGGCACAGATATCCCTGGGCAATATCATCAACTGCAAGTCGGACTACTTTTCCGAGCTATATAACAAAAGCGTAATCTTTGAAATTGGTGAACTGTCAGGAAGCGCACAGCGAGTGCTCATACCATGGCTAATTCTGAAACTCGTTCTCTATAAAATCAAAAACCAGACACAGCAGTTATCGCATTTCCTTGTCTTTGACGAGGCCCAAGCGAACCTTTTTTCGCGAGAATTATTCGAAAATAGGGGTAGAACGTCATTCATGGCAACGCTTGCCACGCAGTGTCGTGCATTTGGGCTTGGAATAATGGTTCTTGCTCAAAATCCCTGCATGAAATTGGTTCGAGAGATTATAGCCAACTCCTGCATTAAGGTATGTTTTCAGCTTGGTAGTGGCGAGGAGGTGCTTGGTATGTCCCGGCACATGGGTCTTACACCGGAGCAGATGGAAGCTATCTATCATCTGGACAGGCAGGAGGTTGTGTGCCGTGTTGGATTGGGATATACAGAACCAATGAAAGTAAGGGTCAATGACTTTCCTGACCAGCCTGTTACAAATGCTGAACTGGCTGATATTATGCAGGATAGCTGGAAGGAACTGCTGAAGGGAATTAAGCCTGCAAAATCTGATTCTAACGTGATCAGTAAGCCATCTAAAGCTGAAAAGCAATCGGATGAAGTGCCGATATTCGAAGGAACAGTCGATGATGACTTATTTGATAACAAGACAAAAGCTGATAAAAAAGTGTCCGAAGTTAAAGCTTCAGATGGCACCGTGCTTAGTCCAGACGAACAAAGCTACCTAAGAATATTGGCGACACACCCATATCGTTTGATTACGGAAGTTTATGCGATATTGGGTGATGAGAAAATCCTTGGCAATGCAACCATTAGTCAGGCTAGGGCAGTTAAAATAAGGCAGAAACTTAGCCAGCTCAAACTAATAGATAGCTTCGCTGTAAATTCGACTGGAAAACCCGGTAAACCCCAATGTGATCTGCTTGTATCGGAAATTTCCAAAACTGAGCATCCGCGTGGCGGGAAAGACCATTCTTGGTGGTGCTATCGGGTGTGTTCATACTACAAGGCGAAAGGTGCTGATGTTAAGCTTGGATCAACGATTAGTGGCAATGAACTGGACCTTAATGTTACGCTTGATGGTAAACACATAGGCATTGAGATTGTTGTCTCAAGTATTGTTATTGAAAATCTGGCGAATCATATAAAATTCTACGATGAGATAAAGATATTAGCTATTGATGAGCGTAAAGGCAAAGACATAGCGAAAATGGTTAATAAATTGGATAATGGCATTAAAGAGAAGGCCAGGATAGAGTTGCTGAAAGAGTATTTCATTGCTCTCTAATAGACAAGGGCTGAAAGACCACTGGACACGCACAAGCTAAAAAATTATATATCCTAACATCCTTTTAGCCCTTTATGTCAGCCTATTCCACAATTGACGGCATCGTTAACCAGTATAGGATGTTTTATCCATACAGGCTTATAAAGGACATGGATATGCCTGATCATATAAAAATAGGAACAATGCTAGTTGGAAGCTTGGATATAAGGTATCCGGGATATGGTATGAGTGTAGTAAATAAAATATTGGAGCATTCAAGACCAGAATACATCTGGCCGCGAAGACCGACTGATGAAATATCTTATGCTATAAACCAAGTTGGGCAGAGCTTATTTTACGACAGGAAATTCCGAGAACAGGTACTAAATGCCTATGAGAGCAATGCCAAACCTGCGATTGACAGGTTCAGAACATATCAATCTGAGTTATGGCATCTGAAAACGTATACCGATCCATTTATATCATCCATGTCCGACTGGAAGAGCGTTGCGAAGCTTTATAGTCAGTATAGGCAAGCTGATGAGATGGATAGGTTATTTCTCCTTTTTGATATGCCTTTAGAGTTAGTTCCTATGATTGAGTCCATAGACAATATGGAAAAGCGATACGGCGATCTTATAGAGCAAGACCTAAAGGATGTTCCAAAGTCTGTGTATGAGCAGCTAGGGATAAAGGATGCCGTATTGGACAATGAAAAGTATGGATTATTGTTCCCATACCTATACATGATCAAAGACCTACAGACTATTCTCGATAAAAGCGATTTTGGCAACTTAAACTTAATTCTTGGTAATAGTAAGTGATATTTCTATTCTTAAAAAATAACCTTTTACAGTGATCAAATACCGTATCACATTGGAGAGAGATTTATGAAAGACATCATTGACAATATGGACAGACAAGGTTATCATTTAATCGAGAGTGAAAAGAAGCCAGCAACAGACAAATTGCTGACAGTCCAAGAAATATGCGAGCTTCTCAAGGTTCCACGAACCTACATTTATTGGTTGACTCACAAAAAGCAGATCCCTTACATAAAGATGAACGGGCATCTGAGGTTCAGGAGATCAGCCATAGATGAATGGTTAGAATCACAGGAGGTTCGCAATGCCGATCTATAAAAGGCATTTTAAGACAGGAGATAAATGGTGCGTATATGTAAGACTGCCTAATGGAAAGCGATATAGAAAGGTAATTGGCACAAAGAAAAAGGCAGAGCAGATTCAGAAGAAACTGGAGTCCGAGGTAGTCGAAGGCAAGTGGGAAATCAGGGAAAAGGATGAAATTTCATTTAAGGATTTGCTGGAGCGTTATCTTGGGTATATGCAAGCGAACAAAGCAAAAAGCACTGTTTACTGTGACACATACCGGATAAAAGCCCATCTTCTGCCATACTTTGATGACATCCCGATCCAGCTGATAACCCATCAGATGGTGGATGACTATAAATCTATGCGGATCAATGAAGGTGCTTCGCCTAATACAGTAAACCATGAGCTGGTTAATCTCTCACACATGCTGAGAATGGCGGTTAGATGGAAATACATAGACCGCAATATCGTATCAGATGTAGAGCGGATGAAAATAGCCAAGAAATCACCCAGATATCTCAGTGAGGATGAGGTTGGCAGGCTTTTAGAGGCATCCAAGGAATCTTACATATACCCACTGATAGTGACTGCGTTACATACAGGAATGCGCAAAGGTGAGTTATTGAATCTTACGTGGTCGGACATCAACTTTGAAAAGCGTATGATAACAATACAGTCCAGATCAGACTGGCATACAAAGAATTACAAGCCACGTAGCTGGTTTTTTACGCCTGCCTTGTATAATGTGCTTAAAGACCACAGACAGTTTCACATTGAGTCTGGAATCGAGAATGATTATGTGTTTACATACAATGGAAACCGTATAAAGACAGATATTCCGGAAAGCTTAAGGACAGTGGTGACGAAGGCAGGATTGAAGGGCGTGACCTTGCATACCTTGAGGCACACGTTTGCATCGCAACTGGTAATGGCAGGTGTCCCGCTCAGGGATGTTCAGGAACTAATGGGACACCAAAGCGTTCAGACAACGCTTCAATATGCTCATTTATCAGAAGAGCATTCTAAGAAGCAAGTGCTGAAACTGCCATTTGCCAATGGTTGAGGATATTCGTAGCCACGTATTAGCCACGTGAGCGAATATCCTTTGACATTTTGCGAGAAATCAATTTAATGGTGATTAGCGTAAACCCTTGCTACATAAGGGATGGCGAGGGAAGGTGGGAGTCGAACCCACCAGAGACGATAATCGCCCCCGACTGGATTTGAAGTCCAGCAAAGCCACCGGACCCTATCTCCCCTCAATTTAAACATTGCTCCTAAATATGCAATTCTAAAACTCGTTTTATAGACATAAGTATTTCATGTAACCTTTGAATTCCTCCCAGTTATGATCCTCGAATCGCAAAACCAACGAGCTTTTACTTTTGCTCTATCAACATTATGTTTCTTTATTTTATCATAGATTTAACTTATCGTCCAGTGTTTTCTATCCCTACCTGTAATTCGGAGAGGTAGAAATTCAGAATCACAGTAAAGTGGGCATGAATAACAAAATATTATGCCATATTACTGATAGTTAAATTCATTAACTTAATATGTTTATTTCCTCTTGTATAATTACTGTTGACTATAAACTATCTTTGCGATATAATGCTTGTTGTAGACGATAACCAAGTCTACACTAGGGCTGGGATAGCCCGAAGTAACGCTCGTGGAGAGGGGGAGTCCCTCAGTGTAGTTGATCAAACTTGGTTTCTTAACCAATCAAATGCTGAGTAGCCCTTCGTTGAAGCAAGAAGCCTACAAGTTATGAAGATTAAATAATTAATCGGGTAATAAAATTATCGGGGTTTTCTGGATTCCTAAGCAAGTTTAATAAATGATGTTAAATTTTTAGGAATAGAACGCGGATGATGCGGATCAAACGGATTTTCGCGGATTTTTCTTTATTTATTTCGATTCGCGCAAATCCGCCTGATCCGCATCATCCGCGTTCTATTTCCTAAAGTTTAAAAAGGTTTCTTAAATTCGTTTAGCTATTACCCGATTAATTATTTAACCTTCATTACTCGTAGGTAATTCACGACGTTAAAGTCCTAATCAAGCAGAGGAGCCACTAAGATAATGTCAAAAGCCACTAAAGTTCAGGTTTTTTATAATAACACAGAACCAAATATCCTGTTCTGGCGCTGGTGGTGGCAGTCTGTCTTAATGTGTCCGGGGCATGGAGGATGATTCAGGACTAAGTTTAATTATGATCCTAGTTTAATTTTATAAAAAAGCCGTGGACACATTCGATTGTGTTTACGGCTTTTTTTATTTTAAATCACTTTAGGAGGGCTGTTTGATGTATTTTCCATCGCTAGAAGAATTTCGAGTAAAAGCGGCTAGGGGCAATTTAGTTCCGGTATACAAAGAAATTCTCGCCGATATGGAAACGCCCGTTTCCGCTTTGCAAAAGATTGATAATACTTACGCTTTCTTGCTTGAAAGTGTGGAAGGTGGCGAAAAGATCGCCCAATATTCGTTTTTAGGAAGTAATCCATCTCTAGTACTCTGGAGCAAGGGTGATACCGTAACAATTGTAAGAGATGGTGTTACAGAAACGAAAACCGATGTCACAGACCCCATCGAAGAACTAAAGAAACTGATGGCAGAATTTCGTCCTGTGAATGTGAAGGGATTACCTAGATTTCACGGCGGGGCTGTCGGATACGTCGGCTATGATATGGTTCGATTCTTTGAGAAACTACCTCCCAGTAAATCTGATGAGCTAAATATTCCTGACTGCTTCTTTATGCTTACCGATACCATACTGGTTTTTGACCACGTAAACCACAAGATTAAAGTAGTGTCAAACGCACACATAAACGAGAACAGAAACCACGTCAATGAAGCTTATGAAAAAGCAATATCGAAAATAGACGAAATTATATCTTTGTTGAAACAACCGATCAATTATCGAAAATCTAGTAGTAATGGTTGGGACGAAAGCAAAGTAAAATCAAACTTTACGCCTGATAAATACGAAAAGGCAGTCGGCATAGCAAAGGAGTACATCAAGGCGGGAGATATAGTTCAGGTCGTGCCTTCTCAGCGATTGAGCGTGCCTGTTTCAGCAGACGCCTATGACATTTATAGGGCATTAAGGACAGTTAATCCTTCTCCATATATGTATTATCTAAAATTTAATGACCTTCAAGTTGCAGGGTCTTCTCCTGAAGTCATGGTCAGAGCCGAGAATGGTACTGTAACCATGAGACCTATAGCAGGAACTGCAAAAAGAGGTTCCAGTGATGAGGAAGATGCGGAGATCGCAAAAGAATTATTGTCTGATCCAAAAGAGCTTGCAGAACACGTCATGCTCGTTGATCTTGGAAGGAATGATGTCGGCAGAGTCTGTCAGTACGGAACGGTCAAAGTAGACGAATTGATGGTCATAGAAAAATATTCCCACGTCATGCACATCGTATCCAATGTTATCGGCAAACTCAGGCACGATAAAGACGCTTTTGACGTGCTTCGTGCATGTCTGCCTGCCGGAACTGTCTCAGGCGCGCCAAAAATAAGGGCTATGGAGATAATTAACGAACTTGAGCCATCACAACGAGGAATTTATGCAGGTGCTGTTGGATACTTTAGCTTTTCGGGCAATTCGGACACTGCAATTGCTATTCGGACAGTACTTATCAAGGATGGCATGGCTTACGTTCAGGCAGGTGGTGGAATCGTGGCTGATTCAATACCAACAAACGAGTATCAGGAAACGATGAATAAAGCTAGAGCTTGCATGAAGGCTATACAACTCGCTGAGGAGGGTTTAGAATGATACTGATGATTGATAACTACGATTCTTTTACCTACAATCTCGTGCAATACATGGGCGAGATCATAATGAAATTGTCCCCTGACGTTGACGTCTACTCTGAAATAAAGGTATATCGAAATGATAAAATTTCTATATCCGAGATCGAACAGATAAATCCTGATAAGATTGTCATATCCCCCGGACCATGCACACCTATGGAAGCCGGTATATCAAATGATGTGATCACTTCATTTGCTGGAAAGATACCGATACTTGGCGTATGTCTCGGTCATCAGTGTATTGGTTATGTATTCGGCGGGCTTGTAGTGCGTGCCGATAGACTAATGCACGGAAAAACCTCGATGATCTATCATGATGGGAAAGCTGTATTCACCGGGCTTGATAATCCATTTGAAGCGACACGCTATCATTCCCTTGTAATCAAGCCCGAGACGCTTCCAGAATGTCTAATCGTGAGCGCATGGACGAATGATGACGAAATAATGGGTGTAAGGCACAAAGAATATCCATTGTGGGGGGTGCAGTTTCACCCTGAATCAATACTTACTGCTGAAGGGAAAAATCTGTTGCGGAACTTCATACTTATGTGATAACATTTGGGAATGGTATTGAAAAATAAAATGAAAATAAACACAAAGACACCAAATACACAAAGATCACAAAGAAATAAAAAGAGAAGAAATCAAAAAACTTTGTGTTCTTTGTGTTCTTTGTGCCTTCGTGTTACGAGTTTTTCACTTAACAAAGTAAATATAAAAAAACACAGAGAGGAATTTTTTTCTTATTTTCTCTCCGTGTTCTCTGTGTTCTCCGTGGTTATTTTCTTTTTGTTTCTATAAGTGAAAAACTCGTATTCGTGTTTAAATATTTTGCAGTGCCTTTGAAATTGAGAGAGGGATCGAAGATGATTAAAGAAGCTATCAACAAAGTTGTGAATGGTGAGAATTTATCTCAGGAAGAAGCTTCATCAACGATGAGCGAGATCATGAGCGGTGAGGCTACTCCTGCTCAGGTAGCCAGTTTTTTAACTGCGCTTAGGCTTAAAGGCGAAACGATAGACGAGATCACAGGTTGTGCAGTTATAATGAGAGAAAAAGTCACTCGAATTCAAGCGGATGCAGAATCCGTAGTTGACACCTGCGGTACAGGCGGGGATGGCGCCCATACGTTTAACATATCAACCATCGCGGCGATAGTATCTGCCGGTGCTGGTATTCGTATCGCAAAGCATGGTAATAGAGCGGTATCGAGCAAGTGTGGCAGTGCTGACGTTCTGAAAGCTCTTGGCGTCAATACTGAAGCAGATGCAGATAAAGTCGCAAAGTGTATTGACGAAGCTAGTATAGGATTTCTCTTTGCCCCGATGCTTCATCCAGCTATGAAGTACGCTATCGGACCTCGACGTGAAATAGGTATCAGGACGATATTTAATATATTAGGTCCACTGACCAATCCAGCGGGTGCAAAGGCTCAAGTTCTGGGTGTATATGACCCTGAATTGACTAAGCCTTTGGCTCATGTTCTAAAGAATCTTGGTAGTCGTCACGTATTTGTGGTACACGGCGCAGACGGTCTGGATGAGATAACGATAACTGATAAGACTTTTGTAACTGAACTAAAAGATGGCGAAATTATTTCTTACGTTATCAATCCAGAGGATTTTAACATTCCAAAAGCCAGCAAAGAAGATTTAATCGGCGGAACGATTGAGGAAAATGCACAAATAGCTTTGAATATACTACGCGGTGAAAAAGGACCAAAGAGGGATATTGTTTTATTAAATGCGTCTGCGGCAATCGTAGCAGGCGGAAAAGCATCTAATCTAATTGATGGCATAAGTTTAGCTGAAAAATCTATTGATTCAGGTAATGCCATGAAAAAGCTAGAGATTTTGATAGAAGTTAGTAATGGAGGAAACACGAAATGAAAGTTTTTATTTCTGCTGATATGGAAGGTATAACAGGAATTTCTCACGATGATCAGACTTTTGGCACATCTGCCGAATACATGCAGGGACGAAAGTTTATGACCAGTGACGTGAATGCCGCAATCGAAGGTGCGCTAAAGGCAGGCGCTACGAACATAACCGTTAAAGATGCTCACGGCAATGCTCGAAACATACTGTTAGACGAACTTAAAAAAGAGGCTACTCTAATCGCTGGATGGGACGTGATGGAAAGTATGGTGCAGGGGATAGACGATACTTACGATGCCCTGATCCTCATTGGCTATCACAGCATGATTGGCACAGAGAATGGCATGATTGCGCATACAATGACGGGCTGTATAAAGCAACTCTCAATCAACAGCAGAACCATCGGTGAGCCTGAACTAAGCGCACTGACAGCAGGTCATTACGGTGTGCCAACAGTTTTCGTGGCAGGAGATCAGACAGTCGTAAGTGAGATGACTTGGTTTGTCGGTGAGATTCCTCATGTTATCACAAAGTATGGAATGGGGCGAGAGACAGGAAAGCTAAATCATCCAGAAGTAACAAGAGAAGCCATCGCTGAAGGCGTATTTAATGCCCTGTCCGATCTAAGCAAGTACAGACCATTTCAGATGGAGTTGCCTTTAACTATGTCAGTAAAGCTATCAAAGCCAGTTATGGCAGACTTGATCAGTCTCGTTCACGGATTTCACAAGATCAGCATTGACGAGGTGATGTATGAGGCGTCTGACGTGCTGGATATGATAAAGATGTTTCGGGTCGTGTTGGGTTTGGCTTGGAGTATGAAGTAAACACTATTTGCTTAATTTTGGGAGATCGGATAGGTAGAACTCGTCTGATTTGACTGAAATTTTCTTGTGATTGCGGGAAGAAAGGAAATCCATAACTACTTTGAAAGTCGTTTTTGCAAATGATGACGTCTGTTCTTCTTGCTGATTGAACTCACTCATCCACTTTTGCAGGTCTCTAACGTTTTCAGCAGTTAGTGTCGCTAATAATACCCCTATGTTATAATAGTATTTCGATTCTGGGTCAAGTTGCTCAACTGGAACGAAGGTTATCGGTAATTCAGGGCGCATTATCCACTGTAAAAGATTATCTAATTGCTTGTCAGTTTTTGATACGATTGATGAACTTTCCAGAGACCTTTTGCACACATAGCGCTTTTCGAGCGGCTCAAAATCAAGCTGATAGCTTATGTTTCTTTGACCATACAGGCGATCAAACCAATAACCACGACTTTCCCATAATTCAATAGTATATTCTATCCTGATGGTGAATCCTCTATTGAGGAATTTGACTACTTTATCGGTAAATATTTCTCCTACTTGAAATCTCATCGCCAGATTATTTTTAAGTATGCCGTTCTGGACTACTTTTACAAGGTTTTCAGCGGCATTTACCTCGCTTGTAGTTGCAAAAATGCAAAACAGCCCAATAGCTATAAGCCTGTATAATAATCTGATTGTCAGAGCCATTTTACGCATAAATAAACCTGCAAAAAGCATTAGTAACACGACTTTTTCCGTTAGTTGAGGAATAGTCATAATTCATGAAAAAACACGGAGACACAGAGGCACGAAGAGAAATCAGAAAGTATGAAGGATGAGTGATGAAGGATGAAATTGTAATATTTGATTCTTCTTTTTCATCCATCATCCTTCCGCCTTCATCTTTTTTCTCCGTGCCTCCGTGTCTCCGTGTTTAACTTCTTTTTATTTCTATAAGTGAAAAACTCGTATAGCATACGCATTACTTGGCTAAAACATTCTGTTGAGGCGGACGCTAACGACTGGTTCTCGATTCCCTTCTTCGATCGGGGCCGCTATATTCACTATCAATCCCCCAGTCGGTGATCCAAAACTTATACCAACACCGACATCAGTTTTCAAATCACTTGCTATTATTTCTGAATTATATTTCCAAGCATAACCAGAATCAGCGAATAACACAAGCCCAAACCCGGTTCTCTCCAATGATCCCATTGTCAGCCAATATTCTGCATTTACAAGTACCATCTTGTCACCCTCAAATTTCTTGAAATCATAACCCCTTAGAGTACCGATTCCACCGAGATAGAACTTCTTTGGGTGTTGTCTTGGCAATTCACGGTCTGACGTTCCTGCTTTCACGCGTAATGCAAGCAATTGATTTCCTGATATACGATTGTATCTTCTGATATTTGCCTGATAAATTTTGAAGTCGTAATTTCCGCCAAGTTCATTGCCAGCATATTCCACAGAGAACGTATTATACCAACCGTTTGTCGTCTCTTTTTTGTTGTTTCTTGTATCAATGACACATTCGCCGATAACACTCTTCATCCTGCCTTCAAGTATGGATGGATTTTCCCGTTTATATTTAATATCTTTATCTATGTCATATTCTTCATCGGCGTAAAAGCGATTTAGAAAGCTCCAGTCATTCCTCTTGCTCAGACTACCGTATTCGTCATCTCTATATTTAACGCTAATAGAGCCAAGTTTATGGAATAAAGGTATATCCTGACCAAGGCTTACCTCGTATCCTTCTCTCTGGTAAAAATCTCTGAAAGCCTCTCCTAGAATAGCTTCTGCGATGAAGTTCTCTTTATCAGATATTAGCTCACGATCATTTGTGTCAGTCATCTTGTGAACGTCCACACCTATTGTAGTCTTGTGTTCTCTGAACCATGATTTCTCTGCGCCGAATTGATAGTTCAATATTTCGCTAGAGAACCCATAACTAAACCCAAAATAGACCTTTGAGCCCCAATAAATACTTTTTAATTCCGGTTTAAATCCCAATTGCAGACCATGTACCCTATCAAAACCGCTTGCCCCTTGCATATTAAATTGCATGAGACTGTTTTCTTTTACCTCGATATGGACTATATTGAGTCCATCTGCTGATCTCTTTGGGTCCCAATAAACGTTATCGAAGTAAGGGAGTTTGTTTCTCATAACGTTTATTGCATCATTTATATCACTTCGTTTGTATGGCATTCCGGGTTTTAAATTCAGATTTTTCATGATTTCTTCAGTCTGAATCTTTTTGTTACCAGATATTTCAACCTTGTCAATACGACCTTCATCAATGCTGATATTCAATACATTTGACACAATAGAACACTTAGCAGTTGCCATGTCATATTCTCTAGATTTAAAAATCTCAGGAATCAACTTGCATTTTATCTCTATGTCCTGCTTAGTGGTTTTGGCTGGTGTGAGATTGAAATATTTTATAATCTCTTCTTTTGAGAAAACAGTTGATCCCTCTACTACTACAGATGACGGTGATACAATCTCTTTTTCTATCAAGTTGACTATCAATTTTACGCCTTCGTTGTTTTTGACTAGATCCATTCCTATATTCTGAAACCATCCGAGTGATTCCAGCCCTTGTTTTGCACAAGAAAGGCTATCTATATCTGCTATATCACCGATCTTCAATTTTAGCGATTCCATTATCTCGTCCTGAGATATATTTTGGTTGCCCTCAATTATGACGTCAACTATTTTAGAGACTGATTCTGTTTCGGATGGCGCTAATGATTCTTCAGGTGATTCTGTAAGTGATGGCATACCTGCGAATATCAACTTACCAAACCTTGATGGAACGTGGGGCCAATCAGGCGTCTGATAAGTCGGAGACCAGTAAGTATATTCTTTTCTCTGCTGTTCCATACGATGGAGGTTGAATCGCCATATATCCTGCTCGTTGGGTTTGGTTTTGGTAAGAGAGGAGAGAGGGATACTTATTTCTATACTCCATGAATTATCCCTTATATCTGTACCTAAGTTCCCGCCAAAATTCCACTTCATACCCTGTTCGGATTCATAAGTTCTGCGCTTTCCAATATCAACATTGCTAACTTCCTGATCAAATACAGTTCCTATCGGATTTATGCCTATGTGATAATAATTCGTTTCAGCTTCGGGAGTTGGGTCTATGAGAATCTGGACGTTTTCATCAGCCCATATTTGTTCGTCATTATCCATAACTGAGATTTTTATTTTGTCCATATTTGATTCGTAGCATCTGACTCCGATATACAGATTTTGGTCATCCCACAAAAGATAGGCTTCTGTTGGTTCAAAAGGCTTTCCAATGCCGTCAGCCCAGACGAATTTCTCGATCTTACCGGCGCTTTTCCACGCTTTGTCATCAAGCCTGCCATCTATTACAGGTGGATTCAAAGTCCTTATCGCTTCGATAACTGGTAATGATGATTTATCAATTTTTGCAGTTTTTACTTCTTCTGTCTCAGCAGTCGGTTTTTCTGATTGTTCTGATACGGGGATTGATTTCGCCTGATTGGATTTAATATTAATGGTTCCGCTGACAGTTTTCAGTTTTAGTGGCGGTCCACCGTTGAAAATTTTCCCCTTCAATGAATGTCCATCTGGTCCACCGTCAAGTGGAAGTTCATTAAATATCTGACCTGAGAGCGTAGAAGCATCAACTTCTGCTGAATAGCCATCAGGTAAAGTCATAGTTATATTGCCTGAAACTGTGTTTACTGAAATCGGCACTGAAAACTCGTCTTTTATACGAATATCAATTGATCCGCTAACTGTATTAAAATCGCTTTTTTCATCAAATCGAATATCTGCAAAGATATTGCCGTTAAAAGTTTTTGCAGATATTGATCCTACCACGTCACTCATTTCTACGTTACCATTGAAAGTCTCTATTTTTTTCTTCCCATTAACACCAGTCACGTATATTGAGCCATTCATAGAGGTTATTTCGAGATTTATATCTTCTGGTATTGATATGTTAAACTCTGTCATATCAGGGGAAGATTTCGATGCTTCTATTTCGATCCTATCGTCTTTTTTTTCTATTTTTAAGAGTTCGATAGAGTTTTCACCTAATGGGTTAATTGCAACCTCAGGTCGCTCCCATGCAGATATTCTGAAGGTGCTGTTGGCTGTTTTGATAGCTATTACTGAAATTCCTTCAGTTGACATGGATTGTCCACCCGTTTCAGCCCAAACGTCTGTACAGAGGAACAGCACAACGATCAGCGTTATAATCATGTAATTTTTAGTTTTTATATTTTTCAGAATTGCCATTTTACGTTCTCCTTTCATAAACCATATTAACAAGTTATGCTTAAATTCTTGGGGTCAAGCATAACTAAATGGCAATTATCATGCCAGATTATAAAGATGGGCATCTATCGTGTCTAAAAGCCGAAAAAATCGAGTTTTCAGGATATTATATAAGGTTTATAGCTTGAAGTGTAGCCAAAAAATCCATTGTTTTTTTGACACACCCCTGTTGTATATTGACACAGCAGGTTCTTTGTGTCTTGGTGCTTATTTTCATTTTTGACAACACTATTTTGTTATCTCAATTATTCCAATGATATTTATGCCATATCTGCCATCAACATCAACCCACCATGGAACATCACGATTAGCGAATCTTATTGCATAATTTGGATCCATACGAAGGCTGTCATAAGCATCGGGTAGCCATAATCCAATCTGATACCATCCAGATTTTATCTCCTGTGGAAGTTTCGATCTGATACTGAGTTTGTGTGTCAATGGTTTGTAATCTTCGTCATTGGGCTGGAATGGTTGCCATTTTGCAGGATCAGCATCTTTAATAGGGAATTCATAGACCTTTCCATCTGTATCAATGAGAACGTAATAAATTGGTCTAGGGTTATGAATTGCCGAAAACCCACGATTGATCAATTCTGCTTCCACGGTCAACTCGTCATTAATCTGCATAACAGAAGGGAAAGTCGCTTTCTGCATCTCAAGACGATAACCAAGATGATCGGTGATGTATTCAAACACCGTTCTGGTTACGTCATTACCGAAGGTATCTTTGAAATAATCATCAGAGATCGGCAGTTTCGCTTTATTCAACTGTTCAGCGGTCAAAGGCGTCTGTATCCATTCGTCTATTGAGAAAGGCTTTCCTTCCTTTTCGGAATAGCTGTGTGCTATGCTGAAACTTGTGTAATGATGCAATCTGAAGCGTTCTATTGCCCTCATACCATCAACTTTTCCACCAATATCTGCCCAAAATAGTTCGCCATCTATTTGAACGTAAGGGCTTTCTGTTGTCATGTAGTCAAATTCAGGATTACCGGGATTTGAGTATAATGGTGGTTCAGTCCACGTTCCACCGCAGGTATTATTCGCAAGGAATCCATCGTTATGGAAGCCAATGCGTGAAGCGGGTATTCCTGTATGCGCAGTCTGTTCATCAAGTATCTGATGTTTTCCACCAAGAATGGGCTGTTCCAGTACCCAACGCTTGTATTTTGGCACACGAACTTGCGTCATTCGGTCAGACGGTAATATATCAAGGACTTTGGCGACGATTGATGCTAGATTAGCATGATCGCCTTCCAGATTATTCGCTGAACTATGCCATTCACCCCATGCGCCGACGAATCCCGCTTGCAGGACGTAGATTACATCAATATTTTTCTTTATGATCGGCGCAAGCTGATCAATATGTTTCAGAATATCGTCAAGCACAGGTCCGCCTCGTTTATCCATGTCTTTCTCATAAGCAAATCTCAGCACAGCCTTTAGTCCACGTTTTCGAATATTGTCAAGGCTTTTTTGTAACAAAGCCAGCTTTTCATCAGAAATTGGCTTGCCGACGAAATCATCAAGGTAGCAGTAAGTTTGTGCAAGTGTTAAGCCGTAAGGCTTATAACGGTCAGTATCGAGAATCCACCAATTTTCATTGTATTCGGGAGAGACCCTACCATTAAGATGGCTTGAACGACCCCATATTTTTGTACCTGATGGTTCAGCGATTAGAGTTTCGATACGCCATCCACGTTCAGGATTGCGCAGCCCGTTCCTTCCACCGGGGTCAGTTGAACGGACTCCGTGATATTCTATTGTTTGCATATTTGGTATCTGTGACATAATACACCCTAAAGTTGCTAGTAAGCACGTAAAATAACTCATTTGTATCTCCTATTCAGAATATATCATTTATCTATACGAGTTTTTCACTTAGCGTTGTAGAACATGCTTTAGCTTGTTAATTTATCAATTAAATTCACAAAACAAGCTAAAGCATGTTCTACTTATGCCATTTCTGTCTATAAGTGAAAAACTCGTATCCTTACACTGTCTCATTAACCCAAAGATAAAAGTCCACAGGAAGAAGCGCATCAAGAAATCGCAATTCTGACGGAAGTTTAACCATTGCACTCGGTGTTCCCGGTCCAAAAACAAACCTTACCATTTCACGTTTTGATAGTATCAATGTCTTAGAAGATCGGGAAGTTTTCCTTACAATAACTTCGTCAGGTGAAAACTCGATTTCCACTATTTGATCTGTACCTTCAATACCGACAGATACAGCCTGCCTGTTCTGAAATCCAAATTCACGATACCTTCTTCCAAGCTGATTAGTGAAACCGCTTAGCGTAGATTCAAGATTCATTATCTTGAGCATTCTAGGACAATATACATTCCAACCAGAACTTACAGAGAATAGCTTATAGTTCATTGGATGTACCCAAGGTGATTGAACACTTATAGATTCATTATTAGTATCTATAAAATGCCTGAATATAGCGTGCATGCCTTCTTCATTACCGCCGAATTCCATAACTCGCTGACGAGTTCCATCAGGTTCACTTACTAGATAGGCAACAATGCCGTCATTATTTGATGCAAGCCAGACCTGCTTTCCCATTCGTCCAAGAAGCATCTCATATAATTCACGATTACGTTTCATTCGTAGTGGTTCTTGATCGTGGATAGCAATTATAGCGTCAATCTCTTTTGAAGATGCCTGATATTGAGTAACTTGAAAACCAGTAGGTGCATTTACGTCATTGAGAGAGCGTTTTGTGATATAAAAATCCAATACACGTCCACCATTATCCCATCCGAAATGACCGTATCTCTGCGTGTCGCCACCAAGATCAGAAAAGGCATAGCCCTCTTCAGTCATTGCCTCTATACTCCGATTAAGTAACTGCGTCATAAGGTTCTGTCCTCGATACGTTGGCCATGTAGAAACGCAGGTAAGACCCGCAACTTTTATTTCCTGACCCTCAACCATTACCTTTTGATCAACGTATCCTACGTGGCTTACAACCTTATCGCCATCTTTCATGACAAAGCGATTATTCACTTGATAACAGGCATGTGGCCAACGGGCAAGAATACCGCCTGCGTCTCTATCATTTTGAAAACATTCATTAGCAAGCTCGATCACGGAATCTGCATCAATAAGCGATCCTCGAATTGGTCCTTGAATCATTTTAATAAATCCTCCTGATTATTTTGTTTGGTTATACCAACATGAATATAGAACAAATTTTTCAATTAAACCTTAACACGAAAATCTAATCAGGTCAAACATTATTTAAACGTAAGTTCGATATAGGAAATGATTTTTAAGAACGGACAATAGACACGATCAGCAAATACAGGCACAAAACTATTATGGTTACGGATAATGCGGCTTTTCTCATTGAAGTATATCCTCCTATTTCATTAATTAAGATTTATTTATACTTAACTTATGTTAAGTATATTATACTACTCACCCGTTAAGTTGTCAAGCGAAAAATTGAACTATCCTTGACATCACGATCAAACAGTGATATTATTGCTTTTGGATTTTTACGTGAAAAATTTGATATAATATGGAGGCAGTTTATCATGAAAAGTCTGAAGATTGGTCACGTTGATCTGGATACATCCCATCCTCAAAGCTGGATACCGATCCTGCGAGAGCTTGGGCATGAGATAGTCGGTGTATTTGACGGTGGCACGGTTTATCCACAAGGATATGCTCAAGAATTTGCTAACAAGAATAAGATAAATCAGGTTTTTGAATCTCTGGATGAAATGGCTGAAGCTGTTGATGTTGCTATCATACATAGCTGTAATTGGGACCTTCACATTCAACGTGCCGAACCATTTATAAAAGCAGGTAAATCAGTATTGATTGATAAGCCTATGGTCGGTAATCTGAAGGATGCAATGAAGTTAAGAGAGTGGTCAAATCAAGGGTCACGTATCTCTGGAGGGTCATCGCTTAGATTCGCTTATGAAGTCCGTGACTTACTCTCTATGCCAATAGTAGAGCGGGGTAATATTCATACTATCTTTGTCGGATGTGCGGTGGACGATTTTAACTATGGTATCCACGCATATTCTTTGATGTGTGGTATTGGTGGCGCTGGTGTAGAAAGCGTACAATTTCTTGGTTCTGGAGTACAGAAAATGATCTACATTACGTGGCGGGATGGTAAACGTGGTATATTGTCTATTGGGAGTCAACCCGGTTATCTGCCATTTTATGCTACTGTTGTCACTGATAAAAAGGTTCATCACATTCAGGTTGATTCTGGAAAGGTATACAAGGCATTGCTTGAGGCAGTTTTATCATATCTTGGCGGTGAAGTTGACAATCCGCCTGAGCCAATTCCAAGCCTTTTGGAGACAGAACTTACTGCAATCGCCGCTAGAACCTCGTGGATGAAAAATGGCGATAGAATATTTCTTAATGATTTACGCATTGATGACCCCGGATATGATGGCGCTGCTTTTGGTGAAGAATATAGGATCGCTAAAATTGGAACAGGGAGGTAAACAAATGTTTAAAGGAATGTTTTTAGCAGGTGTGTCATTGTCTTTTGTTTTTTGCGCTGCATACTCATCGCTAAGTGAAAGCACAAAATCTGAGTTTTCTAGTGTTGAATTATCTAATGGTGTAATCAAACTAGACCTGTATCTTCCTGATCCCGAAAAGGGATATTACCGTAGCACGAGGTTTGATTGGTCTGGTGTAATATCGAAGATTGAATATAATGATCATAATTACGTTGCTGAATGGAAAACTTCACATGACCCGGGTGTTAATGATGACATTGTTGGTCCTGTTGAGGAATTCAGGACGGGTTCTTTTGACGAACCAAGCGCACTTGGCTACAAAGAAGCAAAGCCCGGTGAGCAGTTCATCAAGATCGGAATCGGTCTGCTGGAAAAAATAGATGAACCGAATTACAGATTCGGGCATCCATACAAAATCATTAAAACTGGAATATGGAAGGTCAAAGGCGGTGAAGATTGGATAGAGTTCCAGCAGGAATTAGAAGGCGTCAGCGGATGGAGTTACCTTTACACAAAAAAGATAACGCTATCGAAGGATAAACCAGAGTTTATAATATCACACTCTCTCAAAAATACAGGCACAAGAGATATTGAGACTTCTCAATATAACCACAACTTTTTCATCATAGATGGTACTCCAATAGGAACAGATTATGTTTTGAAGTTCCCTTTTGAGGTAAAGACAAAACGTGACGTAAAAGAATTTCTTGTAGCGAAGGGCAAAGAGCTTCATTTTGTCAAGAATCTTGAAAGTGAGGCGCCTTTCACAGAGCTAGAGGGTTTTGGTAATGACGCAAAGGATTATGAGATCACGATTCTGAACAATAAAACCGGTGCAGGCATAATTATAAAAGGCGACAATCCCATTGCACATCTGAATTTTTGGACAGTAAAGACTACTGTATGCCCAGAGCCTTTTGTTGCAATGAATCTAGCGCCTAATGAACAAAAGGATTGGAACATAACCTATACTTTTTTTGTTAAGTAGGGGCGAAGCTTTTGCACCATAAACACTGATTATATTACGAGTTTTTCACTTATAGAAATAAGAAAGAATTTAAACACGGAGACACAGAGTCACGGAGAGGGTAAGGGTGAGGAATTCGGTTGACCAGTAGAATCATTGGAATTAAATATCCAAATTTTTCTTCTCCGTGCCTCTGTGTCTCCGTGTTTTTTCATGAATTATGACTATTCATCAACTAACTGAAAAACTCGTATTATATAATAGTTCACAATAGCAAATGCTTCGCCTCTACGGAATAATCACAAATGACACAAATGATATACAGGGAATTCCTGCAATATCTTGAAGATTTCAGTTATCATGAGGAAACTGATCTTTTCTCAACTTTGCGAAAAACAAAGATTGAGTATATCAATACAGCAGAGAATAACCACATACCAAGATACACAAACGAGTTCTGGACGTCAAAGCAAAGACAGGCTAGTTCTATACACGAAATCTCTTATAGAGCCTGCTTTAAGCCTCAACTGCCGGGGTTTTTTATTAATCGGCTGACAAAGACCGGTGATATTGTCTATGACCCATTTGCTGGCAGGGGTACTACAATTATCGAATCTGCTCTAACAGGTAGGAACGTGATCTCAAACGATATAAACCCATTAAGCGCCATACTGAGTAGAGCAAGGCTTTTTGTTCCAGACATGGCAAATCTAAAGAAAAGATTGGACGAGATTCCTATAATAGAGGGCATCGAAAGTGATATTAATCTTTCTATGTTCTTTCACGAAAAGACTTTGACTGAAATACTTTCATTAAGAGCATATTTAAATCCACCTTTATCCCCCTTTCAAAAGGGAGATTTTATTGATCTGGAAGAAGTTGACGAGTGGATCAGGATGGTTGCTACTAATCGTTTAACGGGTCATTCAAATGGATTCTTCTCTGTTTATACTTTACCACCCAATCAAGCAGTTTCACCAGAAAATCAAAGGAAGATCAACGAGAAAAGAAATCAGAAGCCTGAATATAGAGATACTAAAAAGATTATCCTTAAAAAAACTAAAGATTTGATAAAGAACCTCAATCCTGATCAGATAAAGAAGCTTAGAGATATAGGAGATCAATCAGTTTTTTTGAATAAAGATGCAAGATTGACTGATGAGATAAAAGATAATACAATACAATTAACGGTTACATCTCCACCGTTCCTTGATGTTGTTCAGTATACTAATGATAACTGGATGAGGTGCTGGTTCAATGGCATTGATGCAAGCGAGATCGAAAAGAAAATCACTATGTCAAAAAAACTTAATGATTGGTGTGACGTAATGAGTGATGTATTCAAACAGCTTTTCAGGATTACAAAGCCCGATGGCTACGTCGCTTTTGAGGTTGGCGAGGTACGTGGCGGAACAATAAAACTAGATGAGTATGTTGTTGATATTGGTATTAATCAAGGCTTTGTATGTGAAGGCATAATGATTAATGAGCAATCATTTACAAAGACAGCGAATATCTGGGGTATTGATAATAACGATAAAGGTACAAACTCTAATAGAATAGTAATTTTTAATAAGCTTGGAGGTAAATGGTGAATTTTAAACCAGCAGTTGAGGGTGGTGAACCAGTCAGACAGACGCCCTTGAGATTCGGCGTCCCATTGGTAGAGCAAGAAGAAATTGATGCTGTTGTCGAGGTGTTAAAATCAGGCTGGATCAGCACAGGACCAAAGACACAGGAATTTGAGGAACGCTTCAAAAGCTACGTTGGCGCAAGAAATGCTATTGCTGTGAGTTCATGTACTGAAGGTATGGAATTAAGCCTTGTGAACGCTGATATCGGCAAAGGTGATGAGGTAATCACCTCACCGATAACTTTTGCGGCTACTGCTAACGTTGTTATCCACGTTGGCGCAACACCTGTATTTGCCGACGTCAAAAGAAACACATTTAATATTGATCCATCTGACATTGAGCGCAGGATTACATCCAAAACAAAAGCGATTATGCCTGTCCATTATGCAGGTCAACCTTGTGAAATGGATGAAATTCTGGATATTGCTAAAAGACATAATCTCATAGTAATAGAAGATGCCGCTCATGCAACTGGAGCCGTATATCACGGAAAAAAGATCGGTAGTATTGGTGATACCACGTCATTCAGCTTCCATGTACAAAAGACTATGACTACCGCTGAAGGTGGAATGATTACAACCGATAATGACGAATGGGCAAAAAGAATAAAGATATTGAGATTACATGGGATGACTAAAGACGCATGGCTACGTTCGTCAGCATCTCAGGTACATTATGACGTTGTACTCCCCGGCTATAAATCCAACATGACCGATATTCAGGCGGCGATGGGTCTTACTCAATTAAGTAAGCTCGAATCTTACATCAGCACAAGACAAAAGTATGCAAAGATATATGATGAAGCCTTCGCACAGATACCAGAAGTGGATAACATCAAGCGTATAGACATGATTCGTCATTCAGAGACAATGTATGTTATACTGCTCAATATTGATGTTCTTAGAATTGATCGAGATGAATTCATCCGTTGTTTACAGGCAGAGAACATTTTTTGTGCTGTGCATTTCAAACCTGTCCATCTACATTCGTATTACAGAGATACCTTTGGTTATAAAAGGGGAGATTATCCGAATGCTGAATATGCCTTTGACAGAGCAATAACGTTACCATTCTCCCCAAAATTGACGGAAGACGATATTCATGATGCAATTAGTGCTGTCAGTAAAATAGTCAATTATTATACGAGTTTTTCACTTATGAGATAAAAGGAATTAAACACAAAGACACTAAGGATTTGTCACAAAATAACTGTATCATTTTCGCATGAGAATATTGTATAATTCCGCTCTCCGTGAAACTGTTCTCTTACAATATTTATGTTTTCCATTTTCTCTAAATTGCTACACTTATTTCGTGACAAATCCTAAGTACACAAAGAACACTAAAATAGTAATGAGAGATGAGGGTTGAGAGTAGAAAGTTGAACTCTCATCTCTCAACACTTGATTTCTTTGTGTTCTTAGCTTGACAATGTTAAATTAGAAATTCATGGTTCACGACTTTGATGATTCATTCTATTCTGTGCCTTCACTCGACAACTGGTAGAGTGTGAACGATTAACAAGATGATTGATAACCAGTTGTGTTGCTTCTTCTGGTGATAATTGCTTCAAGGGCAAAACTGCCTTGAGCATTTCTCTCACGTTAGACATAGACAACGCTGGAAGTTGGGATACTCCTAGTTCCTCCAACAACATAAAATCACGTGGATACTGATGAGACCAATCAAACTTTGTTTCTGCTAAGAACCATAATGTAAGTGCATCCAATGCTGTATGGTGTTCCCATGCTCTATACTTTCGTGCCACAAGTTCATCCCAACCTGCTTCTGTCTTAGCATCCTGAAACACTCTCTCTGCAAAGTATCTCTCACAACGCCAGTATGCTAATCGCTCAAGAGAAATCTCCTTTGGGGCATTGCTCAACGAAAAGCTGAAATCTCCATCTGCTTCTCTACGCACAAGAAGCCATTGCAACCACAAATTTTTGACTGATTGTCCATACTCGACAAGCAGAGCATTCATAAGCAAGCATGCCTCTTTCAGCATGACGTATAGATACAGGTGTCAAAGTCATCTCTCTTGCCAAAGAACTTACTTGAATAGGTTGACTGCCATTAACCACTTGCATCCGACTATGTGGATGTCCTCGTTTACCAGGAGTATTTGGTGGAACTCCCAACACTGGTTTTGTTAGATAAACATAGATATTGTTGGGGATGTCTGCCATGTAAAGTATATTCTCAGTATCCAACGCTCTTCGGAATTCACTGTCTCTGCCGTAAACAGTATCACAGCCAACTACCTCAAACTGCATTTTGTTTGCCTTAGCATGTTGGATCATCTGGTAACCCAAGTCAGCTTTGGTAGCAAAGCAACGTTCTGCTGGAATATGCCAACGTTTACGAAGCTTTTCATGAACTTGGTCAAACCATTCTTCTGGCAGATAGAGTTGTGCATCTACCATAGTCCACATACCATCATGGTAGTATCCCAAAGCAACACCTACCTGTCCCATGTCAACCTTGCCAAGTCGTCCTATGTGTTGTCTTGCAGTTCCAGCACTTTGAGAACCGGAACGTTTATCTCCACTCTCGTCAAGAGTCAGCATACCATCATTCAGTTCGGGATGAAGTTCTATCTCAAACTGAATCTTGTCAAATACAGTTCTGGCAGACCATGGAGAATCGGACATGAATTGTTGGATATTTTGTCCATCATCTTTGCTGTCAATGACTCGACGAAAAATGTTAGCATAGTTTCGTTTAGTGTCCATAGTGAGTAAACCACGCATGTAGACAAGGGCATATTCGCTAGTATCTCTGGTTTTAGTAGAGAAGCAATTCTTAAAACGTTTCCAGATGCGTTGAAGTCTGTTAGCCAAGTCATCAATGGCAGCTTTTGGCAATCCCCATCTTGTGGCATCAAAAAGGGATTGTTTTCCATGATCATTAACTGTTATACTATTATTATTCATTGTTATCACCTACATAAGTTATTGTGTTAATAAGACATAAGTAGGATACTAACAATGATGTGTGTATTCAAGTCAAAATGATGCTCTATTGTAATTTAACATTGTCAAGTTTAACATTGTCAAGTTAAGCGTTTACGATTAAAAACTTATTTGATATAATAAGAAAAGTGGCTTGATCTGTCAACAGATAACTTTAAAGGAGAGATATTATGGGAAAGATAAAGACCCTTGTATTTTCAGGTGGAGAGATACACGACTACAAAGGATGTGGTCAGGCGGCAATGGAAGCCCTTTCAGCGAGGGAGGAATTCGATCTTACTTATATCGAGAACGATCTTGATGCGTTGATTGCGCCAAAACTTGACCCTTATGACCTTATAGTCTTTTACTACACTGTTGGAACAATACCAGATGCGCCGAAGAATGGTCTGCTCAATTACGTTGCATCAGGCAAAGGCTATGCTGGATTTCATTCGGCGGCGGACTCATTTAGGGATTGCCCTGAGTATCGTGCAATGGTAGGCGGACATTTCATTACACATCCTGCATACAGGCAATTTCAAGTGAGCATTGTTGACGGTGATCATCCGATAACCAAAGATATGAATGAGTTCTACGTTACCGATGAGCAGTATATACTCGACTACGACCCAAGAGTTCACGTCCTCGCATCCGCTCTCTGGAAAGGGAAAGCTATGCCAGTTGTATGGACAAAGCCATGGGGCAAAGGTCGTGTATTTTATCTGTCGCTAGGTCACAATCCCGATTCTGCAAAGGATGCAAATTTCAAAGTTCTACTCCAGCGTGGCGCCCTTTGGGCAGGGACGCCGACTGGTTGACAGTTTTTTCGTGATGAGTAATGAGAAAAAATAGCATATCATACGAGTTTTTCAGTTAGTTGAAAAATAGTTATAATTCACGAAAAAACACGGAGAGAAAATAATAAAAAAATTCCTCTCCGTGTTCTCTGTGTTCTCCGTGGTGAAAAAAATCAAGGAACTACACGGAGAGAAAGTAGGAAGGTTGTAAGCTCGAATAGGATTTTCATGGGTGTTGAAAATAGGCTTAGTTGTGCAATCGAATCTCATGAAAATTCATTGGAGGTCAAAAATTTTGTTAAGGCTTATCTTTAGAAAAATTGATAGTCTAATAATCGTTCTTGCTTTTGTTTTGTTGGCTAATTCAGGCAATATATTCCAATTGGAGGCTAGAGGTATGGAAAAAGAAAATTTAATGCTTCATCCCAATAATCCGCACTATTTCCTGTTTCGTGATAAGCCGACAATCCTGATTACTTCAGGGGAGCATTATGGGGCAGTCATGAATCTGGACTTTGACTACGTGAAATATCTGGATGAACTTCATTCGTACAAACTCAACCTTACACGCCTTTTCTCAGGTGTTTATTGTGAATCACCAACCTCTTTTAACATTCAGAAAAACACTCTTGCGCCTGCTCCTAATCGTTTCATCTGTCCGTGGGTTAGAAGTTCCGTATCAGGCTATGCAAATAGCGGGAATAAATTTGATCTTACTAAATGGGACGAAGCCTATTTCAAACGGCTGAAAGATTTTATATCACAGGCTGAGAAGCGTGGTATCGTTGTTGAAATTGTGCTTTTCTGCCCATATTATGGGGATGAACAATGGGAACTAAGCCCTATAAAAATCAACAACAACGTCAACGGTATCGGCGATTTACAAAGAACTGACGCATTCACCATGAAAAATAAAGACATGGTTGCCGTACATGACGCTATGACACGCAAGATTGTCACCGAACTAAAAGATTTTGATAATATTTATTACGAAATATGCAACGAACCATACTTCGGTGGAGTAACACTCGATTGGCAATATCACATTGCATCCGTTATAGCTGACGCCGAAAAGGATTTTTCGCACAAGCATTTGATCGCTCAGAACATTAACAATGGCTCAGAAAAAGTCGAGAATCCTAATCCCCTCGTTTCTATTTTCAACTTCCATTATGCTACGCCTCCTGATACCGTTGGGCTAAACTATGGATTAAACAAAGTCATCGGTGATGATGAGACAGGCTTTAGAGGTATAGAGGACGTGCATTATCGAACTGAAGCTTGGGAATTTATAATCGCCGGCGGTGGAACTTACAGTAATCTTGATTACTCGTTTACCATTGATAACGAGGATGGCACTTTTGTTATACCTCCGAAGCAACCCGGCGGTGGCGGCAGATTATTAAGAAACCAGCTTAAAATATTGAAGGACTTCATTCATGGCTTTGATTTTGTCAAGATGAGTCCAAATAACCAAATTATAAAGGAATTCAATCCCTCTGACGCCTCAGTTCGTGTGCTTGCAGAGATAAATAAGTCTTATGCAATTTATGTAAAGGGTGGTTCAAAAGTAGAAATTGCTCTGGAAATTCCAGAAGGTAATTATACTGCTGAATGGCTAGATACTAAGACAGGAAAGATTAATGAAACTCAGAATCTTGCTAACAAAGAAGGCAAGGTTAAACTTGTATCTCCGGAATATTTCGAAGACATTGCTTTGCGAATTTTGAGGAAATAATTTTAAGAGTGATCTCAGAAAGTGGGTGACGTAGAGACAAGAAAATGACAAGATGAATAGAATGTGATGTTTGAAAGAGAAATAATGAAGATTCTCAATGATAACGGACAGAATGATAGCGTGACAAGACTTTTACTATTTTTGTCTGGAAGA
>Ga0247842_10001506_pt1 | contig 38780 bp, 64 predicted proteins | sample LaCruzMarch2015__3_FD_192411 | JGI IMG/M metagenome (GOLD analysis project Ga0247842, IMG submission 192411) | Freshwater microbial communities from meromictic Lake La Cruz, Castile-La Mancha, Spain - LaCruzMarch2015_19m | ecosystem: Environmental > Aquatic > Freshwater > Lake | place: Spain...
CTATGGATTCTGTGAGTAAATATACTAAAATGTATAGAAAATCGAATTTAAGTTCACAAGCTTTTGCCGCTTCTGCAGATTTAGATATGTTATATCAAGAAAGTTTGGATGAAATAGATAAGAAAGAAGAAGAATCCAAACCATAATAAATTGGATTAAATTTTGAAAAGGGGTGTTATTCACCCCTTTTTTATTTAAACAATTTAATTCATTTTTAATATAATATACAGAAAATAATAATAAATATGAAAAAAGTTTACGGTGAAATTTATAGTGAAGATGCTTTCAGAGGAGTTAGTGTTCCTTGTGAACTAAGATACGTTCTCGAACATATGATGAATGAAGAAAATGATCTAATCATTGATATTTTTGATTCTTATGAAGCTTATAAAGAAGAAGAAGTTCAAATGTCCCATTACGCAAAAGATGGAAGTGATGGAACAGAAGAAATTGAAAATGTTCAAGAATTTCAAAAATGGTTTCGTAAAGAATTTAAACATGAAATTGAAGATGATAGAATATCAGAAAAAACTCTTAAACTTATTGATGGTCTAAAAGAACTTCCACCATCAAAAATACTATCTGATGATGATGCTATTCTAATTTTAGAAGATGTTATCGATACACTTATTGAAGTGGGTAACGGAACAACCGATGAACAATTACATGAAGCAGCTGATAAGTTGTTGAATTTTAGAGATAATTGGTTACATAAAGTATTGTAAAATGGAAAAAGTAAGAGAATATATTCAAGAAAAATTAAATTTAGCTTATTCTAAACAAAAATCTTATATCGATAAATTGAATTATGATAAGAAGAAATTGGAAGAAATTACACCAAATGATGATGTATTGAAAGAAATAATTGATGTCGATATGGCTTATTGTCAATATCATATTGATTTATTTCAAAAAGATTTAGATAAATATACAGAAATGTATTTTGAAGTAAATAAAACTGATTAAAATGAAGAAAATAACAAAAGAAGAAATCATAAATATTCTAAAGAATAACATATACGGTTTTAGACAACATGACCTTTTATTTGGTGGTGAATTGAAACAAATTGGATTATCAGGATTTGAAAATGCAGCAAATAAAATAATTGAACTTATTGAAACAGAAGATGATTTTTTTAAGGATGATCCTAGAATGCACGAAAACCTTAATATTAAATGTGAAGAAAATTTTATTCCATCTATTAAACGTTCATCACTTCCTAAAAAGGTGAAAATCAATGGATCAAGAGGTGGACGTGTAACAAGAAAGGAAAATAATGAAAAGTAAATTTAAAATAGGTGAAATGGTTTATTTCACAATAGAAGGAATAAAATCTGGTTCATTGATGGTTGCATCAATACCAAAGAAATATTTCGAATTGGATAATGCCTATATTATTAAAGATATTGGTACTTATGGTGACGGTAAACACCTATTGGTACATGGATCAACCCAATTTGTTCATGAAAAATATTTTAGAAAAACTATACCAGAAGTAAAAGAACCAAAGAAAAAAAGAAAATATGAAACTATAATAATTGACGGTAAAGAATATTTTTTAATACCAAAAGAATAATAATTTTTTATTTTCTAAAACTTTTGTAAATTTACACAATATAATAAATATGAATTTAGGATTTTTAGTACCTATCCACTGGGTACAACCGAAAAAGGGGAGTTGAAATATACTCCCCGGATTTGGTTTCTAAAATAAAAATGGTGGAAAATTTTTTTATCTGGATTAAATTACATAATTTTGTAGTCTAATTCAAAAATGGAAAAATTAGACTTTTTAATAAGAATATATAAAAATATAAAATAAGAAATAAAATGTTGATGAATATCCAAATATTAAACCCACGACCTGAAAGGGCAACGACAGTCACTACCCCAGTGGTAGAAGAGACAGCGTATGTTCCGGGTGTTGGTTATATATTTGATTGAAAATCCCCTCATCAATATATTGAAAAACCGAAAAGTTTTTCAACCCCACACCCGAAAATCGAAAGAAATTCGGGTTTTTTATTGTTCTTAAAATATTGGATGAATAGACATAAGTAATGTCAGGTGTCGCTCACCAAATGTTGGTTCAAGTCCAACTTTATCCACAATAGGTTCTTTGACATACTGAAATAAAATGCTCCCATCTTCTAAAGGTTGCGTAAGCTTAGGATATAACTCTTTCAAAGTTATGATGCGGTTTCAAGATCCGCTGGGAGTACAAACTTGTTCGGTTAGGATAATGGTCCAGTCCGACAGATTTTCGACATACGGGTTCGATTCCCGTACCGAATACATTCTCTCCCATCGTCTAACGGTTAGGACGGCAGGTTTTCAACCTGTAAATAGGGGTTCGATTCGCCTTGGGAGAACTGATGCCGGTGTAGCCGACTGACGCTACGAACGTCTAGATTCCCGTAACGGATGCTGAAAATAAGGGTTCGAATCCCTTCTCCGGTTCAAAATTAAATTATCTGGGTGTTCCAAAGATGGCTATATGGACTTGTTTCGGAGACAAGTGTTCGCGAGTTCGAATCCCGCTACCCAGACACAAATTAAACGAGGTGTAGACCCGTAATGTAACGGCCTACGTTTGGAGCGTAGTGGATTATCCCTTTGTCGGTTCGAATCCGACCACCTCGACAAAACAAATCATTTAAGATTTGATATATATAATAAATGTTCCCGTAGTTCAATGGATTAGAATCTCTGACTACGGATCAGACGATGAGCGTTCGAATCGCTCCGGGAATACAAAAAAACGGGGGTTAATCAACAGTCAATAAAAATCTAACATTATTTACAACTATTTAACAAAATTTAACTATAATTTAACATAAAAAAGAGGTTTTTGACAAAAACAAAAGTATATATGAAAAAGAGAAACACAATTATGGAAAATTTAAAGAATAAATCGTAATAATGATTGAAAAACAAAAAATTAATCAATGAAATTAATCAGGTCAACCAAATGTAGTTTGAAATTTACTACACAGAAAAAGAAAGATGAATTACAAATCATCTTGAATGAATATTCAAAGGTGGTTAATATATTCATCAACTATTTTTGGTTGAATCCTGATAAATCATCAAAAGGTGAATTGTTAAAACCTGTTGTTGATATTCCTGAAACTTGGTTGTCGGCACGATTACGAAAAGTGGCAGCAAGGGAAGCGATTGATATGATTAACGCAGCCAAATTAAGGTGGAAAGATAAAGCGGTCATACCTGTTCACAAAGGAAATAAAATGTATGTAAGTTGTACCATAGCGGATTTAACACCATCAAAAGATTCAACATCGTTTGACGGTTGGTTACATTTAGCGTCAATCGGAAACAAAATGATTATGGATTTACCCATCAAATATCATAAACATTTCAACAAATATATGTTATTGGGTAAGAGATTAAATTCATATATCATAACAAACAAATATGTTCAATTCAGTTTTGAAATTGTTACTCAACCGAAACGAACAGGTAAAGATTGTATAGGAATTGATACAGGTATCAACGCATTGGCATCACTTAACAATGGACATCAGTATGGTTTGGATATCAAAGGTTGTATTGAACGAGTGAAACGATGTAAACAAAATAGTAAAGGTCAGCGTGTGGCACGATTGGCGTTAAAACAACGAATTGATGAAATAGCAAAAGAAATTGTAATATATGAATCTCCTGATTTGATAGTTGTGGAAAAACTAAAGAATATGGGTCATAAATCAAAACTCAAAGCACGATTGAGTAAAAGTATTCGTGCTTCTATTGGAACTTGGAATTGGAAGTATTGGTTGAATAGGTTAGAAGCACAATGTGAATTAAATCGTATTTCGTTCAGAACTGTAGCACCTTATTATACCTCTACGACCTGTCCTGTATGTGGTCATTCTGATAGGGGAAATCGAGTTGGTGAAATGTTTTCGTGTCTTGGTTGTGGTCATAAAGACAACGCAGATGTAAATGCAGGGAAGAACATTTTGAATCGGTTTCTCACAGGACAATACGGTGTCTGTTACAAAGAAATGAATGTAATTGAATCTACTTGTAGATTATGTTAGATTTGTTTTAACGGTAGGTAGTATCCTAGGATTAAATTGGCTACTGATTTAAATATCACTATTCCCACCATGTCCATATGATGTAAAGGATAAGCATCGAAATTTCCTAAATTTCGTGTACAGGTTCGAATCCTGTTATGGATACAAACGCCGGTTTCGCATAGTGGTCGATTGCACCTGACTTGTAATCAGGAGAATTTCGGTTCATCGGGGGTTCGAATCCCTCATCCGGCTCAAAACGCTGATGTAGTATAATGGTAATTATTCGTGCCTTGTAAACATGAGATGGTGGTTCGACTCCACTCATCAGCTCAAATCGGGGTGTTAGCTCAGTTGGTTAGAGCGTTAGGCTGGCAGTCTAAAGGTAAAGGGCTCGATTCCCTTACACTCCACGAGGTCTGAAGTTGTTGGTTCGAATCCAATTTGATTATTTCGGTAATCAGTAGTTTAACTGGGAAAACACAGACCATGAATGCTGGTGTAGTATTAAAGGTTAAGATGCGGCCTTGGTAAGGCTGAGATATGGGTTCGATTCCCTTCACCGGCTCAAAAAAATAGGACTATGGTGTAATAGCGAAACATCCCACTCTTACAAAGTGGAGACGAGAAGTATAATCCCGGTTCGAGTCCGGGTAGTCCTACAAAAGCGATTGTAGCTCAGTTGGTTCAGAGCATCTGCCTTACAAGCAGAGGGTCCGGGGTTCAAATCCCTGCAGTCACACGTTCTTTGAATAAGGGGAAGTAGTTTAAATTCATCTTTGTAATGAAATCGCCGGCGGTAATCAGTAGTTACAGGATTGATAGATGATTGGAAGAATTTTAATCGTGACTGATTAAGGTATAGGTTAAAAACCTATCTTCCCCTATTTGTTCCTGTGGTGTAACGGCTAACATATTTCGGTGACATCGAAATGAGTACAAGTTCGAGTCTTGTCAGGAACACAAAACAAATAATAAATTTGGGGGCACATGTACCAAGGTGGCGAGAGACCCTTGCAAGGTTTCTGGGAGATTTCGATTATCTCTGTCTCCACAAATTGAATTAATGGTTTCGATTTTATAAACTTCCACTTTTATATTTTTATATATACAAATAAAAAGGTATATGAAATGAAATGTAAAAATATTGAATGTGAAAATGAAATCAATGGAAAAAATGTTTATTGTTCTTTGAAATGTAGAAATATTTATGTTAATAAATATTTGAGAAATTATGATAAAGTAAAAGAATATTACGATAAAAAAAGAATTCTTTTAGAAGAAGAATATTTAAAAAATCCAAAATATTGTTTACAATGTGTTAAAATAATTCCTTTTGATAAAAAAGAAAACAATTATTGTAATTCATCTTGTATGGCAACATACACAAATAAATTTAAAAAAGGTATTAAACATAATATAAGTGAACAAGGTAGAAAATCATTAATTGATATAGCAAATAAAAACTTTTTAAATAAAAGAGGATGTGATGAAAGATATAAATTAGAAAAGATTACTTATTATGAAAATCCAAATAAATGTATAAATTGTAATAAAATATTAGAATATAAATATAGAAATAGAATATGTTGTAATTTATCATGTAAAAATGAATTTTATTTAAAAAATTTAGATGATTATAAAATATATCATCCATTAACAGATTTTAAATTCGGATTGAAAAAGTTTGAAGATGAATTTGATTTTACATTAATAGAAAAAAATGGATGGTATAAAGCAAAAAATAATGGTGATAATATTAATGGTATTAGTAGAGATCATAGATTTTCTGTAAAAGAGGGATTTAGAAGATTAATAAATCCATTATTACTTTCCCATCCAGCTAATTGTGAATTGATTTTAAATAAACACAATCAAAGTAAATGTGATAAATGTTCAATAGATATTAATGATTTATTATTAAGAATTGAAATATTTGATAACAAATATGGTAAATATTATAAAGATGAATTGAAAACTTTTATAAATTTAGATGAATTGAAAGATTTATATAAGTTATATTCATACACTATCGGGGTGTAGTTCAGTTTGGTTAGAGGTCGGCGGTTCGAGTCCGCCCACCCCGACAATTTTTTATTTCAGTAAAACTTCATACTTTTGTAAAAATATATAATCTTATGAAAAATATAACGAGTGGAGGTCGTACAGTCTTTTAAGTTAACTAAAAATTAATCTTAAAAGATATGAGACCAAAAGAAGAGTACAAAACAACAGACAACAGAACTGTTTACAATCGTTTAAGGAAAGAAATTCTTGAACGTGAAGGTAACATTCATTGTTCTTACTGTGGTTATCACAGTAATGAAAACAGAACATCCAAATGGTATGGTGGATCTGTCCACGTTGGATATAAAAATTATCCGAATACTTGTGAATATTGGGTAATTCGTTATCCGAATTGGAAACTTGTTTCTAAACAGAAGAAACAATGGATGGTAAAAAAGGTGAAAAAAGAAGATAGTCATTGGGTAAGACCGGCTTTCGATTTTGTTTTTTGATAAATATGAAGAAGAAAGGAGATTTTCATTAGTTATAAAAATAACAACTATGAAAATGACGATAGACAAAAAGAAGTTAGATGATTTTTCTATAAATAGAAGAGTATTCAAAATTTATTGGAAAGGTTTTGATCCTTATTGTGAATGTGTTTGCACAAAACATAAATTTGACAAACCTTTCAGGTGGTTACGATATAAAAAGAGAAGAGAATTGAGACCATATCATAATAAAGGTGGATATTGTAGATACGGAAATTCACATAAATCTTGGAAGAATTATAGAAAGACACAATATAGGCTGGTGTAGTTTAGTTGGCAGAATAATTGATTCGTACTCAATAGACGATGGTTCGAAACCGTTCATCAGCTCTTAAACTTATTATGATTGAGAAAAATTATTGATATACTATTTATAATAACATTGTCTAGATTTTATTTGAATTGGATTTTAATCACAAATCCGTCAAGTCATAATCCTGTTATAAAATTTGTATGGGGTTGGTGTAAAGATGGTTACGAAGCTAAAAAATATAAGAGTAGATTTAATTTCGCATTAATTGCTGGTATTACTCATTTATTCTTTGCTATAATGATGTTTTGTGTCGGTGAAGGTTTAACTTTAACAAATTTATTGGTGAATATTTATCCTGTGATGGTACAATTATATATTGGTTATAGGTGTTATATTATCATTAAGCATAAGGAGATTTTATTATATGGAAAAATGGATATCAGTTGATGAACAATTACCAGAACCTAAAAAGAAGATTTTAGTTTTCTGTAAACCAATTGGAATAACGACAGGTTATTATTGGGGTATTGGTCATGACAATGTTCCATCTGATCCTTGTAAGGGATGGAGTATAATGAATGTTACACATTGGATGTTATTACCGGAACCACCGGATGGTTTTAAAGATGTAATTCAAAAAGATTAATTATGATGACATTTCTTCCGTATTCAGATTTTGAAAAATCAGTTCAAGTTTTAGATTACAAACGTTTAGGAAAACAAAGATCTGAAGCTTATCAGATAATTGAAACCATTAAAAAACAGACAGGTTGGAAAAATCATCCAGCGGTAAAAATGTGGGTTGGTTATACTGAAATGTTGAAATTATATTTCAATGTAGTGGTGAATGAATGGGTAAAAAGGGGTTATGTGAATAATTATAAATTATTTGAAATAGATGAATCCAAATTAGTTAGTCCTTGGTGGATGGATAATGAAGATTTTCATAGAGCGATGAGAAGTAGATTAATTGAAAAATTACCCGAATTTTACGAATCGAAATTTCCGGAAGATAAAGGGTTTAACGATGGTAAATATTTTTGGCCTGTTATGGAAACAAAAACATTCAGAAGAATCTAAATATTTTTTTATATCATATAGCTTTCGTATCTTTGTAATGTCTTTAAAAACCCACCCAATGATACAAGATATTCAGATTGATTCGATGATGAGTGAATTCGAAATTAATGCAAACAGAAGGAAGAAACTCACAAAGATTTTAAATGATTTGAAATGGTCCAAGAAAGGGGCTAACAAAATCTTGTCTGATATTAGTAGGACAAAATACGATTCGATTCCGTTAGATAAAATTTTTTCGGCTTGTGAAAAGTTTGGTTTGATTCCTTTACAGGAAGATAATACAAAATGGAGTGGTATTCTTTGTGGTGATAATGAATACGTTTATATTCCGGTTGGTTGGGACACATCAGAACATTTGGTGAATGGTATTAAATCGTATATTCCTATTACTACAACTTGTTTAACGGTTGGTTGGTATAGATTTAACAATGGTAGGTATGAAATTACTACTGTATTAGGATAATTCCTCAATAACTTTCTTTCCTTTCTTTATTTTTATATTAAAAAAGATTTTCAGTAATCGCCTTTTTAATATATAAAATAAAAAACACACTAATTTGAGTTCAGGATTTGATCATTTAATGTTCTTCAATAAGGAAGGATACCCATACAATTTTTTATATGATCCGAGTGGTAATACTTGGAGTGGTAAAATATTTTTTGATGAAAACAGTAGTGATACATTTAGAACACAATGTATTTATGTTTTCGAAGATGTAAAATCATATAATTTTACTAATAAATTTGACCTTTTAGAATCCCAACTATTTAATTATAGTGGTATGACTTTTATTGGTCAGACATATGAAAATCAAAGTATTGATAAAATACAAAGAGTAAACAGTAGTATAAATTTTTACTCTAAATGGATTTTTGGAACCGATTTTGATAAGAAGTTTCCAGTTGGTTCCATAATCGCTTTTCAAAATGTAACAGGCACAGGTATTGGATGGAATGATTTTTATGGAACTGGTCAAACATATTTTAATGTTTATGGTGCTAGAAAGAATGCAATTTTAGTTGAAACAAAGACAAATAATAAAGATTTTGATGTAATTTTCAATACGGGTGGAACTGTATCTAGTTATAATATAATAAGATTTCCAGACTATGGGACAGAATATTTAACCTCATTTAATAATTTTAACTATTATCCCGGAAAGAAATTAACTATTTTTAATAGTAGTAAAAATGATGGTGTTTACACGTATAGAAATTACGATATTCAAAAAAATAGAACATTCGATTTTCTATTATTAACAGGATTGACATCTGCGACCGGTAATACTCTTTCATTTGATATAGAATTATTTACTCAAAAACCAGAATTATATGAAGGTATTGCAAAAATAACATATGTTGATAATAGTTCAACTGGTACAACAATTGAATTCATTAATGGTGTAAATACAAATATTGATTTTACAACAACCGGTCAAACGATGATTTTTGAAGATGTTGATGGTAATCCAATAGATTTAAATAATCCAACGTTTACAATTACCGGTTATATGGACAAACAAACATTAACAACAGATGTATGTAGTTTTTATACATTAAATGGACTCAATTATATTGAAACGGTTAGTGGTTTTACTGGATATACTTATAATGATAATATAAAATTTTACGCAACTCCAAACATTTCAGGTGTGACATTTCATAGTGGTAGAACATTTAAAATAATTGATATTCAGGGAACTAGATTAAATGTTGATGCATATATAATACCAGAAAGTGGGAATACTTATCAAATAGATAAGATATTGAATAAAAAGAAGGTAAATAAATTATATGCAACACAAGGTGGAAATACAATAACTTGGAGTGGATATACTGTTTGTTTTTCGGATTCGAATAAGATAAATATCACACAAGATGTTTTGAATTCAGGAAATACCACTTATTTTTATGAAAATACAATTACCGCTTTAAGAAATAAATATAAAACACTTTGGAATCATTATGGATTTGATACATATCATTGGCATAATGATAAAAACAATAATAATTATTTAATATTTGAAGGGTTGGATTGGAATTCTAATGCTGATCAATATTTTAATTGTAGAGCTTCTATAAATGGTACTCAATTAAATGTTGGACATTCATTAGACTATTATACAGGAAATACATATACTGGTTTAACTGATGTTTATTATATGCAAGTTGATGAGAAATTGACTTATGAAAAAATACAATTAAATCAAGAAAGTAAATTAGCACATAATTTCAAAAAAACTATATTATTTAATCTTCAAAGAGATTCTTTAAATTATGGAATAAACTTAAATATTGACCAAAATAGTTATTATGTTCCAATGTCAGGAAGTTCAACAATTGATACAATAAATAGTTTCATTGATAGATATTTTGTGATGTTTGATCAACAAGGGGTTACTTTATGTAGTGGAACAACAACTAGTGGATATACAATGACATTGGAAGGTCAATATCCAAATGTAGAAATTATAAATTTAGAAGTAAAGGTTAATTCTTATTCCACTTATAAATTAATAGAAGATATTATTAATCATAGTATAGTTATATCAAGTAATGAACTTTATTCTCCTTTATTAAGTGGTGGTAATAATTTATATGATTTTGAATTGGCAACTGGAATGATTATAACAGTTAGTGGTGCAAATCATACTTTAAACAATAAACAATATAATATTTTAAGAATAACCGATGATATTATACAATTATCTTATCAAGGACCATTTTTCTATGAATATGGTACAAATTTAAATATATCGGTAAAAGAATTTTTAAGAAAACCAAGAGGAAATTATGATAAACAAGCTTATTATAAAATGAGTTGGGAAGCACCGTATGATAATAGTATATTTTTCTATGATTATTCGGGTGATCAATTAGTTGACAATGGTAATTTAACTTATATTGGACCAAAACCTTTATTTAATTCAGGATATACAAATAAAGTATATTTGAATCCAAATCCAAATACCAATCCGGAAGAAATTGATAATCCGGAATATCAACAAACAATATTCGAAGAACTTTTATATCCATTAGAAGAATATAATTCACAAAATTTCTTTGATTATCGTCCTATTCCTTTAGAAATATTTTTGGGATTTAATTCCCCGAATGAAGGTGTTGTGACAAATTCAATGAAAATTGAACAAGTTGAATTTACAACATTCACCGGAACAACATCTAATGTAACAAATAAAAAAATGAATTTTGTAATAAGTGGAAATACAATTGATTGTATTACAGACAATTTACTTTTCAATTTTAATACATTAGGTTTTCAAGAAGGACAAAATATATCCTTGGATTTTTACGAAATAACAATAACTGGTGAAACTCTATTTGAAGATTATGAAATTTGTAATATTGTTGATTTGACAACTACAAAAATAACTGTTGATAAAACGAATCTTCCATATTTTGATACATCAGCTAGTGGAAAGACTTATAATTTTGTAATAAAAGTAGAACCAACTTTAATAGCAAATATACAATTCTATGGTCAAACAGAAGTTGAAGATGAACGTTTTGAACAACATTTAAAATTATTAGGTGCTAATTTAGGTGTTGATGTATATCCATCGTTTGATGAAACAGATATTCAGGATCAGGCAATTGATTTTACGATTTTAAATAGAAAAAGAAAAGAATTATTGGAGGTATATCCAGAAATTTACAATTACATAGGTTCTTATAGAGCACTTATAAACGCGGTTCATTATTTTGGATTTGATAATTTAGAATTATATGAATATTATAGAAATATAAAGAAAAATTCATTATTATTTGGTAAATTACATAAAGTATTAATTCAAGATATTTTTGATAGAAGTATACCGGGTTGGACTTCAAATGATCCATCATCATTAAATTACAAAAAAACAAATTTGTTCAATTTACAATATAGAATAACAGATTTCGATGGTAATTATGTTAATTTATATTCACTTGAAGAAGTTCAAACCAAACTTACAGGAATGGTTAAATGGTTAAGAAGATATATCATTCCATTATCAGCAAATATTATGGATTTAACTGGTTTATCTGAGGTTGGAACGACGATGTACATGAATTACAACTCTTCTGTATATGTTAAGAAAATTGCTGTTACACAACAAGTAAACGCGATTAATTTCGATTATATTCAAACATTAAATACAGGTACCGATTATCTTATGACAATAAACTTTTATATGATAACAGGATGTACGATGCCAGACTCTTGGACAGGTAGAATAAAAACATTCAGATTAAACAATTCAACAAATGAATTAGAACCAGTTCAATATCATGAACTTTATAAAACTGATTTGTTATCATATAGTTTTAATGTTGATGTTAGTGTAGATCCTTATATGTATATTGAAACCGAATCATATAATGATTATGGATTGGGTTTTGTGAACAACAAATTATTAAACTACAATGAAGGAAGATCTTTCATGTTGGTTAATACTAATTTCAATAGTTTGGATTATAAATATTTTACAACAGATTATGGTTATTATATTATTGATGAAGGTAGATTCTATATCATAAAATATTAATATTTTTTTATGAAAGGTAAATATGTTAATTTTGTAATCGAAAACTTTAAACAATTTCATATGACTTCACTGGTTTTATTGATAGGAATTTCCGGATCCGGCAAATCAACATGGATTAAGAACAACAAATCCAAATGGACTAATACCGTTGTTGTTTCACCTGATGAAATAAGAAGGGAATTAACTGGTAATGTAAGTGATCAATCAAGAAATAAGGAAGTTTTTGAACTCACAAATATTTTAACTATTCATCATTTAAAGAATGGTAAAAATGTTGTTTTGGATGCAACCAATTTGGATACTATTTATAGAATACCATTTGTAGAAGATATTAGTAATGAAGTAATTGAATTTAAAAAGATTGCACTTGTTTTTTATGTTTCAAGAGAAGAAGCTAAACAAAGAATTAAGAAAGATATTGAAAACAATGTTGATAGAGCTAATGTTCCCGAAGAAATTATTGATTCTCAATATATGAAATATATGAGTTCTTTGAAAAGTTTACCCGATGAGGGTTTCAAAATAGTCACATCATGGAATGAGAATTAACCACCTTATTGAAACCATTGAATTATTCGATGATAACCAAAATGAAATCGGTGAATTAAAATACAAAGATATTGATAATGAAATAGTTCTAATGGGAACTTTCATTAATTCAACTTTTAGAGGAAATGGTTATTTCAATGTTTTATTAGGTGAATTGATTAATATTCACAAAGATAGAGTGATTTACGTTTGTTGTGTCGTATCTTTTATATTCCCAAGTATTGAAAGGTTTGGATTTAGAAAGATAAATGAACCGATCCCATTTTGGGGAATGATGAGTAACGGCACAAATTTTAAGTATATACCTTAATCACTTATCCATTTTTCACCATCCCATTTAGCAAACATCATCATGTCACCACCATGAAGAAACGAAAAAGTTTCTGTTTGAAAATGGTCATTATATTCAGAATCGTTATATGCATCTACTGTATATTCAGGTGATCCTTGAAGATATTCACATTTAATTAAAACTTTTTCACCCTTTTTTACTTTAGGTGTGAATTGTTGATTTTCATTAATAAACTCGTTAAATTTTTTCATTTTCATTTTCATTGTCGTTTTTCTTTTTATATATTAATGAATAATGGACCATTTTTTTATTTCATATAGCTTTCGTATCTTTGTATTGTCAAACCAAATAAAAAACCAATGAAAACTAAAAAGACGAATTTCAAAGGGACAAGATTTGAAAGTGTAAACAAGGATATGAATTCCGAAGTTTATGATCTTCGTAGTCAAGTTATGAAACATATTTATGAAGCAAAAAACCTTGTTAAAAGTGAATTGAACATCGAACTTCCTCGTCAAACTATTCGTATTGTTGATATGACACCACAGGGAGCTGATAGTCTTTTGGGTTTTGCAACAATGGGTAAAAATTGCGTTTATATTCCGGAAAAAACCTTATCAAAGGAATATAGTTTGAAACAGATTGTATTTCACGAAGTTCTACATTCTTGGTTATGTGTTGAACATGACGAAAAATCACCCCTGATGTCCTCTTATCTTACATCTAAAATGACACCAAAACAGATTGATAAAGAATTTATTAAAATTGTCAAGAAAACAATAAAGTAATTTTTTTATTTCACATAGCTTTCGTATCTTTGTATTCTAATTAAAAAAATTATGGAAATCAAGAAATATCCTATTTTCAAAAGTAAGAAATACGATCAGAATATAGAAAATTTCGGTAATTTTCAGAATAGTTGTGTTTGTTGTGGAAGACCCACCGCGGAACATCTTTATATTCATGTTTGTGTGGAATGGAAAGCTTTAAATACGTTGAAAACTGATGAAGATGTTTTGGGAACACAAGATCAGGGTTGTTTTGCAATTGGTCCAGAATGTGCTAAGAAATTTCCAAAAGAATTCATTTTTAAAAGTAAATAATTATGAAAACGACAGAATTACACCCGACATTTTTCTATCCGAAATCGGAAACAATGGTATCTTTTTTTGTAGAATCGTTATTGGAAAACGAAGAACTCAAATTTATGGGTGATAGTGATCATGATGTTCATGAAATGATGGATTTCATTCTTATGAAACATTATCACAATGATGGAAAAAGTGGCAGAATTCATACACAGTATCTTTTCAACGTTGTTAAGGGGTTGGCAAAGTCATATGAAATGGTTAAATTTTTCAATTGTTTGAATCCTAATAATAAGTGGGGTAATTGGACTGAATCTAATATCGGTGAAAATGAAGTTATTGCCATTGGTGTTTTGAATGAAGATTATGATGATGGTGATTCCGATCCTTATATGACAGCTGGTGGATATCGTTCATGGAAAGCTACAAAGGGTACGGTAGTAAAATATTATCTGAATAGTGACCTTTCAGTTACCGCGAAATTTGATAGTAATTGTGTAGTTGATCATTATAATAACAATTATGGTGGTGTTTCAACTGGTGGTGGTACAACCAATTATAAAATTGGTGAAAGGGTTGAAACCCGTAGTTTTAATAATATGGGAAGAGAATTTGTTGATAAAGATTGGACAAAAACTAATTTTAAGGCTTCTGTCACTTATTTGGATGTTACTAAAGTGAAGAATCTGATTGTTGAAAGAATCCCGGAATTTTCAATTTTTGTAAAATAATTAAAATTAAAAGTATGGAAACTCATAATGTTAAATATTTTATCACAGAGAAAACTCATCAACATTCTTGTGCGAAAACCACATATTATGATGGTAAGGGTGATCAATCGAATTACTATTATGTTTATTTTGAAGATGGTTCCAGTATCATAATGCATAGTTGTCGTAGTGATAAATACGCATTTTATTCGAAGAGTAGGTATGAAACCAAAGCAGGAAAACAGAGGAATATCTTCACAAAGGAAATTGATGTGTATTCAGCTATTCAACTTTTGAATGAATTGGAAAAGGAATATGGTTATACACAGACAAATAAAGGACAGGTTGTTATTGTTAATCCTGTTGGTTTAAAAACTCAAATCCAAATATGATGAAAGAACTTTGTAATGAATTCGAATCAACTGGTAAAGATTGGAGTCAAGAAAGGACAGAAAATCTATATTCTTTTGGAATAAGACTTAAAGATTTCTTGTCACATTTTAATTTTGCAACAATTGATGGACTTGATAATCTTAATAGTAATCTTCATGTCATTTTAAGAGAAATAACCAAAGAGTTGAGAAATAGAAATTTAAGATTAGAATAATATGGAAAAGATAAGTTTTGATTATGAAATTGATATTCTTGTAAAATTTACTCAAGAAGAATTTGATTTACTTTGGGATGCTTTTGATTCATGTAATGAAACCCGTAGATATCAAAATGTCGGTGAATTTATGTATGGTAATAAAAACAGACAGGGCTGGGGTGATAGTTTAAGATTTAGTTGGTCAGAATTAGATAAATCTTTAAAAGCTTGTGAAATTGCTGCTATTGATACAAAAAGAAGAGTGGAATTTAATGAGTTATACGGAAAAATATATAAATTCATGGGACAAATGTCAGATGAATATAGAAGAATTCGTCAAACAAATGGAAAATAATTTATGAAAAAAGATAATACCATATTAAAGATTGAATTCAATACAGAAGATTGGTTGAATGCAAACCGTAAAGCTTGTCGTGAAATCGATATTGAAAATGGTATTGTGCCTAAAACAAAGGTACACAAGAATAAAAAGAAATACGATAGAAAAAGGGACAAGAAAATAAAAATCAAAGATGTTAATAGTATCTAAATATCACGATTATTACGATACCGCTCATAACGGTTTTATTGATAAAACTATTGTTTATCAAAGAACTCCTGTGCAAAGTGAAAATTACCTAAAAGGGAGATATGATTACATGAAAAAATCCATAAAAGGTAAAAATGTGGATATTGTAATTCCATATATAGGTGGTAAAGTAAGTTGTAAAGAATGGATTGAAAACAAAGATTTGTTCATGGTTGGATTCTGTGGTAAATTTTATATCGGACTTCATCATACCAAATATGATAAAATAAAGTGTCAGGATGTAATTGATGAATATATTTATGACTATGATGAAATGATCAAATGTCTTGAACTGAAACCAGATAAATCTAGTAAAACCATAAGGAAATGGTATTATTTTGGAAATGGTTATAACAAATTTGTTGATTTCTATAATAAATATCAAGGAATTGAAAAATTGGATATGTTTTTAGAATATAGAAGTCCAATCATCTACATTGGTACAGATAAAAGGATTGTATTAGAACCATCTGGTAGATACGAATCTGAAACAAAAATCGTTTTAAATCCTATTTTAAAAGAAATAGAATTTTTTAAAGTAATTGATTCAAGAACAGCTTTTGATGGGATTGCAACATTCATATCAAATATTTTAACCAATCCGGAGAAAGAAGTCGTAATGTCAGACAAAGTTAAAATCGAATCACATGGATTTGATTATAAATTATCATTTAGGAAAGATAAACTTTAAATAAAATTATGGGATTACAAATAAAAAGAAACAGTAAAGGACAATACAATATGAAGTCCACTATTTCAGATGAACAAATTCATGAACAGAAATGGATATCAGAAAAAGAAGCCATAAAAGAATTAATTCTCAGACGATGGTTTTCTTTTGTTGAAGAAAGTATCAAGATTTACATGGAATTTCCTTGTGGTTATCAGGTGAGCGGGAAATTTCAAGTTAAAGAAAATAAAAATGGGTGTGGTAGTCGTTGGATATTGGATAATTGGGATGATGAAAAAATCAACCAGAAATTTTCCGAAATTTGTAAAGAACTCGATATTGTAATTGATACAACCGATTAAACTTTTTTATATAATATCTTTGTTGTATCTTTGTATTGTCAAACAAAAAACAACTACAATGAACGAGAACTTCCCATCAGCAAACACATCAATCGTAATGCAGTCACACTTATCGGACTGTCTCATTGAAGTCGAGATCAATCCGGAACTCGCAACGAAGCGAATTCGTTTCGTCAAGAGACTTCTTAGTCTCCAGTTCTCCAACAAACTCCCGGAATACGTTTCCGATAAATGGTTGAACGAACTTTGGGCAGAAACTAATCCAGAATAAAATGGAAAATCTTTTCACAAAAGCAAGGGATAAAGTACATAATCCAACTTTAACATCCTATCTGAAAAAGAAGAATGACGAAAAGGTGAAAATTCGTAAGGATGAAGAACAGAAGAAGAAAGATCATGAAAATTGGTTGAATCACAGAAAGATTTCAAAATAATGGAAACAACTATTATAATTCTTCAGATTGAAGAAATGAGATATTTGAATTTTCCTGAACTTTATGGTGGATGGGTTAAGGAATTATATGATTCTTATCTTGAAAAACTTGACAAATTGAATAAAATTTATTCCAATCAATTTGTTCTTCCTTGTGATAATGTTGGTTTTTGTACCGAATTTGCCTTAAAAGAAAAAAACATAGAATTGGCAAGGATAATATCAATTGAATTATATAATTTTTTCAAATCATACGAAACAGATGATATTAACATAACGGTAAATATTGTTGTTGGATATGGTGAAATGGATAAATTCACCGATAGAATACATCTTTCAACCGGTGAACCATTAATAAGGGTTGGAAGATATTTGGATAAAAACAGAGTTGATGGTATTAAAATCTTAACATAACATTTATGAAAATAGTAAAAGGTAAATTAAAAACACAGCAAATTCCATTATTTCAATATAATGCTGCAGTCGAAGCACATAAAAACACATTAAATTTATTGGAAATTGTACAAAATGATAAAAAAGAATTGAAGTTGGATTTAGAAGAAGCGTATAAAGAAATTGACAGACTGAAAAATAAAATTGAAAATTATGGAATTAGAAACTAGAATTTTAGTTGAAAATGGTGATTTGTTTGAAGGGACAAGAGAACAATTTATGGACTGTTTCTTTTCAAATGCTGATGATGAAGAAATAAAAGATTGGTGTTTTGATAATGGTTGGAAATTAAAAATAGGTGATGAAATAATTTTTGATTAATTTTTTTATTATCTAGATGTTCCGTAATTTTGTATTCCAATCTAAACTTATATGAAAAAGTCAATCGAAAATAATCTTTATAAGAAAATCACAAAAGAAGAAGCTGAAGTTTTTTCAAAGATGATTGTTGAAGAAGTCAGCTATCGAATTCGATCCAGATCCAAGGTATTCACCGTATCCTTTTATGGTTGGTGTTCTTCAAGAAACAATTAATCGTATTCTTCGTAATTCCAAACTCCCTGTTTGGGATATTGATGATTTTCAGAAAAAACACGATAGTTCTTCCAAAGAACTATAAACCAACTCATTTTAAAGATGAAAAATGTTTACCAACTGAAACCCCTTTAAAAGTTTCTGAAGTTGGTAAGTAAATATTTTTTGTGATTACCAAATTAAAATCGCGATGGATTCGATGATATTTGGTTTCGTTCAGAAATTTTTAAAAAATCTACCTAAATCTAGGTTTTAATTCATCCGCTAATTTTAAGGATTCTTTATACCTGTTATCTTCCGGATATAAATCTATCAATTTTTGAATTGATTCTATAATTTGGGATTTAATCTTTCCATCCAACATTCCTTTACCAATTAAAATGTAACCAAATTCATTTAATACTTCTTTAGGTGTTATTTGTGGATATTTTTCAAATCCTTTCAATTCTTCATTTGTCGGAATACGATAAAGAGTACCTTGGAAAACAAAAGGAAATTTTGTTCTAATCTCATTTGGATCTGGTTTGGAATTTAATCTTTTAACCAATTCATCCCAATTTTTATCTTCATTTATAAATTCGGTGTATGTTTTCACGATTTATATGCTTGATTTAAAGTCTTTTCTATGTAATTACAGATAGGTAAATTTCCATAAGTACTTTGGAAATTATTTGTACATTTGAATCCAATATTTTTATAAAAATACAAATTTAACATATGACCATCTATTTTTATACCATTGGATAATTTGTATTCTAATTGTTCATCATCTAAACTTTCATTCAGAAATTTGACCACAGCGTTAATATTCATATCAATATTTTTTTCTGTTAAAACTTTTAAACATTCTTTAACTGTTTTCATATTTTTAATTTGTTTTCAATCTATATATATTAAAAATTAAAGTTTGAATATGAGTTTAGAAATATACGATAAGTATGATATAACTAAATATTTAAAACCTGTTCAGGGTGAAAGAATAAGATTGGTATATGAAGATGGACTTTTCAAATTATATGATAATCTATTTAATTTTTGTGTGATGTCTAATTCCATACAAGAGAAAGAATTATGTTTAAATATAATTGAACATTCTTTTGGTGAAGTTTTAATCGCTGGATTTGGAATTGGTTTAATAGTTCTACCAATTATGAATAAAATAGAAGTGGAATCTATTGAAATTGTAGAACTTCAAAAGGAAGTCATTGATTTAATTTCCACACAATTACCATTAAATGATAAAGTAAAAATTATCAACGATAATATTTATTCCTATATTCCAGAAAAGAAATATGATACTATTTATGTTGATACCGTTAGTGTTGAAATGTGTAATGATAGAGAAAAAATAGTTAGAAACATAAATGGTGATTTAAGAGACGATAATTATATTTTCGAATTATTTAAGAGTTATTTAAAAAAAGATGGTAAGATAATAAGATGGGATTGTAGGTTCCTAAAATGTAAAGATGATGAAGAATTTACCGAATTATTACAACAATCTTTCTATCATCTGGTTAAATGAATCGTATAAAATTGATTCCAAGGAAAAAAACCAACATCTACTACATTGTATCTTAATTCAATTTCATTATCTCTATCTTCAAAGAAAACATCACCACCATCATTACACCAGACAACAACGTTTATTCCAATTTTGAATTGACCATTTTTTCTACCCTCTATAATTCTATCATCTGGAACTCTATCATCAACGATTATATTAAAACTGGATAATTTAGCAACAAGATTTTTCGTTTCTGGGTCACGGTGAATGTGTTTATATGATTCGTAATATTCATCGAATTGTTCTTTTTTGGTATATCCACTATTCAAATTTTCGAAATATGGTTCTAAATATTCAAGGCTACTTTTATTCATGATTAAATAATTTCCCGGACCTATTCTACCGTTTGTTGCTATCCAACTTCCCAATCTTATTATTTGGGGTAATATTCTTCTGGATATAGATTCATTTTCATTCCATCTTTCCAATACAACTCGATTTTCATCCATTGTTTTAATACACAACTCTTTTTTCTTAAATTCAGGTATGTTCAAATCAAATTTTTCCGATGATGGAGTATGTTTAGCAATCCTATTTAATTCACCCAATTCTTCAGCCTTTTTAAAGAAATCTTTTTCAATAGATTCTATCAATAAGTTTTTTATTGTTTGATAATCATTCAATAATTTTTTATCGACAACCAAAGATTTCATATCACCTATCTTAGTCCAACTATCTGAACCAATTATCTGTGGATAGGTTTTATCATTAGAATCACCTATTTTAATTATAACTTTTTCGGGTATATCATCAGTTTTTACTTCTAAACCATATTCATCATATCTAAAATCTGTATACTTAATTTCATATTTTTCTCTATTGGCAGGAAAAACATCAAATAATACATTTTCAAAGTCTTTTATATTTATCTTATCCATATATTTCGTTATGATATTTTACTATTTTTAATAATAGTTTGTATTTCCATTTTGATAAATCACTATTAGGATCTAAGGTTTTAATTTTTTCAAGACTTTTTATAAATGATCTTATTCTACCTGATGTAATAAATTCTCTTTGAAAAATACCTCTTTCCATGTCATATAAAACATTAGATATGAATGTTTTTTGTTCTTCTTCGTGATTTATATTATCTTCCAATGTTATTTTATCTAAATCTTCTTGTAACGATTGTTCATAAGGTGTAAGATTTCCAAAACTCGTTGATTCATTATCATCAAGTTTATTCCAATTTCTTTTTTCACTCGCTACAATATTCGATTTCATTGAAGCATTTATCGCACTATTTAACATTTGAGTTTCTTCTTCAACTTTCTGTTCTTTTGTTTTTGTTTCTGTTGGGATTTTCCAATAATCCATCGAATCAATGAAATCTTCATTTTCTTTTATTACAGGAACAATTTCTATATCATTAATACTGATAAAATATTTTTCAGATTGATTATTTGTAACAACCATAATATTTCTATTGTTCATAATATATTCTTTCAGTTTGTCAGCATCATTATTGAAAAATTGTATAAAAATTCCACCACCCAATTTGAAAATTGGATTTTCATCAATTCTAGATTTACCAATGTATTCAAAACCGAAACCACCAATATCAATATAAGCAACTCTATATGGTTTATAGGATTTTAAAAAATAATCCCTGTTTATATTTAAATCATCTTGAAAATGTGATAAAACCTTTGTGGATTGTTCTTGTGGTCTTAATCTTACCCATTTTCCAGTATTATCTTCAACTACTCTGTATATCCTGTTATCATCGTTTCTTTTGAATAATCTACCCGTTAATTTATCTTGTGGTGTTATTTCATCTTCAAAACTAGATGTAATTTTATATTTATCCATATTTGGTAATAATAATTTGATAATCAATGGTGTACCTCTAAAAAATGATACGGGGTCAACTGGATCCATTCTTTCAACGGATTTGAATGATGTTTTGAACATCGTTTTTAAAATTTTACTACCATCGGATAAAAACACAAAAGCATCATCTTCACCTGTTATGGTTACTTCATATTCTGGATTTGTTGTTAAAAAATATGTACGGTAATCAGATATACCGTTGTCTTTCAAATATCCTTTAATTTTATCTTCTATAATAGAACTTCTATTCTGATTTAATTTATCTGTTAATTTTTCAAAAGATTTGTAAATATCTTCATCTATTGAAAACGATTTTGGTACTTTCATAATATTTCTTTTTTATTTCTATATATTTAAATGAAATGGGTCAAATTAATAATTTCTTAATAATTTTATTAATTTCTTAATAATATTTTTTTATTTCATCTATATATTGTAATTTTGTTGAAAATCTGAAAAATGAACCAAATTGGAAATAAATCTAACTCATTTCTCAACAGAGAATGGGGTCGTGTTAAAGGAAAACTTAAAAAACACACGACTAAAATGCGTCGTTTGTTGAATAAAAAAGTGATTATCAATGAATTAAAATCTATTTAAAAATGAAAATTTTAGCCGGAGAATCACAATTGAAAAAATCGACCAAATACGGTTATGTAACTGTTGAAATAGATGGTAACACACTTTATTTGACACCCGAAAATGTTAAAATGAGATTATTTGAAGAAGAATTAAAAAACAAGGGTTGGGATGTCGAAGATATTGAAAAATTTAAAGAATTATGTATAGATAATGCTGAAAGAGCGGAACGTGACAGTAATATTGACTAATTTTAAAAATAATGGAAACAATTAAATTCACAGTAGCATACTATCTTGGAATAGGTGAAAACCCAATGGTTATTCTGTTGGATAGAGAAAAAGGAACTTTCAAAAGACAGTATAATACAATTGAAGAATTGAAAAATGATATTGGGGATTCACCCACCATTTATTTTGTTGCTGACAAGAATGATCATCGTATTGATGGTCTGGATAATTGGAATGGGAAAAATTTCGATTTCGAAAAACTTAAAAAGTATTTATAAATGACAGAAGATTTAAAAAATATCGGTTTTTATTCTCTTTCGGATGAAAGGGCAAAGAATTCGTCTGAAACTTCACAAATGAAAAGGTGTGAAATGATTATTACGGAATATTGTAATTTCAAATGTCCTTATTGTCGTGGTTTGAAAGATTGGATTTACGGTGATCGTAAATTTAAAATGTTATCACTTGATGAAGTGAAAAGAAACATTGATCTTTGGTGTGAACCTTTACCTTTGGAAAACATCAGATTTTCAGGTGGTGAACCAACTTTACACCCTGATATCATTGAAATTGTATCCTATGCCAAATCAAAGGGTATTAAGAGGATTGCTATTTCTACCAACGGTTCAAACAAATCAAGTCTTTATTTTAAATTGGTTGAAGCTGGTGTCAATGACTTTTCTATTTCATTGGATGCTTGTTGTGCTGATGATGGTGATAAAATGTCAGGTGGTGTTGTTGGTTCTTTTGATAAGGTTATTGAAAACATCAAATATATTTCAAGGTTAACATACGTTACTGTTGGTGTTGTTTTAACAAAAGATAATGTTCAAAGAACAATCGATACGATTAAATTCGCGGATTCTTTGGGTGTTTCAGATATTCGTATTATTTCAGCATCACAATAAGTTTTACCAAAAACCATTTTTTGTTTTTAATATATAAAATTAAAAATAAAAAATGAAAATTGAATCTGGTATTTATAGAATAGTTAATACAGTTAATGAAAAATCGTATGTTGGAAGTTCAGTTAATCTTAAAAATAGAAAAAAGGCACATTTTATTGATTTAAAAAAAGGAAAACATTGTAATAATTATTTACAAAAATCTTATGATAAATATGGATCGGATAATTTTAAATGGGAAATAATTGAAAATATAGAATTTAATGAAAATAAAGAACTTTTAAAACAGAATCTCTTAGAAAAAGAACAATATTGGATTAATAAATTAATTATAAAAGATGGAAAAAATATTGGTTACAATATATGTTTAAGGGCTGGTAGTTGTTTAGGTATTAAACTTTCAGATGAACACAAAAAAAAATTAAGTGATGGAAAAAAAGGTGATAAAAATCCTATGTTTGGTAAACTCGTTTCAAATGAAACAAGATTAAAATTAAGTGAAGCATCTAAAAATTGTTCCGAAGAAACTAGGAAAAAAATTAGTGAAAAAAGTAAAGGAAATAAATATAGATTGAATCAAAAAGCTAGTGATGAAACCAAAAAGAAAATAAGTGAGTCTAATAAAGGGAAACATTCATCACCTAAGAAATATACAGAAGAATCTAAAAAAAGATTAATAGAATCACTTAGAAATAGAATAGTTTCAGAAGAAACTAGAAAGAAAAAAAGTTTATCAATGATGGGAAAAAATAAAAAAAAATGAAAAAGAAAAAAAATATAGACATTTTAAAAGTTCCGGGATTAAAAGATTTGGATCCAAAATTACTTGATAAATATCCAATTTTAAAATATAGAATAAATCATTTTAAAAATGGAATTGATGTTCGAGGTATAAAAGATACAGATGCTAATCGTTGTGCATTGGTATTGGACGATTCTGTGATTGCTGGAGAATTCCATTTTTCATGTGTTATTAATATGCGAGAAGGGGGTGAACCTATTGGAAAGGTTGGCCCAAATATGCGAAAAGAAAGATCACAATGGTTTGAAAATCACAATACTTACGAAGATCCGATTTGTAAAAAAAGTTGTTTGGACGTTTGTATTTCGTATAATAACAAATACAGAGATTTACACAAATAAAATTATGAATTATTTAATTAGTTACAATAGAAGTGGTAATACTTGGTTGAGGTACGTCATTGAATATTTGACTCATCAACCTACTTGGGGACATGAAAAGTTTGCCATAAGTCAGAGATTTAAGAATTCACCCATTGTATTAACATCGGATGAACCTATTCTTGTCAAAAGACATGAAATCATTCCAAATGAAATTACAAAGGATGATAAAGTGATTCTTTTATTGAGGGATTACCATGAATGTATTTGGAATTCTATGGATTGTAAATGGGATAAATTTGAACCTGAATTCTTGAAATATTTAAGTTTGATTAAATTCTATGGTGATTTTCCGGGTGAAAAATTTTCAGTTAAGTATGAACATTTAATGGATAAACCAAAAGTTTGGATTGTTGCAATCTTAACATTTTTGGGTTTTGATCCATTCGATTTGGTTTTTAACGAAATGGATTCATTTATGAAAGATTACGAAAAACACAAAGAAAATTGTTTTTCTATTTACGATAATTCAATCAATACAAAGGATGGTCAGAAACCATCCTTTACAGATGAAGAATTAAGATTCATGAGATTGATACACGAAAAACATTGTTGGGAAAAAGGGTAATTATTTTCCGAAAATGTGTGAATGAATTTTATTAAACGATGGTTTTATATAATTCATCGATCCTACATCTTCAGCATCTAATAATTCAATATTTTCATCAAAAGTTCTGTATTCTAAACTATTATGCCCTTCCCATCCTAAATAGATAACAGCATCATATCCATGTTTCTTTAATAAATCTTCAAAACCGTGAGAATCTATAAGGTCAAAGACAACGACCTCTATATCTGATAGTTTATCTGTATCTTTTATTCCATGTTTTTCTTTACCATCAACTGATTTGTTATAATCAGTAACTAGTACATCTTTTAGAATATGTCGTAATTCTTCTTCGGTGAAATAGTGTTCTGATAAATATTTAACATTAAATTGTGAAGATATTTCACCATCTTGTTTCAAAGTTAATGGATTTTTAAAATTTAGATTGGCTATAAGTATTTTACCATTTGGTTTTAAAGATGCGTATCTTTCAGCGACATTTTTATCCTTAGTCCATGTTTGCATTTTGAATTCTCGTTTACCACCACCATACAAACCTCTATAATAAATATCTTTTCCGTATTCTTCAAATAGTTTTAAATATTTCATGATATTTATATATTTATTTTTTTGTTTCGGAAAATATCAATATCTTTGTATTGTTAAACTAAAAACCTACCCTAATGGAAAAGATGAAGATCCTGAAAACAGACAAATCCACTTATAATCAGTATGTTGAAGCTGGTTTATGGAAACCCAAAGGTAATGTAAAATTTAACAGTCAGATTTCCGGTAAAGTTGAAGCTGATGTTAAGGTAAAGGGTACTAAAGATAAGTTTGTCACAACGACAATTATCATCATTGACTATTTCTATAACAAAGTTGATTTTCGCAGGTAATGGAACATTTACATGGACAATCCTTTACTTGGGATATATGGAATGGTGGAAATTTAACAGAAATGTTGAAGATTCCAAATCGTGAAGAAACGATTATTGCAAATTCTGATGTTATTAGAAAGAATGCAATTGGATGGTGTAAAGGGACTGAATTAGTATGTAGGCCAAAGAAAGATACCGTTGCTGTTATGTTTATTACAGATGGTATTGAATGGTGGACACATTTAACGACAAATGAATTTTTAATTTGTTTTCCTGAATTTTATGAAGAATTTTAAATTAGAAAAAGGTTTATTAAATCGTTTGACAAAAATAACCAATCGGTCAAATGGTCAAACACAATTCTTATTTGAATTGTGTGATTGTGATTTTGAAAAATTACTTGAACTGGAAAGGAAATTGAAAAATAATTTCGTTGGTTGGGTTCCGGGTGATAAAGAATCATTGAATCATGTTTTAAATATGGGTGATGGTTCTGGTTGGTGGGATAAAATGTATGGAAAACTCACTTTCAAAAAATGTAAACCGATGGTTCGGTTAAAAGAATTTCCACAACTTTCCGGTTTATGGAATGATGAACTAAAAGAAAATCGTTGTGGATGTTGTTCACATGTTAAATATAGGACACAATTAGGAATCCATTGGAATGATAAAGATTTGTGTAAGTTTATTCAAAATGGTGGTGGACTTCCTAATTATTGGATGGATAAAGATTTCTTTGAAATGGCAAGACCCTATTATAAATCTTATACAAGTGATGAAAACAATGAATTGGAATGGGATTGGAATTACGAAAGAAATACATCTTGGACTGAAATAAAAATAGAAGAAGAAAAAGCATTCAAGAAATTTAAAGAAAAAATGAAAAAACAAAAACCTATATGAAAAAGAAAACCAAATTGAGTCCAGCTGATGAAAAATTCATCGCAAAATTTTTGAATCGTGATGGTAAATTAGATTTTAGTGTTGATACAATTACAAGACAAAATCCCATTTCCGGTATAAGTGCAGAAGTTGATCCCATTTGTGCAGCTTGTTTCGATTTTGCATATAGTGTTTATCAAGCAATGTATGTTGGTGATAAAGAACTTAAAAAAATTCATCCAGATCTTAAAATGACCAATGCTGTTTCAAATTATGATAGAGCAAGATACATTTTTATGAAACTGGATAGTGATGGTTATATGAAATTATTGGATTAAATTTTTTATATCACCGAAACTTCATACCTTTGTAATATATGTCATTCAGAAAAGAAAGAATAAGTGAAATAACAGAATGGACTCAAATGGGTGTCATGTGGGAATGGTGTGAAGTTTCGGACAATTCCCAAAATCAATATTTTTCTGACCATTGGAGTAATGTAAGAAGGGTAAGGAAAATAGAATCAAAAGATACCAAAATAGAACACGAATTAACAGGTAAGAAAATTCTAATTGATGGTAGGGAACTTACCGTTACATCCATACATAAACATTGGTTCATGGGTTTTTACCTTGTTATTCTATATGTAGATGAAAATGAATCACACGGTACATTTTTTTTCGAAAATATTAGTTGTCATTGTCCAACAATTACTGAAGATATAGAAGATAATAAAAAAAGAATTGTCATATTATGAATTTGAAATTTTCAGAAACATCGGTGTCTATAAAGAAATTAAGAGAACTTGAATACTTAGCTTTTCATGATGATATGACAAAGTTAAGGAACAGACATTTTTTGTTCAGGGAAGTTGATGTTATGAAATTCAAATTTATGTATTTCATTGATATTAATGGATTGAAAAAAGTCAATGAAAGTGGTGGACATTTCGCTGGTGATACACACATCAGAAAAATTGTTAAGGAAATCAAAAATTTATTATCCGTTACTGATGAATTTATCAGATATGCCGGTGATGAATTTATTGTTTTATCAAACGATGATGATAAATTAAAATCCACTTTTTTATATAGTGTTGGTAAAAGTAAAACCACCAAAAAATTGATTCCTACTATCAAAAAGGCAAATAAGAATTTAATTGATAATAAAAGATATTTAATCAATTTGATTAAAGAGACCGAAGAAATGGTTATAAATAAAAAACTTGAAAAATAATAAAATTATGGGCACTTATCAAGATTTTACGGCACAGGATGCCAGAAAAAACATGAATAGTTTAGAAAATTCCGTAAACAAAAAATTGTTAGAAGAAATTTTGCAAAAAATTGATGAAAAATCTAAACTTAATGAAGATTCATGGTCAACAAATAATATTTCTACTCCGGTTCAAGCTGAATTGGAAAAAAGAGGATTCAAAGTTAAATATTATAGTTGTCAATCACCAGATCCAAGGGAAGGACCATATTACACTATAAGTTGGTAACTAAAAAGAAATTTTTATGAAAGAAGTAGTACATGTATCATTTTGGAAAAAAGATATAGATGGTGAATCTCATGATCTTATGAGTTATTCTGCACCATTTTATCCATCATATAAAATTGGTGACACTATTTTTCTGGAGTCGAGAGAACATCCATATGTGAATGAAAAATTCAAAAAGGGTGAAATGAAATTAACCGAATTTTTGATTTCAGACATTCATCATTCAGTAAGACAAAATTTATCAAATATTCCTACGGTAGATAATATAGATGGTAATACATATTCCATTCCATTCTCTATTGATCATTCTATTTCAATGGAAGTATATCTAATTGAAAAAACATGAAAAAGATTTTTGTAATTATTATTTTCATCTTTACATCATGTGTTACTGGTGATTATAAATATAATATATCAGCCAGTAGGGGGGGAATATACCGATGAATATTACACTAACGCTTATGTAGTTAAGGGAAGTTGTGTGAAATTTGTCAATTATCTTGAAACCGACACAACTACCATTTGTGGAAGTTTCAGAATTAGAAACAATCAAAGAAAACATTAGAAATGGATAAGAAAACAGTTAAGGATGCTTTTAAAGCTGGTTACGAAAAAAGAGTAACCGAACAGTTACAAAAAGCATTAGATGGTAAAGGACAAAGTTCTGGGTATAATAGCAAAGAACTTGAAAAATCAGCCAATGATTGGGTTGAAAAGAATTGTGGTGATACTAAAATAAAAATTTGGGATAGTCACAATAAACAATGGTTAGAACCAATGGCCATTTTCTTTGATAACGAAGGTGGTATTTGGAAAATTGATGCTGTAAAACCGGGTGAAGAACCATTGTCTGATGGATGGTATGATTTACAAGGTAAAGATTTGAAGAAAATAACTATCACTGGATCATTTGACGAAGGAGGTAAAAAATGAGTTTAATTGTAACATATAATACAGACCAATATAAGGTAAAATACGGATATTGTACTAGTTGTTATGGATATAACGAAGTATGGAGGAACGAAAAAAAATCTAAATGTGCATGTTGTGGCAAAAAGATGTATCACATATCTGGAACAATTATTTATGGTTTTATTTTTATTGCGTTTATTGGATTATTCTTTTTGTCGTTGGCAAATTAAAAAATTATTATGGATGAACTTTATTTAGGACCGGTACCTTGTGATGAGGATTGTGCACAAGTGGGATCAGATGATTATTATAATCGATCAAGAAAAGAATGTAATGTGTTTATAAACCAATTAATTCGTCAGTTTGGCCAACCCCCAGAAAATACTCGATTTAAAATTAAATCAAATCCACACGATTTTGGTACTTATCATGAAGTTGTTGTAATTTTTGATGAACAAGATGATAAATCCATTGATTATGCTTTCAATGTGGAAAAATCAGCAAATACTGAATGGGATGATTTAGCTAGAACGGAACTTGGTATGATTTAAATCTTACCCTTCATAGTGATTTTCTTTTTTGGACCTTTCGATACTTCATCATCATCTTTCATTGATCCAAAATAGGAATCTTGATCAGTCACAATATCCACTCCATCAAGTAGTTCACCACGTTCACCAACAATACCACCCCTCATTGTGCCGCTCTGAAAAACTGAATCCATGACTCCGCCAGCAAAGTAACATTCTCTTAGTGTACAATTTTCATCTGTATCACAATTCTCTAATTTACAATTAAATACATCTGTGTTCACTAATGTACAATTTGATAAATGTGCGTTTTTAACATCAACATTAGATAACTCACATCTTATGTATTCACCACCAACTACATTACTATCAATTATCCCAATACCTTTTAATGTGAAAATGGTTTCAAAGTTAGCATCAACAATTTCCAATTTACTATTTGATGAATCATAATTTATTATACAGTTATTTAAATCATATATGTTTCTCATTATATCATATAATTTATCTTGTAATTGACTGTATTGACTTTTAACGATAAGGAATGAATCGTTTTGGTCTATTTCTAATTGAATGGTTGGGAATTCAGCGACAAAATTTTCCAAACGTGCAAAGTTTTTGAAGATGTTAATATTTTCGTCAAGATACTTTCTTAAATTATCAATATTTTCATCAGATAAATCTTCTGTAATACAGTTCCAAGATAAAGATATAAAATAATCCATCAATTCTATTATTTCCCTTGTTTTTGATTGGTAATCTTCACCACCGACATAACGAAATTCCAAACGACCATTGAATGATTCTTTTAAATTCACTCCGTAATATTTGGTATCATCTGTCAATTGAAAATTATTTAAAGTCAAATTAACAGCGTCAGTTGAATAATTATAACCTTTGAATGGAACTAATTTTTTGATAGATTTTGAATAAAAATTATCTTTACGATTAGGAAAATATTTAAAAATCAATTCTTCATCAATTTCTAATATCATCTTTAATTTGTTCACATCGGTAACATCTTTATCTTCAGTTAAATCCTTATCAAAGGATATATTTATGTGAATAGAACATCTATCATCTGTTTTTGCGTTATCTTGAAGTATTCTTAATATTTTCAATAGAATAATTTTTGCATTCACATAGGGCATCGGACCTGTAATTAATTCACACATCATTGGTCCTCCTGAATAATCTGGTTCTATTTTGAAATTGTATTCATCTGGTTCAAATTCGGAATGATATTTTCTTTTACCATGAACTTTAATGGGTGATAACTCACGATTCAATAATTCCAGTAATCTGTAAAAGGATCTCTTAGCATAAAATTCAAATTCAAATCCAATGACACTCTTTTTAAGAATATCAAAAAAGTTTATGTATTTATTTGAAAATGTTTCCAATTTTTTATCAATGTTTATCTTATATATTAAAAAACAAGATTAAAAATTTAATATATATACTTATACACCACCGGATAAATCCGGTTCAAAAATTAAATATTAAAATATGATATTAACAGATAAAGTAAAAATAAAAATTAGTAAAAAAAACATTAAACATTTTGAAAATTTAGGAATGAATGTCAATTTAAAAGATGAAATAATAATTAATCCGGAACAATTAAATAAGGGTAATTATATTAAAATCAAGGTTAAGTGTGATGTTTGTGAAAATGAAAAAGAATTAATGTTTAAAAAATACTTAAAAAATATTAAGAATGGTGGTTTTTATGCTTGTAGTAGTAAATGTAGTCAAAAAAAAGTAAAAGATACAAGTTTGGAAAAGTTTGGAGAAGAACATTATTCTAAAACTAAAGATTATAATGATAGTGTTAAACAAACATCAATTGAAAAATATGGATGTTTACATTCATCACAAAATGAACAAGTAAAAAACAAATTGAAGAAAACAAATTTAAAAAAATATAATGTGGATTGTGTTTTCAAAAGTGATGAAATTAAAAATAAAATTAGAAATACCAATTTAGAAATATACAATGTTGATAACCCATCTAAAAATGATATTATAAAAAATAAGATAATAAATAAATTAAGAAGATGGAATGAAAATAAATATATGGATATTTACAAAAAATATAACATTGTATCCATAAATTATGAAAAAGATGAATTGATTTTTAAATGTGATAATAATAAAAATCATAATTTTATAATTCCTTCGGATTTATTTCAAAACAGAAAATTATATAATACAATATTATGTACTGTTTGTAATCCTTCAAATTCTAGTAAATCCGGATTGGAACAACAATTATTTGAATTCATATCAAATGTATACAACGGCATTATTCTTCGAAATAAAAGAATAATGGGAAAACAGGAAATAGATATTTATTTGCCGGATTTTAAAATAGGAATAGAATTTAATGGTTTATATTGGCATAATGAACTAAATAAATCAAACGATTATCATAAAATAAAATCTGAATTATCAAATAAGAATAATATAAAATTAATTCATATTTATGAAGATGATTGGTTATATAAACAAGAAATAATCAAATCACGTATTCTTAATATATTTGGTAAAAATAAAAAAATAAATGGTAAAAAATGTATCATTAAAGAAATAAAGAATGTAGACATAATAAGAGAATTTTTAGTTGAAAATCATATAAAAGGGTATAAAGGGTCTTTATATAATATTGGCCTTTATTTCGACAATGATTTGATTAGTATAATGTGTTTTGATAAAAACAATAAATTAATACGATTTTGTAATAAAAATTTTTATGATATTGAAAATGGTTATGAAGAACTATTTAATTATTTTATAACGAAATATAATGTTAATGAATCTTATTCTTATTATGATATTGGATGGAATGATGATTTTTTAATAAAATTGGGATTTAAGGAGTATAAAAAATTAAATCCAACGTATTATTATATAATAGACGGTATTAGAAAAAAAGGAATAAATATGAACTCTATAGATATGATAAAAAATAAAAATTATAAAATTTATGATAGTGGTGGATTTATGATGAAATGGCAAAACTAATCACCTTTAATATATAAAAATAAAAAGATTATGCCATATCAATATTTTACAACACCTTATAAAAAAGAAAATTGGGAACCAAAATTTTTACTAGATACTACTGTTTCTTTCGGAAATAAAGGAAAATATGAAAGTGATGGAATAAAAGTGGGTGAAAATTTTTTCAATATTTACCCAGATTTAAAAGATGATTTCACTTCTAAAATGAGATTGAAATATCTAAGTACCTATAAGACAATAACATTCGAACCAGAAGATGATTTTAAAGATATTTTACTAAAGGTTAAACCAAAAGAACTTTCACTTAGAGTATTTGATAAAGCCGGATTAGGAATTAGAATGATTAAAATGTTCAATGTTCAATATCAAAAAAGTGAAAATGTGAATGAAATCAAAATAAAGTTTAAAAGTTTCGAAGATAAATATTTTTAAACTTTCACCAATAAAATACATAAAATAACAAAATAAAATGGCTGTAGTGGAATTACATATAAGGGAAAAAATTGTTTATGAATCGTTTAAGACACAAAGACAATTAAGTGAGACTATTCTTCTTTTCATTGAAAATAACAAAGTGGATAGAATAATATTCAAAGGTGATCCATATGAATTGAATTATAAAATGTTGAAAAAAATTTTATCTGATGATTGTCCATTAGTCATCAATGGTGATTATAGAGGAGCTTTTAGAAAGATATTGAAAATGACAAATTATGATCCTCTTTGTATGATATACAAAAAATAAATTATATCTAATGAAAGAAAAATATATGGAATTATTGAGTCTAGCTAAGTCATTACTTAGTGATGAATACGATTCTGAAACAAATCCTGTTATTGGATTACAAGATGAACAATTAGTTTTATGGGTTTTTTATAAAAATTTAAGTTGGACTGTTACTTTGGATGATTTCGATTTTGAAAATATTGAAAGTGAATTAATCAAGAGTAGGGAAGAAATGATTAAATGGATGGATGAAAATCCAGATGATGAAAAAGATGTATTTGGTATGAAACCAGAAGATTACGAACCTAAAAAAGAAGAAGATAACAATGGATAAGTGGTTGAAAATTATTAATGTAGTTTTTCTACAATGGTTTTTTATCAGATTGACAAAAAATTCGGAAAAAGTTATTACAGAATATAAAATACATTCCTTTGATATGATGGCTGATGGTCAAATCGGTTCTAGGGGTGTCGGAAAAACAGAAAATAGATATTGGTATTCTATACAAGGTTTTATAGTTCCTTGTACTGGTTGGTGGAGTGATTTTAAATTTGTCAGTAAGGAACCAATGTTTTGGAAAATAACCAAAGTTAAAGTTACGATTTAATATATACTGAAAAACCAATTCAGTATTTTAATGTTATCTTACAATCAATTTTTATTAGAATCAAAAAATTCAAAAGAAATTATCGTTTATCATGTATCCAATTCATTGGATCATATGTTAAAATCCGATTTTAGATTGGAATATGCGAGAGATTTAGCATTATTTGGAAAAGCTATTTATTTTTCCACATCACCAGACATTTATTACAAACCGTCTAGTGAAAATAAAATTTATAAATGTAAATTTTCTATTATTCCAGAAGAACCAATGTTGGATTTAAATTCAAAAATTACAGTTCTAGAAGCTAATAATATGTTGAAAGATTTTATATCTTGGTTTAAAATAGATGATGTAATTTTAGATAGATATAAATTCAATAAAAATTTTAAAACTCATTTACAATACGGTGATTTTTTTGAAAAAATTGCATCTTTATGTAGTTGGGATCACAACAAATATTTCAATACTTTTATTCAAAAATATTTAGGTTTTAATTCATTCAAACATTATCAAACAGGTTGGACAGATTTTTCACAAGAAAAAACAGATTATGGAACTGCATACGGATTATATAATCCAAAAAATATAAAGTATATTGATGGACCATTTTAAAAAAGAATTTAATAATTATGTTAAAATATAAAGAATTTATAAATCCATCAGAACAATATTTATATGGAAAAATAACTTTCGAACAATGGGTTACTTTTCAAGAATCGAAAATATTGAATGAGGGACTTTCGGATTGGTTAAAATCAATGGGAAATTGGATTAATGGTACAGTTATAAAAAGTATTGGATCTTGGTTTAAAAATATATTAAATTTTGGCACTGATATGTTATTAAAAATATATAAGATGGTTAAATGGATAATTGATACCATAGAAAAATTCAAGGAAAAACATAAATTTTTATATTACGTTATTTTAGCTTTTGTTGTTGTTTCAGCTGTTATTGCGTTTTTAATAATTACATCAAATCAAGTTAAGGCTGGTGATTTAAATCAAGAAGTTGTAAAACAGAATTGGGATCAATTAATCGGTTATATACAAATGAAAATAACAAACTCAAATTTGGAAGAAAGTCAATTAAAATTTGTAAATCAGGCTTGTCAATATTTAGCTGATCAAAAAGATGGAATTCTAGGAAATAATGGGTTTCAATATGTTACAGATAACATATCAGCTTATGACAATTTTGCTAAGACAATGAGTGCTGATTTTAAAGACACTATTAATAACATTGAACCCACATTGAAAGAACAGGGTAAAGATGTTAATACATATGCAAATGGTGTTTTGGTACAACTTACAAATCAAGTTCAATTCTATTGTACAACTTTTATGGAATCTTTAAAAAATATTACAAAATAGAATGATTGTAACATATACAGACTTTTTACTTGAATTTCAGAAACAAGATATTTCATTGTTGGAATCAATGGATGATTATTTTACCATAGGATTTGAAATCGAAATGGATACAGATCATAGACGAATTGGAAGTTTACCAAGACCACCAAAAGAAATAACCGAATCAAAAGAAATAACATACTCAATTCAAGATAGAAAAAAATTGATGGATATAAAATCTAATTTTCCAATATTTTTTAAAAAATATTTCAGTATGATAAAATTCCATCAAGATGAAACTGTATCAAAGGGAATCGAAATAGTTACCAATCCATTCAATAGTATAGAAGATAGTAAACAATTTATAAGTTTGTTTTTCGATGAATTTGAAAAACAAGATAAATGGTTTTTTACGGATAAAACAAGTATCCATATTAATATTGGTGTGAATAACAAAAAGAAATGGAATTTAGTAAAAGGTGTCCTAATGTTATCCGATGATTTTACATTTAAAAATATGGAATCGAGAAGAACTTCTGGTTATTGTAATAGTTTGAAAGATCAAATTATTTTCCAATTGAAAGGTAAAATTATCGAAACGAATGATATAAAAGAAATGGAAAATATCATAAACAATGTTATTGAAAAGACTTTCAAATTCACAGTCAAAACATTCAATATGAATTTGTGGAAATTATTTAATAAGGGTTATGTTGAATTTAGACAAGTTGGTGGATTACTAAATGAATCTATTGTAATTGATAAAATGATGTACTTTATCTATTGTGTATATCTAATGACATCTAAATATAAACAAGATGAATATTATAGAAAACTTTTCGGTTTTATACAGAAGATTGGTTAATTTTCTCTTTGTACTCCAAAAAAGCCCTTTCTATCATCTTAATAGATTCAACTTGATCACATTGAACTTTTAAATTCACTTTTGATAAAGCCTGAACTATTCTAGTAGCGTAGATAAATTCGGTATTTAAATCAGGGTTTTCCTTTTGTATTTCGTTAATACTAATTTCTGGTTCCATTACAATCTTTTATTTTTTGTATCTTATTGTTATCGTATATATTAAAATAACTATCTACCATTACCTGAAAATACTTATTGAATCTTTTAGTATATGTTGAAATGGTTATGATATTATCGTTTTCCCATTTGAATAAAGTTTTATCTTCATCAAATTTGATATTATCTATATTTATACCATTATAAGATTGTGAAATTTGTGGTCTTCCATATTTAGAAGCCAAATAAATTTCGATTAATTTATCTCTATCACATTTAAAATCAACTAGATAGTCATCATAAAAAATTAAAGTTAAATTTGTCAATATGACATCTAAAATTTCATATTTATCGGAATGAAATTTTCTAACAAGTTGACAATCGTTAGAATCTGTAATTTCAATGAATGTGGGATATTTTGAAATGACATAATCAATTTTGGTTTTGTTCAATTTAAAATCACCCAATCCACTTTGTGCATTGGTTCCAAAACATACCATTAAAAGTAATGTAATTAATATTAATCTAAATTTTTTCATTATTACTATCTATACTCTAATATAATAATAATGTTTTAATTTTCCAAATTATATCCTGAAAATTCTCTCATGTATGTAGAACATTTAGTTCCGTTACCATCTTTAGGATCTCTTTTACCATTACTACTTAAAAACACTTTAACCTTTTTTTGACCCACTAAATGAGCAGCGGCTAGTATTCCAGACTTTGTTATTTCAATACCATTGATCATCTTACCTATGTAATTCATGTAATCTTTCATATAATTTTCATTCTTCTTCAAAAGTTTGTCTAATGCTTCAACTTGTTTGTGATATGGAAATATATTTGGATTCTTTTTGAATTTTTTTACAGTAATATCACCCATTCCAATATCTTTCAAAGCTTGTCTACCAAATTGAAAACCACCTATATAAGAACCTTTTACAATATGGGCTCTACCAGATGATTCTCTTTGAAATAATTTGGAAATGAATTCCTCTTTTGGTTTCAAAAAATTTTTGAATGATACATAGATACTATTTGGATTATCTTTAAATAAATCAACTATTTCAGATGCGGATATCAAACTCAATGTTAATATAGCTTTTATGATAAAGAATGAAAAATATTTTTTTACTTTTAAATTACCTTTAAGATTGTTAATGGTTTTTAATAGAAATTGTTTAGCTTGTTCCTTTGTTTTAATATTTGAAATGAATTTTAATATCTTATCTTTGAAAGATTCATCAATTGATTCATCAATAGACAAAATGAATTTTTCTAATTTTTGTTGGAAAGTATAGTCATTAAAATTATAAATCATACCATATATATTTTTTTCTTAATGTGATTATTATTACCTTTGTATAAAATAAAAATATTATGAAAACAAATGATGAAATGTTGTCTCTTCTAATGTCATATTCAGATGATTATTTGATTAAGGCTACACAGGATTTCAAATTGTCGATTATTCCAGAAAATTCACCTTTGAGAAAATTAAGGGAAGAATGTTTTGGTGAAGAAGTTGGCACTAATTTCTTAATTCAAATTCTGAATCTTGGTGTATTACTTTCCATTGAATTGGGTCGAAGGATCTAAAGTAAGAATGATTTGATTTACAATGGACTGTAAAGAAATTATCAAAGAATATTGGGATACTGAATATTTCACAGAAAAGGAATTATCAGAACAAGGTGTCTGTATTTGTGAAAGGGATTTCGGTGATGATAATCGTGTAG
>Ga0247842_10001508_pt1 | contig 38776 bp, 36 predicted proteins | sample LaCruzMarch2015__3_FD_192411 | JGI IMG/M metagenome (GOLD analysis project Ga0247842, IMG submission 192411) | Freshwater microbial communities from meromictic Lake La Cruz, Castile-La Mancha, Spain - LaCruzMarch2015_19m | ecosystem: Environmental > Aquatic > Freshwater > Lake | place: Spain...
GTTTCTTTTTTTTGACAAGAAAATCTTATCTGGTAACATGGTTATATATGAAAAATCTTAATAATATTTCACAAGATTTATATAATTTAGTCAAGGACGAAGAAAAGCGTCAGCAAGAAATGATTAGTTTGATTGCTTCGGAAAATTATGTTTCAAAAGCGGTGCTTGAAGCAGCGGGCTCTGTTTTGACGAATAAATATTCTGAAGGCTATCCAGGAAGACGATATTATCCTGGCAATTTTTTTATTGATAAAATCGAAGAAGTTTGCAAAATAAAAGCCAAAGAAATTTTTGGACTTGGCGATGATTGGCAAGTCAATGTCCAACCCTATTCCGGCGCTCCCGCCAATTTGGAAGTTTATTTTGCCCTACTTGAACCCGGAGAAAAAATTCTATCGCTCAAACTTTCCCACGGCGGCCATTTGAGTCATGGTCATAAGGTCAATGTCTCATCTCATTTCTATCAAATTGTTCACTATGGAGTTAATAGCGAAGGACTGATCGATTACGACGAGGTTGAAAAACTAGCCGTCGCAGAAAAGCCAAAAATTATTATTTCCGGCGCAACTGCTTATAGCCGAGAAATTAACTTTAAAAGATTTGGCGAAATCGCCAAAAAAGTCGGCGCTTACCACTTGGCTGACATTTCCCATATTGCCGGACTGATTGTTGCCGGACTTCATCAGTCGCCATTTCCTTTTGCTGACATCGTTATGACAACGACTCACAAAACTTTGCGCGGGCCAAGATCGGCGGTCATTTATTCAAAAAAAGAAATTTCAGAAAAAATTGACAAAGCGGTTTTTCCCGGTTTCCAAGGCGGACCTCATGAACATATTATCTTAGCCAAAGCGATTGCCTTCGAAGAAGCGCTCAGGCCCGAATTTAAAGAATATCAAAAACAGATTATAAAAAATGCCAAAGTTTTAGCGAATGAGTTAATAAGATTAGGTTTCAAGCTTGTTTCTGGCGGTACCGATAATCATTTAATTTTAATAGATTTAAGGGGCGTGATTGATGCATCTGAAGCTGAAAAACTCTTGGAAGAATCAAATATTTTAACCAATAGAAACACGATTCCCGATGACGCATCGCCATTTAAACCATCGGGTTTGCGCTTAGGAACACCAGCTGTCACAACACGAGGCATGAAAGAAACGGAGATGAAAAAAATCGCACAATGGCTATCTATAATTTTAAAGAAGGAGGGGACACCTGCGGAAATTAAACCTCAGGTGATTGATCTGTGTAACAAATTCCCTCTTCCTTATGAATAATCCAAAAAGAGAAGTGATATCTGTTTGGGGCGTTGAACCTGAAGTTGGCGGTTATGGTATGGCCAAGTTTTCTCGCTCACATAAGCCATACCAAGAAACAGTTACCAATATTACCCAAACTCAAGCAAGCGAATTTTACAAAACTTTTTATTTGCAATATAAACATAAATCCATCGCTGATTTGGCGCATGGTATTTTTATTTTTCAGAATATTTCCAATTACCCAGCTCGCGAAGCGCTTTGGGACGATTCTTTATTGGATGGACAAGAAAGTTCGACGCGCTATCTGAATTTCACAGAAAAAGGCGTTCATATTCCTGATGAAGTTAAGGGTACAAAATTTGAAAAACGATTTAAAGACCAAGCGCAAAAAATGATTCAAGAAAATGTTGATTTTCAAAAATTCCTAAGAAAACCAGCAGAACAGCTTATTAAACAAGACATCAAAAATAAAAACGCTTCACCAGGAAAATTAGAAACTTTAATTAATAACAAAGTTTTTGATATTGCGCGCCAAGTCTTGCCGGTTGGCCACTATACCAACATGGGACTTGTTATGTCAGGGCGTACAGCGGAAAGATTAATGGACGAACTTTTAATTCATCCCCTGAAAGAAGTCAGAGATATTGCGCAAGATTTTATAAAAGCAGTCACGAAAACTCCCAGCTTCATACCTACAAAAAGTATTCATGAAAAACTAATTGCATTGCCAACAGTTGGCGGCTTTATTAAGCCGAATGATTATCGAAAAAAAGTTTTGGAGGAAATTGAGAAATGGGCACGAAAAAATGTTACGATTAAAAAAATTGACTGTTTTCCAGAAAAAAAAGCAATTTTAGCTAGAGGACACAATCTAGAATTAGAAACTTTATCAAGTTTTCTTTACAGAGTGACACCGTATTCATATAGGCATATTTTGCGATTTGTTGAAGGATCACCGCTTGCCAAAAGAAAAGAGTTATTCAAAATCATTTATGGTTTACGAGGAGAAGATGATGAATTGTTGCGAGAAATGTCATCGGGGAATCGATTGATTTTTGATATCACCAGCGATCTTGGTTCTCACAAAGACCTTCATCGCCACAGAAGATGCATAAAAATTGCCAAGCCATTTAATTCTTTATATGACTATGTCACGCCAAGCTACATAAAAGATGCCGGACTTGAGAAAAGATATGTTAAATCTATGAACGAAACGGGCGCCTTAGTCAAGGAAATGGAAAATACCAATAATGCGTCATTGTCTCACGCCGGTGCGATGCTTTTAGGTTATGGCTGGCGTAGGAGATATTTAATGAAAATGGACGCTACTGAATTGCAATATATTACAGAGTTAAGAACAAAACCGGAAGGCCATTTTTATTATCGCGAAATTGCGTGGTTAATGTTTCAGGAGTTTAAAAAACAATTTCCCAACCAAGCGCAATATATTCGGGCGTGGAATCCATACAATAGCTAATTGTTTATAAAGTCAGTACCTAGTGACTACCATTTGGTGTTTTTTATTATAAAAATTATGTCATTCCGTATTTAATACGGAATCCAAAGTTATTGTCTAATTGTTAGTTGTTTAGTTGTGGCGTTGTTTCGTCGTATAGTCGGTGAAAAAAGCACCAAATCTCTTGCATTTTATACTTGATTATGGTATAATAGACGATGAAAGAGGAGTTGGAGGTTTTCATACTAGCAAATCAAAGAAGGAGGATGAATGGAAGTCGTACTGCTTAAGAAAAACGAGGCAAGCGGACAGATGGAGTTTGCTAGCAGATCCTATATGGGTCTGTACGACGCTGCGAGAAGAGTCATTGAACTCTTAAGATTAGTAGCGAACTTGGTAAGGACAGATCAAGATACTCTGTCTCTCTATTATCACAACATAGCGGGCGAGTCATCTTGTGAGATGTACCATGGGTTTTTCGCCCCGGAGCACAATTCCTTGCTCACCAACTTTCTGAAGCAAGAGTTGTATCAAGAAGTGTTTAACAGAAACCTTGCCGGGTTCACGGATGGATTCATTGGCGACCACATGCCGAGATTCCTTGATAGTCGGGAGAACGATGCTGAGGCGAAGATCAAGGCGGTGTTCGTTGTACTCTACGGAAGAGCGCTGCGGCGAGAGGATGTTGAGCGTCTCGTCAAGCTTGAGTGGTGGAAACTTCTGTCCGTTGTTCAGCTTGCCGAAGATGAGCGGCTGAGTGCGGTTGAGGTTCTCGACCTTCTCGAACCAGTCGCCGCTTAGGAGAGCGGCCCGCGTCCTGACAGAAAGTCTGTCGGGACGCTTTTTTTATTATGGAAATTTATGTCATTCTGACCCTGTACCATATGGTACAGGGGAAGAATCTCTGAATTATAGTTTTGAATTTTAAGTTATGGTTTTGAGTTTTGCGCCTTGAGCTTTGATTTTCATCAAAACTCTTGCATTTTACATTAGATTGTGGTATAATAGATAGTGAAAGAAGAGTTGATGTTTTCATCGAATACGTAACCGAGGCAAGGAGGAAACGAGAATGCAGATGGAAGTAACCATATTCAAGAAATACGATTTTTTTGGAAATTGGGTGATCTGTCAAGAAGGCACAGGTCCCATGACGATTTCCGATGTCGTGCGGCAAATCATTCGGCTTCTGGGGACGACAGCGAGTCTTAACAGGATTGAAAGAGCTGGTGATCTTGCCCTCGATGTCGTGGATCCAGACAAGGGGACGTATCGGGGAGTGTATCACTCCTTCTCCGATCCGAAGTACGCCGAAGAGATCGTCGCCTGCCTCAAGGCGTCCCTGTTCTCGAGATCAAGAATATTCGGTGTACTGGAAGAAGATAGGAAGATCGGTGAGTTCATGCTCGATTTCATGCCGCGGTTCCTCGACAGTCCGGAAAACGATGTCGAGAAAAAACTCAAGGCAGTTCTCGCCGTGATCACCTACGGAGGCGCGAGGACACGAGAGGACATGGAACGTCTCGTGGAACTTAAGTGGTGGAAGCTTCTGGCTGTGGTTCGACTTGCTCGTTCGGAGCAGATGAGTGCAGTCGAGGTTCTCGATTTTCTCGAACCAGTAGTCGCCGCTTAGGAGAGCGGCCTGCGTCCCGGTAGAAGCTTACCGGGACGCTTTTTTATTATAGAACTAATGTCATTCCGCACTTAATGCCTGCCTGCCGTCAGACAGGCGGAATCCAGAATTATTGTCTAGTTGTTAGTCGTAAAGTCGTAAAGTTTGACACAAAAGCGCCAAAATCTCTTGCATTTTATACTTAATTGTGTTATAATAGATATAGAAAGAAGAGTTAGGGTTTGTTTCAATGGCGATTTGGTTGGAATGTTATTCTTACTAATTCGCTGTTGAAACGACAGCTTCTGGTTAAGTACCGGAAAAGTCCCGAAACGGGAGGAAATATGTCGAAGAAGGTTACGCTCACGAACACGAAAGCGTTAGCTCTGCAGATGGCACAGGTATGTGCTGTGCGTGCATACAGCGAGCTGGAGAATCGCTTGTTCATGCATGCGGAATACGATCCGATGGATTTTGTCCGTCCGGATGGTTGCGGCGAGAAGATCATTGATATGTCAATGACCCTCTATCCTCAGGATTTCAGTGGGAGTGGCATCACGATCGATGCCACATGTACTCTGAACTATGAGTACGGGAAATTCACAAGGGCAGAAGTTGTACTCAAGAGATGGTCTTATTCGGATATGAAGTTGGAGCACAAAAAGTTCGCATGTACCGTTGAGGGTGGCGAGCTTCGGGTAGTTGACTGCAACGCCGAAGTCAAGAAGACTGAAGAAGTGCCTGTTTCTCGTGGATTCTGGCGATCGTTGTTTGCTAGGCTCTTCACGGGAAAAGCGCAATAGGAAGAAGACAGAAGAATGCCTTAAAACAACAAGGAGAACCAGTCGCCGCTTAGGAGAGCGGCCTGTGTCCCGACAGAAAGTCTGTCGGGATGCTTTTTTTATTCCTGGATTCCTGCTTCCGCAGGAATGACAAAAACATAAAAACAAAAACTGTCGAGGACGGTCCTAGACAGTTTTTAATTTATTTTAATTGACTTTTCTCTATAAAGAATATACACTAAAAGTAGTTCTTCAAAAAAGAGAAACAAAAAGGAGAGGAAATGCGCATATTCATGCGGTGTCGTCGTCAGAAGCGACAAGAAGAAAAATACATTGATCCAGAAAACAGATCCTACTCTAGAGGTTTGGTATTTGGTGGTTCCATTCCAATTACTATTCCAGATGAAGCGATTGAGAATTTTTTTTCTGGAATCAGATGGCAAAATAAGAAAGCAAAAATTAACGGCTCATAAATAAGGAGGCTAATCATGGCAGGAGGATCTCAGTTTGCATTCGCGTTCTTGATGGGCATTATTAGCGTTTTTTCATTTCTCGGTCATATATTAATTCTAGGAATCGTTTTGGCAGTTTTGGCAGCTTTGATGATTATAAAAGGAATTCGGATATCGTCTATAGTTCTTAGTGGCGATCATCCCGAAAGAAGAGAAGATGAAGTTTTTACAGGAAATGTCTATACTGATGATTTCGATCATCTTAGAGGGCTATATGGTTCAGGAGTTCGTTTCGGAGGAGTAGCCTACACTACTGACGGAGGATCGCTTGCTGGCACAGCGTTGCGTCCTTGCTTCAGGACTATTGAATCCGTTGAGGCATTTGAAAAGAAACGAGCAAAAGAAGAAACAGAAGCAATTACAAGAACCCTAAGAGATGGTGGCGGACACGCGTTCATTGTTTAGAGAAAATAAGAAACACTATGGTCAGCACTCGGTGCTGACTTTTTTTATCAAAACCATGTCATTCTGAGGTCGCCTTAGGCGACCGAAGAATCCCGTGTTTCTTGTTGTGAGATATATTGGAGGCTAAGCCTCCAATATATGTTTGGAAAAACGAAAAGTAACTTTTATTTTACATTTTTAATTGATTTTTCTTAAAGAATATTATATATTGAAACTAAGTTCTTTAAAAAGAAGTCGACAAGAAAATCTAACGGAGGTACAGTATGCGAATATTCTCTAATATCTGGCGCAGGATCACAGGAAGAATTCGTTCTTGGCAGATTGCTGAATCTAGAATGAAGCATTATGGCACAGTTTTTGATGGAGCGATCAATGTTGATTTAATTGGCACGATGCCTGACACAAGGAAGAATGAACCGAACCTTACTCCCGAAGAAATGGCATTGCGAGCTGAAGAAACGAGAAGAAAAGTAAGAGAAGTGGCATTGCGAACTGGTTGTGAACTAGAGAAGAAACTTCGCAAAACAACCTTTACTCCATATAACGATAGAACTAGATATAAGGCAGCGGCATAGGGTGGCAGAGAAATGGGACTAATGAAGGTTGACGCAAGTAAAGTCAACATATTAAAAGAATTACCCGAAAGTGTAAGAAGGGAATACGAAGAAGATCCAGAAGGATTTGCGGCTAAAAGAGTTGCTTCAATGAGACAAACAATGAGAAATCTGGCAACATCCAGACGACTTGTGCGACAGCACACAAAAGCCTTGGCTAATAAAGATAAAAAGCATTGACGCGGAGTAAGGAGGCATAAGTGTGTAAAGAAAATAGTTCTTCAGTTTCTGCGGTTGATGATATCAACATCGACGCATTAGAAAGAGAACTTTGGGCCAGTATTCAAGCTGGCAGAGATGAGATTGAGAGCCAACAAGGGTTGGGATGGGAAAAGATATTCGTCGATTAAGATTTGAGCGTTCCGTAAAGCGGAACGCTTTTTTTGATTTTTGATTTTTTAATGATAAGATAGGAAAGTTCTTTAAAAATGAGAATTGATGTAGCTCTTCGACTTCGCCATTAAGAATTTATAATTTCGTGAATTCATCAACAAGAATCCCGCACCACATAGGGTGCGGGATGTAAGATTTTTTAAGCTCATTCTTCGCAAAAGAAATCTAACAAACTCTAAAGGATGGTGAAAATGCAGACGAAATATGGCGGAATTGATGCAGTATTTTTTGATGTCAGCGGAGTCTTAATTGACGACATGAAAGCGGTTTACGAAACTAATATGAGAACGGTTGAATCTCATGGACAAAAAAGAATCACAATTGAAGAATGGCAAAGAATTCAACCGATTACTTTGAAAAAACTTCTTGAAAAACTTGGCGTTGTTATGACACAAGGCGAAATTGATCGGGATTTTGAAAGAGTTTTTCTTGAGGTGCGTAAAGATTCAAGATTCGACTTAACTTTAATTGACGGTGCCGTAGAAGCGCTAGCTAAGCTTGAGCGTTCGGGCGTTAAGCTTTTCGTGGTAAGCGCTCACGCCAAAGATACTCTGGAATTAGAACTTGCAAAGCTTGGCATTAGGAGCTTTTTTGCAGGTGTCATTGGTGGGACAAGTCAAAACAAAGAAGCCGCAATTAGAGAATTGATTCGATCAAACAATCTAGATCCAAATAGGATTGTTTTTATCGGAGATACAATTCATGATATTATTTCAGGAAAAGCGGCTTTGGTTAAAACTGCGGCAGTTTCAACGGGATATAACACCCATGAAACATTAGCTGCGCAAAATCCAACAATTCCTGTTTCTCGTTCTTTGGATGAGTTTCTCAAAAAACTTGGCATCGATTAGTAATTTAAGATTTAATAGCGATACAACAAAACCCACCTAAGAGTTAGGCGGGTTTTTTTAATAGTAAATATAATTTGATATCCCGCATCAGAATAAATTCGGTGCGGGACATAAAAAACTCTAAATTCGCAAGCTCATTAAGAGTTTCTAATGGTTTTTTCCAAAAAATCCTTGATCTTCATTTCCCCGATATCACCTTTGCCTCTTTCTCTTATCCTGACAGTCTTAGCGCCAACTTCCTGATCGCCGATCACAAAAATATATGGAATTTTTTGCATTTCCGCTTCTCTAATTTTCTTACCAATCGTTTCATTTCTTTCATCCAGTTCAACCCTGATCTTTGAAGCTTTTAATTCTTTAACGATTTCTCTTCCGTAATCAAGATGTTTGTCTGATATGGGCAAAATCTTTACCTGCACTGGGGAAAGCCACATAGGGAAAGCGCCGCCATAGTTTTCAATCAAGACACCCATAAATCTTTCAAGAGAACCGAGCAAGGCACGATGGATCATAAATGGTCTTTCTTTTTCGCTTTTTGCGTTAATAAATGAAAGGTCAAATTTTTCCGGCAAATTAAAATCAACCTGAATCGTTGATATCTGCCATGTTCTGCCTAATTCGTCTTTAACTTTAATATCAATCTTTGGTCCATAAAAAACCGCTTCGCCTTCATCTCTTGTAAATTCCCATTTTTCTTGTTTAAGGACTTTTTCAAGAATTTCTTCGGCATCGCTCCAGCCTTGTTCCGATCCCAAATACTTGCTTTTATTTTTTGGATCACGAACGCTTAATTTAACTTCATATTCCCTGAAATCAAACTTTGTTAGAATTTCTTTAGTCAAACGAACAACATTTATTACTTCGCTTAATAATTGATCTTTTCCAGCGCAGAAAATATGGGCATCATCTTGAGTAAATCCGCGGACGCGAACTAACCCATGTAAAGTTCCTGATTTTTCGTAGCGATAGACCGTTCCTAATTCCGTATAACGGACAGGAAATTCACGATAACTTCTCATTGATGACTTATAGATTTTTATATGAAAAGGACAATTCATCGGTTTTAATTGATAATCGCCTTTTTCTTCCTTATCGATTTCTGCCATATGAAAAGATGGGAACATGCTATCTTTATAGAAACCAGTGTGTCCAGAAGTTTGCCAGAGTTTTAAATTGGCAATATGAGGAGTATTGAGCAGCTGATAGCCTTCTTCGAGGTATCTGTCCAAAACATAAGTTTCAATAATCCTTTTAAGAAGCGCTCCTTTGGGGTGCCAAAGAATCAGTCCTGGTCCGACTTCGTCATCAATGTGAAAAAGATCAAGCTGTTGTCCTAAGAGGCGATGATCTCTTTTTTCAATCTCTTCCTGAAGCTTTGAATAAATATCAAGCTTATCTTTTGACTCAAAGGCGACAGCGTAAATTCTTTGAAGTTGGGCGTTATTCTCGCTTCCTTTCCAATAAGCGCCGGCAAGCTTGGTTAATTTAAATCCTTCAGGATCAACTTCTTTGGTATTTTTAATATGAGGACCTTTACACAGGTCGGTAAAATCACCAGTTTTATAAATAGAAACTTTCTTTTCGCCTTCTTGTTTTAAATCGTGAATAAGCTCTAATTTATAAGGTTCATTTTTGAAAATCTTTTCTGCTTCTGAAAATGTTTTTTCTTCTTTGACAAAATCAAGATTTTGTGCGATGATTTTTCTCATCTCTTTTTCGATTTTCAAGAGGTCAGCTTCGGTTATCTGCGATGACCTGTTTGTTAATCCGTGAGTATCTGTCTGCATGCCAAAGTCATAATAAAATCCGTTTTCAATAGTCGGCCCAATACCAAAAACCACTTTCGGATAAAGTTTTTTGACTGCCATCGCCATAATATGAGAGAGGGAATGGCGAATAGAATTAATATTTTCCATGTTTATATCGTAAAATTTAAGTTTTCATAGCCAATCACAAATTCAACTATAAACCGTAAACTATAAACATTAAATAAATATTCAAAAAATATTTAAAGTCTAAAGTTTAAAGTCTAAGGTGAGCTAAGCTCGCTCACTTTTTCACAAATCATCTTTGCGACATCGCTCCTGGTATCAATTTTTCCTTCAACCAAGATGATCTTATTTTCCACCCAAATACTAGGATCTCTGCGCAAAAGCTTGGGAAAAACAATCACTTCTATTTTTCCGGTTAAATCTTCCAGTTCTACAAATACCATTTGATCGCCTTTCTTTGTAACAACTCTCTTGACAGAGCTGATTATACCGCCGATTTTTTGAGTGCTTCCATTAAACCCAAAGCTAGTATCTATATTATCTATCGGAAATGTTCTTTTTTCAAGAGTTTTGCGATATTTTTCAAGAGGATGGGATGAAACATATAATCCGAGAAGCTCTTTTTCCCAACGAAGGGTTTCTTGGCCATCGACATCTGGATATTTTTTGAGCTTGAGGTTCAAATCCTTGACATCTTGACCAGCAAAAAGGCTGGTCTGGCCATTGGCTTTGTTTTTTTGATTTTCTTTAGCGATTTTAAGAATATTCTCTACATTCCCTAAAAGCGTGCTTCTTGATTCAAAAGCATCAAGGACGCCAGCTTTTATAAGAGATTCTAGTGATTTTTTATTCAAATCTTTATGATTGACTCTTTCAATAAAGTCCTCAATATTTTTATAAGGCCCATCAGTTTTTCTTTCGTGGATCATCGCATCAATTAGATGGTCGCCAACATTTTTAATCGCTGTTAGTCCGAAGCGAATCTTATTTGGAGATGCGTTTTCTTTTTCTGGTTTGACGATTGTGAAATTTTCCCATGATTCATTAATATCTGGCGGAAGAACTTCAATGCCCATATCACGAGTAGCATCAACTAATTTTGCAATCCGATCTATATTGGCACTCTCCGAAGTCATCAAAGCGGCCATAAATTCAGACGGAAAATGAGCTTTCAAATAAGCGGTTTCATAAGCGATATGAGCATAGCAGGCAGCATGGGATCGGTTAAAGCCGTACTTTGCAAAGGGCTTGATGAATTGCCAGATCTGGCGGGCAATATTTTTATCAATCCCATTTTTAATCATTCCTTCAATCAATTTCTTTTCTTGATCAGCGAGAAGCTTTTCAATTTTCTTACCCACCGCTTTTCTTAATTGATCTGCTTCGGTATAGGTCAATCCGCCCAATTCCTGAGCCAGCTGAATAATTTGTTCCTGATAAACAATAATCCCATAGGTTCTCTCAAGGCCTTTTTTTAATTTAGGATGAATGTATTCTGGCGCTTCAAGACCGTGCTTTCTTCTAATGAAGCTAGGGATAAGCTCCATCGGACCGGGTCGATAAAGAGCAACCATCGCGATAATGTCTTCCATTTCTGTTGGCTTAAGCTGTTTTAGATAACGCGTCATTCCTCCAGATTCAAGCTGGAAAATGCCGATAGTTTTACCGTCGCGCAAAAGCTTGAAGGCCTTATCATCATTCAGAGGAATGTCGGAAACTTTAATACGCTGACCGCGGGTGGCTTTGACAATCTTAAGAGTGTTTTCAATAACGGTTAAGTTTTTCAGTCCCAAAAAATCCATTTTCAAAAGCCCTAGCGATTCAACCGCGTGCATTTCATATTGAGTAACAATAGTTTTATCGCTTTGAGAGGCATATTGTAATGGCGTGAAGTTAGAAAGAGGTTCTTCAGTAATCACGACGCCGCAAGCGTGAGTTGAAGCATGGCGAACCACGCCTTCAAGTTTTTTCGCATAAGTAATCAGTTTTTTTGCATCCTCGTCTTTTTCGCAAAGATCTCTGAGCTCGGTAACTTCTTCAAGCGATTGTTTGAGCGAGTAACCAAAAGGAATCATTTTAGCGATTTGATCGCAGAAAGAATAAGAAATTCCCAAAGCGCGCCCGACATCTCTAATCGCCATACGCGATGCCATTGTGCCAAAAGTGATAATTTGCGCAACCCTGTCTTGTCCGTATCTTTGACGAGCGTATTCAATGACCTCATCGCGTCTCACATCAGTAAAGTCAATGTCAATATCTGGCATGGAAATTCTGTCTGGGCTCAAAAATCTTTCAAACATCAAATCGTATTCTAAAGGATTGACATCGGTGACATTTAAAGCATAAGAAACCAAACTTCCAGCTGCGCTTCCTCTTCCCGGTCCCACAACAATGCCATTGTTTTTCGCCCAATTAATGAAATCCTGAACAATCAAAAAATACGAAGCATAACCAGTTTTTTCGATAATTGAGAATTCATAATTAATTCTATCTTTGACGACCTTTGTGTCGGCTTCTTTTTTAAGGCGCTTCTTTATGCCTACATTAACTAATTTTCTTAGATAAATAAGAAGATCAGTTTCTCCCTCGGGCAAATCAAATTTTGGCAGATGAATTGTTTCCAAATCAAGCTTAATATCGCATTTTTTAATAATATCTTGCGTAGTTTCGATTGCAGATGGATAATCTTTGAAACTTTTTGCCATTTCTTCCGGCGATTTCAACGAAAAATCATAATTTTTCATTGTTAGTCGATCTTCGTCAAAAACTTTGTTTCCCGTCTGAACCGCCACCAAAATATCTTGCGCAATCGCATCGTCAGGGTTGATATAATGCGAATCTTGGGTGGCGACAATCGGCACATCAAGCTCTTTAGCAAGCTTTGCCATCGCTTTATTGGCGATTTCTTGCTCCTCGAGTCCGGGATGATGTTGAAGTTCGAGATAAAAATCGCCTTTTTTGAAGATTTCCTTCATTCGCAAAATAATCTTTTTCGCTTCATCAATTTTTCCCGAAAGAATTGTTTTGGGAATATGTCCCGAAAGGCACCCCGACAGCGCAATCACGCCCTCAGAATAATTCTCTAATAAATCGTAATCAACGCGCGGCTTATAATAAAAACCCTCCAAATGAGCGAGAGTTGTTAGTTTCAAAAGATTTTTATAGCCTTTTTCGTTTTTGGCAAGCAGGATTAAATGATAATTGAGCGCATCGGACTTCGATTGCTTATTCTTCATGCCGCCCGGCGCAACATAAGCTTCAACGCCAATAATCGGTTTGATGCCACGAGCTTTGGCTTTCTGATAAAACTCAATGGCGCCGTACATGACGCCATGATCAGTTAGCGCAATTGCGTTCATTCCATCTTTTTCGCATTTATCGAGAATTTCATCAATCTTGGAAAGCCCATCAAGTAAGGAATAATGGGAATGGACATGCAAGTGTGTAAACAAAGATTTCGCCATAGCCTACAGGGATTAACGAAGTTTAAAATTAAAAATGCAAAGTGCAAAATGTTGGAAGAATTTATAATTTTAAATTTTACACTGTGATTTTGAACTTTTCCATCTTCCGTCAAGGTTCTCCGACATTTTGTCGGAGGTTCTTCCTTTAAACTTTTCACTTCCTCTCTATTCTAAACTTTTTTCTCCCAACTTCAATTGGGGATAAGTGTTGTTTTTTATAAGAAACCTATGTCATTCCTATATTTTCTATGTCATTCCTGATTAGTTTTTGTCATTCCCGCGCCTGCCTGCGGTAGGCAGGAAAGCGGGAATCCAAAGTAATGTCATTCTGACCCTGTACCGTATGGTACAGGGGAAGAATCTCGTGTTTTGCGCTTTGAATTTTGATTTTTAATTAAAACTCTTGCATTTTATACAAGATTATGATATAATGTAAGTAGAGAGGAAGGTTAGGGCTTTTACTGCACATACAGGTCAAAAAAAGGAGGACAGAATGAGAATCGAGTTTTTCGAACGAATGAAAGACGGCACCATGGAAAAGATCTGTGAGCGGAGAGCTTCTGCTCTTTACGATATGGTTTCCAGAGTGGTCCGGTTGCTGGACATTCTGGCAACGAATCTGGTGAGGGAAGGGGATGATCTTTGCCTTTACTACGTTGAGCAAGGAGACACCCTTTGTTGTGAGAAGTTCGTTGGGTTTTTCGATCGGCGGGAAGGGGTCGGGCTTTTCGCGAACCTTCTGAAGCAGGAGCTTCTCAAGATCGTCAGAGAAAAGGATTTCGGCGGATTTGTGAAAAGTTACATTTACAACTATATACCAGGGCTTCTCGAAAATCTCGAGATGGATCCTGAGAAGAAGCTCAAGGCATTTACTGCTGTTCTCTACGGCGGGGCGCGACAACGAGAAGATGTTGAGCGTCTCATGGAGATGGATTGGAAGGACCTCATCTCAGCGATCCGAATCTCTCAGGACGAGGGAATTGGCGCGGTCGAGGTTCTCGACATGATCGGTGTCTAAAAAGACCAAGAAAGCAAGGAGGGAGAATGGAAGTTATTTCGCATGAACTAAACAGAAAAAGCAGACAGATGGAGGAGACTGGACGATCTTATGTGGCTCTGTACAATGCCATAAGGAGAATCCTTGTTCTCTTGGGAAGTTCGGCGACGAACTTGAGTATTGTCAGAGACGGAGAAGGCGCCTTGTTTCTCTATCACAGAGAGAGGCGTGTCGGGTTTTGTGAGGTATTTCACGAGTTTCTTGGCGAAGATCGTGAAGGACTGTTGATCGGTCATATTCTCTGGCAGGAATTTGAGAGTATGTTGCGCGAACTGAAGATCACCGGATTTGAAAGAGGCTTTCTCGATGACTATATGCCGAAACTTATCGGCAATCCGGAGATTGATGTTGATCGGAAATTCAAGGCAGTTGTTGCTGTTCTCTATGGCGGGGCGCGACGACGAAGCGATGTCGAGTGTCTCATGAAGCTAGATTGGAAGGATCTCATTGCAGCCATCCGAATCGCTCAAGATGAAGGGATCGGTGCTGCTGAAGTCGTCGATTTCATCAAACAGCCAGTCGCCGCTTAGGAGAGCGGCTTGTCTCGACAAAGTTGTCGGACTTGTCCCCTGGTAAGCGACCGGGGGACTTTTTTTGTTGGAAATACCACAAAACTCTTGCATTTTAAACAAGAATATGCTATAATATAGATGAAAGAGAAGTTAGGGTTCTTTACTGCACATACAAATCAAACAAGGAGGGCGGAATGAGGATCACTTTTATGAGACAGAGAAAAGGTGAGGAAATGAAGGCGATCAGGGGATCTAATAGCGCTGATCTTCCTGCTGTCGTGAGGGAAGTCATGGAACTTCTGGACCGTACGGCGACGGACTTAGTAAGGACAGATCAAAACGATCTGCGTATCTACTCCTACGATACCGTCACAAGCGAGCCAGTTTGTGATGTGTATCACGGGTTCTTTGATGAGGAACACAATGATCTTGCGCTTACCTCCTTTTTGTATAAGGAGATGGGCTCGAGATTAAGCAGGAAAGGGCTTGTCAGATACAAGACGGATTTTTCGGTTGTTTATATGTCTGATATTCTTGCCAATCTCAGACTTGATCTCGAGACAAGGCTGAAGGCATTCTTCGTTGTGGCTTGCGGAGGAGTGTGTCAACGAGAAGATGTCGAGCGTCTCATTAAGATGGATTGGAAAGACTTGATCGCGGCGATCCGAATTGCTCAGGACGAGGGGATGAGCGCGGTCGAGGTTCTCGACTTTATCGAACAGCCAGCAGTTGCCGCTTAAGAGAGCGGCCTTGTCTCGACAGAATTGGTGGATCTGGCTTCGACAAGAATAGGAAGTTGCAGGGGAGTCAGCGTGCTCCCCTATTTTTTATTAAAAAGCAAAACATATAAAACGAGATATGTGGGAGGCTCAGCCTCCCACATATCTCAAAACTTTAATCTTTTAATTTTTATTAATATGATATAATAATATAAATATAATTCTGATATGAGAAAGATAGAATTCATAACATCCGATATATATTTGTATCACATTTATAATCGTGGAGTAGATAAGCGAAACATTTTTTTAGAAAATGATGATTATGTTCGCTTTATCCATGATCTTTTTGAATTTAACGATACAAAGCCAGCTAAAGAATTTTCTCGCGCAAAAAATACAATCGTCAACCAAGATAAAAGAAAACTAAAAGTTGAAATTCTCGCTTTTTGTCTCATGCCGAATCATTTTCATTTATTATTAAAACAAAAAGAGGACAGAGGAATTAAAGAATTTATGCATAAAATAGGAACTGGATATACAATGTATTTTAATAGAAAAAATAAAAGATCAGGAGTGTTATTTCAAGGTAGATTCAAGGCAAAACTTATAGACAATGAACCATATTTCAAGTATATGCCCCACTATATTCATGCCAATGCGCTTGATTTATTTAAATTTGATTGGCGCGAGCAAGGTGTAAAAAATACAAAACAAGCATTAAAATTTTTAGAAAAATATCGTTGGTCCAGTTGTCCGGACTATCTAGGAAAAGCGAATTTTCGATCAGTTATATCAAGGAATTTTATTAATAGCACATGGAAAAGTTCGGAATATTATAGACAGGATATTGTCGAATATTTGAGAAATAGAGATATGTGGGAGGCTCAGCCTCCCACATATCTCGGATGAAATTTATAATAAATGACAGGTGTCTATTATTTTGTTATTTGTCTGATAACGATTGACTTTTGGAGTCAAATAACATAAAATATCATTGTTATAAAATAACATGCCCAGGTGGCGGAATTGGTAGACGCGCAGGTCTCAAAAACCTGTGAGATCACTCTCATGTGGGTTCGATTCCCACCTTGGGCATTTTTAATACTATGAATCTAGAAAGATTAATTTTACAAGAACAAGGAGAATCAGGCAAATCCGAGAAAGAGATTGCCTGGGAAAACGAACGAACAAAAACTGACGGAATTAAAGATCGTCTCGATTTAGGCGTTGACGAAGCCATAAAGGAAGCAGTTACAGCTTTTAGGATTCATGGATTTACCACTAGTCAATCTTGCGAAGGACACAGGCATGAAGAGATAGATGGAGAGAAAGATGATCATGGAGCATCTTTTCCGTGGATTGAAATTTATGCCCCAGAGCCTGAAGGATGGGAAGAGAGCGAAGAGAAAAAGAAAGAATGGGCAAAAGCAAATTTAGAGCAACAGCAAAAAATGACGATATACTTAGAAGAATTTTACAAAAACAGAAAAGTACTGTTTGATGCAAGATTAACTTTTGACCCCATAGGAATATTTGGTGGTTTTCGAGTTCAAAGTTTTGGAGCAAGAATGATAGAATTATTACCAAGAGAAAAACAGCTTGAAAAACTTGAACTTTATCGAAAAGAAATTAATGATTTCGCAGAATTTTTAAAAGAAAAATATTTTTCCGAAAGATAATTTTGAATATTTGCTATTTTTACAAAAAAAAAGACCATAATTGGTCTTTTTTTTGTGGCGAGAAGTTTATTTTGCTTGACTTTTTGTGGTCAATTATGATAGATTATCTGTGTGTACTTTAGTTTGATTGTTCTTTAAAAGGAGGAAGGATGGTAGAGATTGTGATGATGGGATTATTGAAAAAAGCTCTGGATAATACATTTGGTAGAATTTGTGATCACATAGGACCATTATTCAAGGGCGATCTTTATTGGACAGAATGGCGCGAATCATATTTTGTTGAAGAAAGATATCGATTTTTTTTCCTTGGATTTATACCAATTAGGGTAACGAAATATCTCGTTTGTGTTAATCTTAAAAAACTTGAGGAAGAGAATATAGTTCATTGTACGGTTTATAATCCATCTATTCTTGAAGTGGTAAAAGAAGAGATGACTAAATACGCCGAAGAAATTAGTGCGGATAAAGTTGCGATTGATGAGCGTTACGAAGATTAATAAACTCAATAGTGGTTAGCGTAGTTGCTAGCCACTTTTTTGTATAAAAAATCCCCCGGTTGCTTACCGGGGGACGCCTGCCTTCTTCTGTTACTTAAGGCGGATTGGCTTGTCCTGAGTGAAATCGAATGGCTCGCCTTTCTGCTTTTATTGCCTGGCGCCGTTTGATTCGCCTACCGAACGTTGTTGCCTGAAAACGATTGGCTTGTCCTGAGTGGAATCGAAGAACTCGCCTTCCTCGTTTTGTTGCTTGTCTACGATTGGCTCGCCTTGCCAGTGCTTGTTGCCTCCCTCCTATTGGCTCGTCTAGGCCTTATTGTTGCTTTCCACCCATTGGCTCGCCTCACTTCGTTTGTTGCTTGTTTACGATTGGCTTGTCTCGAGCTTGTCGAGAGACTCGCCTTGGGGCTTTTGTCGCCTCCTGAACATTGGCTGTATTGAAATGTTAGCATTTTTATAAAAAAAGTCAATAATTGTAAAAAACTCTTGACTTTTTGACAAACTTATAATAGGATATAGAAGTTCTTCAAAAAAATAACACAATGTAATCCCACACTACATTGAGTGCGGGATGCAAGATTCTCTAAGTTCATTCTTCACTAAGATAATCTAGCAAATCTAACAAAGGAGGCAGCATGCCAAGGAAAGGAAGCGGAACAGCGGTACTCAATCCGGAGATTCAGGAGTTTGTTGATGCTGTGGAAATTGAGAACCTGGATAGTCTATATAGGATTTTTAGGCGAATTGAGGTGGCAAGGGTTGCTCTTCAGACAAGAAAATCTCATCTTGCAAAACAGGTAGTTTGTCCGGAGTGCGCTGAGCGTTTTGGCCCTGAGAGAGCAATTTGGGTTCCAAATAAAGCAATCAAGTCATGTCCTCACTGCACGCAGTGTGGCAGAAATATCGCGATTTACCTGGAATTTAATAAGGAAGATAGAGAGGAAGGTAAGCCGAAATCAAAGAAATTGCCAGACATTTGTCCTCATTGCGGCGGCAAGATTTGCAAAGAAGCAAGCTTCATCCCAGCTCCCAAAGAAGATCTTCATGTAGAAAGGTTTTTGCCGGAATTTACTGTTCTAGAAGATGGCATAAGGTCAGTTCTTGAAGAGAGGGTCAAGGAACATCCTTTGTGGACTACTTGGGCGAAGGATGTTAAGGGCATGGGGCCAGCGACTCTTGGTAGAATCATGGGAATGTGTGATATCAAGCGTTTGACATCTGTAACCAAAATGTGGACACACAGCAGATTTGGTTTGAAAGATGGTCAAACACAGAGATCCGTCAAAGGAAAGCCTGACGACTTTGACCGGCAACTTAGGTCAGCTTTCCATCTTTTAGGAATATCTTTAATGATGCAGCAGGGAGCTTATTACGACTTCTACTTGATGCAAAGAGAGCGGGCCGAGAAACTCGGGCTTTCCAAAGGACATGCCCATAATCGCGCTCGATTTGAGATGTTGAAACTGGTTGCATCTCACATTTGGCGAAAGTGGCGGGAGGTTGAAGGACTTCCTACGCCTATGCCTTATGTGATTGAATACCTTGGTCATAGGGACTATATTCCTCCTGAGAATTGCACAGGAGAGAACTTTAAAGGTTTTGTAAGTTTACCGGAAACTCCGGAAAGCATCAGGGCAAGGCGAGAAGCTGATGCCAAGAGAGCAGCAGCACAAGCTGCTTTAGTGGATTTGGAGGAAGAAACAGCTTAGAGAGACGAGGGTAGTGGAAGCACTACCCTTTTTTTATTGACTGCGTTTCTGAGTAAGCGAAGGTTACACAGTCAATAATCCCGCACTGTATTCACTTGTCCTGAAGCGAATTTATTCTGCTGCAGGATACTGGTGCGGGGTATTGTTTTTTCTTGACAATTCTATGAAAATTAATATAATGAAGGAGAGTTCTTTTAACTAACAAAAAAATAGCCTTAAGGAGGAAGGCAACAATCATACTCAGGCAAGTCAAATGATGCTAGGCAACAATACGTTGCAAACGAGCCAATTTTGCAGAGGCAACAAAAGGACGTAGTCGAGCCAACTGTGGAGAGGCAATAATGTGGTAAAGGCGAGCCAATTGTTCATAAGCAACAAGAAACAGCAGGCGAGCCATTATTCGGAAGGCAACAAAAGGCTCAAGGCGAGTCAAATCGCTCCAGGCAATAAAAGAAGAGAGGCAAGCCAAATACCGAAAGGTAATAAATGCAATGAGGCGAGTCCATAAGGAGTGAGGCAATAACATAGCTTAGGCGAGGCAGACCACAATAAACAACAAAGGAGTCAAGACGAGCCAATTAGCGGTAGGCAATAAAGAGGATAAGGCGAGCCAAAGATCTACGGGCAATAAGCCTCCTTAGGCGAGCCAAGTGAGCGCAGTAACAATCGGTCGCAGGCGAGTCAACTCTCCCAAGGCAATAATCAGGGAAAGACGATAGGGTGGTAAAAGTACCACCCTTTTTTTATTGAAGAACAGTGAATTGTATGATCATACTATTGCAATAAAGAGAATATTATGGTAGTATATTTTTGTATGGAAACAAAAGAAAAATTTGAAATTTCTGAGCTAGAAAAATTTCTCAAAAAACATGAACTTGAACACATTCATTCAGATGTTTTTGAGAGAATTATAATTTTAGTTATTGCGGCCTTGGGTTTGATCGCTGCGTTGGCGTGGGATGAGGCGTTGAAACATATTTTTGAAGAGATATTTGGCGGCAAAGGAACGCTGGGCGAGGAAATTTCTTATGCGGTAACGATAACTATTATTACTGCATTCATCTCGGTACGACTAGGAAGGTTTTTCCCAAAACGAAAAAAGAAATAACCTATATTTTTTTTATTCTAATACACAAAACTAAGTTTTGTGTATTTTCGTTTTACATAGATATGTTGGAGGCTTAGCCTCCAACATATTTCATTCTTCAATAATAAAATCTTTAATATTTTGCAGGTTTATGTCCTTTAACCAGTTGTGCATAAGTTTTTTATAATTTTCTGGACTTTTCCAAATTTCATTTAAAAATTGATTAGACACAATAGAAGGAAAATTTTTTTGACCAATATAATCTAAATAACTTGACCAACGATAATTTTCTAAGAATTTTGTTGCTTTTTCTATACTTTCAATGTCTATTTTTTTCCAATTAGGATTGAATAAACTCAATGGATTAGAATGAATATAGTATGGTACATATTTGAAATAACTTTCATCGTTAATTAAAATTGCTTTAAATGTGCCTTGAAACAGAGTGCCAGATCGTTGGTATTTTTTGTTAAAATACATAGTATATCCAGTACCCAATCTTTGCATAAATTTTGCAATACCTAATTCTTTTTTTTGTCGTAATAAAAAATGATAGTGATTGGGCATTAAACAATAAGCCAAGATTTCAATAATTATTTCTCTTTTTTTGTAACAGGCTGTATTTTCAATGGAATTTTGACAACGAGAGAATTGCTTAGCTGGTGTGATATCATTGAATTCAAAAAGGTCATGAATAAAACGGACATAATCATCGTTCTCTAAAAAGATGTTTCGCTTATCTACTCCACGATTATAAATATGATATATGCAAGTAGAATCTGAGATAAAAATGGTTTTTCTCATATTTTTTCATTTTTTATACATATGTTTTGTTAATTTTAATTATATCATAAAATATGTTGGAGGCTTAGCCTCCAACATATTTATTATTTCTTAGTTAGGAATTCAATATCTAGTACTCTTGACTCTTCGACTTCGCTCAGAGCGAGCCCTTCGACTTCGCTCAGGGCGAGCCAATAACGTAGCTATGAGTAATCAATTTATAAAAGACTTGTTTTAAGGTCATCAATAAATCAGTCCCGTGGAAGAAACGACAAGAGATGTTTGGCCCCGCGCAAAAACGATAATTGATTTTGCCTTATTTCATTATTTATAATGTGGTTACTATTTCCATGCACTCAGCTATGGGCTTAATGGTCTAAAACTTGCTATGCTCGTTAAGACCATTTAGCACTCTTGACATGGGAGTGCTAAGGGAGTAAACTATGTAGTATAAACTTTAGACCTTAAACTATAAACAAGGAATTAAGCGCTATGTTTCGCACTTTAATTTCTAATTTCTAATTTCTAAATTCTAACTTCCAACTTCTAGATTCTGGATTTTATTCATGGAATTAACTAACAGACAAAAAGAAGTATTGACTTCAGTAATTCAAGAATATTCTAAAGAAGGCAAGCCCGTGGCTTCGCTTGATTTGGCTCAAGAATATGATTTTTCCGATTCACCAGCAACCATTAGAGCCGAGATGAATTTTCTTGAAAAAGAAGGATTTTTGGAAAAACCCCATACTTCCGCTGGTCGCGTTCCAACAGAAAAAGGTTATCGATTTTATGTTAAAGAATTGATGGAAAGAAAAGAATTAGGAGAAGGCGATAAGAGAAAAATAAAAGTCAGGGTCAATGAAATAAAAGAAGAAGATGATTTTCATCAAGAATTGGCGGAGGTTTTGTCTAATTTTAGCAATTCATTGGTAATGGTTGGCCAGGAAGAAGAAAATCATCTCTATTTTTCTGGACTTGATGAGCTTCTTGAAACAATGGATAAGGAAATGTTTTATAGCGTTGCTCATTTTTTGGAAGAAACAGAAAGGGACATGGATGACCTTGTTGAATATTCAAATAATGAGCCAAGTATTTTTATTGGCCAAGACCACCCATTACTTAAGGGCGCTAAATGCGGACTGATAGTCTCAAGATATCAAAGGGGCAGAGATAATGGCGTTGTTGCTCTCTTGGGGCCAGACAGAATGGACTATGAAAGAAATCTTTCACTAATTCAATATATTAATAAAATTTTGCAGTAGCAAAATTAAACTCGAAACTCGAAGCACAAAATTCGAAACAAATTCAAAATTCTAATATTTAATGTTTTAAATCGTTTAGAATTTATAATTTTAATGTTAGATATTGTTTCGGTTTTCGGATTTCGATATTCGGATTTATATATATTTATATTTTTATGACAAAAAAAGAAATAAAAAAAACTCACAAAAAGAAAGCTAACCCAGGGCTGACCAGTCCAGGACTGGAAAAGCCGATAGAAAATATGTCAGACAAAACCAATGAATATCTTGAAGGATGGAAACGGATAAAGGCGGAATTTGACAACTATCGGAAAGATGAACAGAAGAGAATGCAAGATATGGGAATCTTTTTCAAGGCAGGCATGGTGCTAGAAATCCTTCCGACACTAGACAGTTTTGAAGAGGCAATCAAGCAAGTTCCTGAAAAAGACAAAGAATCGGATTGGGTAAAAGGACTTTTAAAGATTCGCGATCAGCTTCTAGAGATTTTAAAGAAACACGATATAAAAGAAATGGAAGTACTGGGAAAAGAATTTGATCCATATTTTCACGAAGCGGTCGGAGAAGCAGTTGGCAAAGAAGAAAACAAAGATAAAATCATCCAAGTTCTTCAAAAAGGGTATATGATGGGCGATAGAGTTATTAGGCCGGCAAGGGTATATATCGGAAAGTAAGCCAAATAAAAAAATCTCCCGCACACTGTACGGGAGAAAAATAACTCTAAAGATCTTGCATCTCGTCATTCTTTTCTCTGGCGAGACGCATAAGATCACCCACTGTTCTGATAGATTCAATTTCTTCATCAGAAAATTCAATTCCGGTTTTCGTTTCGACATCAAGAATAATGACCTGTAGCTCTACTAGGTCTGCGCCGAAGTCATCAATAAAAGAAATTTCATCAGGAACATCTTCTACGTCTACCCAAAGATGATCAGCGATAGTTCTTCTTACAGTTTTATCGAATTTTTGAGAATCCATGATCCCTCCTAACGCTAAGATACCTATATCCTATCACAAGAATCAAATTTGTCAATATTAAACTAATTATATTCATTAAATTATTAAATATTAATTCTTAATTCTACAAAACTATGTCAAAAATATTAGGAATCGATCTCGGTACGACAAACTCTGCTATGGCTTATATTGAAGGCGGAGAACCAAAAATTCTGGAAAATAAAGAAGGTAATCGCACAACTCCTTCAATTGTTGCTGTCTCAAAAAAAGGCGACAGATTGGTCGGTCTTTTGGCAAAACGCCAAGCAGTTACCAATGCCAAAAATACTCTTTATTCATTAAAGCGCCTTATTGGTCGCCGATTTACTGATGCTGAAGTCCAAAGAGACTTAAAGCTTTTTCCCTTTGAAATGAAAGAATCAAAAGAGGGCGGTGTTGAGGTTAAAATGCAAGACAAATGGTATGCGCCAGCCGAAATTTCAGCAATGGTTTTACAAAAACTCAAAGCCGATGCCGAGGATAAACTGGGTGAACGTATTGAGGAAGCGGTGATTACCGTTCCGGCCTATTTTGATGATTCGCAAAGAAAAGCGACAAAAGATGCTGGTGAAATTGCTGGTTTTGAAGTAAAACGCATTATCAATGAACCAACAGCAGCCGCCTTGGCTTATGGATTAAACAAGAAAAAGGACGAACAAATTATTGTTTACGATTTTGGCGGCGGTACTTTTGATGTCTCAGTTCTTGAAGTTTCTCAAGATACGGTTGAAGTTAAGGCGACTGGCGGAGATACTCATTTGGGCGGAGACGATTTAGATCAAGTAATCATCAATTGGATTATCAGCGAATACAAAAAAGATCAGGGTATTGATTTGGGCAAAGACACATTAGCGCTTCAAAGATTAAAGGAAGCGGCCGAAAAAGCAAAACACGAACTTTCATCGACTGTTGAAGTTGATATCAATATTCCGTTTATCACAACTGACGAAGAAGGTCCAAAACACCTTGAAATAAAAATGACTCGAGCCAAACTCGAGGAACTTACAAAAGATTTTATTGATCGATCAATTGAAAAAACCAAGGATGTTCTAAAAGATGCCAAATTAGATATAAAAGATATTGACGAAGTTGTTTTGGTTGGCGGACAGACAAGAATGCCAGCTATTCAAGAAGCGGTCAAGAAATTATTTGGCGGCAAAGAACCTCACAAAGGCATCAATCCTGATGAAGTTGTCGCCTTGGGAGCGGCAGTTCAAGCCGGTATTTTCCAAGGAGATGTTAAAGATATTTTACTATTGGATGTTACACCTCTTTCCTTGGGACTTGAAACCTTGGGCGGTGTTTTTACAAAAATTATTGAAAGAAACACAACTGTTCCAACTTCAAAATCACAAATCTTTTCAACGGCAGCTGATAATCAGCCGTCAGTAGAAATCAATGTGCTTCAGGGAGAACGCTCCATGGCCTCTGATAATAAGACATTGGGAAGGTTTATTTTGGATGGAATTCCTCCATCTCCTCGCGGCATTCCGCAAATTGAAGTTACTTTTGACATTGATGCGAATGGTATTTTAAGCGTATCAGCCAAAGACAAAGCAACTGGTAAGGCGCAATCAATCAGAATTGAAGCATCCTCAGGCATTAGCAAAGAAGATATAGAAAAAATGAAACAAGAAGCCGAAGTACATAAAGAAGAAGATAAACAAAAACAAGAATTGATTGAAACAAGAAATCTCGCGGAAACCCTGATTTATACAACAGAAAAAACTATAAAAGATGCAGAAGGCAAAGTTAAGTCAGAAGATAAGACCGAAGTTGAAGAAAAAATAAAGGCGCTCAAGGAGATTAAAGACAAAGACGATAAAGATGCTATCAAGAGAGCAACAGAGGACTTGTCAAAAGTAATTCAAAGAGTTGGAACTGAATTATACAAACAAGCGGGGGCAGAGAAGAAAGCCGAGCCAGCTGCTGAACCAACCGGAGATGAAAATAAAAAAAATGACGAGCCGATCAAGGGTGATTACGAAGAAAAGAAAAAATGAAAGATTATTACGAGATTTTAGGAGTGTCTCGAGATGCCACTAAAGAAGAAATTAAGACGGCATTTCGCCGACTTGCCCACAAACACCATCCTGACAAAGGAGGAGATGAGGCCAAATTTAAAGAAATTAATGAGGCCTATCAAGTTTTGTCGAATGACGAAAAGAGAGCCCAGTACAATCAATTTGGCAGAACATTCGATAATGCGGGTCAACAGGGTGGCGGTTTTGATTTTTCGGGATTTTCCGATTATTTTTCTGGAGCGAATCAATCAGGTGGCGTGAAATTTGATTTTGGAAATTTTGATGTTGGCGATATTTTTTCTGATTTTTTCGGTGGAAGATCTGGTTATTCAGGCCCGACTCATACAAAAGGAGAGGACATGGAAATCAGGATTGACATTGATTTAGAAGAAGTTCTTCATGGCACAGAAAGAGAAATTACTCTCAATAAGTTTATTGGGTGTGATAAATGTTCTGGTTCTGGCGTTGAGCCGGGGACAAGGGTAAAAACTTGTGATGAATGTCAAGGAAAAGGACAAGTAACAACAATTCAAAGAACAATTTTGGGAAATTTTAAACAAGTCAGAACCTGTCTCAAATGTCGTGGCAAGGGAAAAATTCCTGAGAGATATTGTTCCGGGTGCAAAGGTCAAGGGAGGATAAAAGACAGAGAAACTTTGATTATAAAAATTCCAGCTGGCATTGAAGATGGTCAGGTGATAAAATTAACTGGAAAGGGAGGCGCTGGCAAAGAAGGAGACGCATCCGGCGATCTTTATGTTGTTGTTGGCGTGAAAGAGCATCGATTATTTAAACGCTTTGGGGCGAATTTAGTGATGGAGCAAACTATCAACTTTACCCAGGCGGCTCTAGGTGATAAGATAGAAGTTCCCACTCTTGAAAATGAAGTTGTTTTAAGGATTCCTCAAGGCATAGAATCTGGTCAGGTTGTTGCGCTTGAAGGAAAAGGATTGCCTCATTTCAATCAAACAAGACGAGGAGATATTTTGGTAAAAATTAAAGTTACAACTCCTCGCAAAATCTCTCATCGCGCTAAAGAACTTTTAGAACAACTTAGAAGCGAACTCTAATTTAATTTGTTAGTAAAAACATGAACTTGGCAAATCTGCTCAAGGCAACACCTCTTGTATCTTGGGATTTTCTAATGATTTTGGGAATTTTTCTTTTTTTCTCAGTACTAGGATTTTTTTGGAAAAAGAAAAGAATGCTGACGATAATATTATCCTTGTATCTTGCTCGGCTCTTCTTAGCTCTTTTTGGAGCGCCTGCGTTTGCAAAAGATTTGAAACTTGGACCATTAACACCAGAAGTCGTCGTCTTTTGGGTTTTCTTTATAGCGCTTTTCCTGTTATTTGCAGCCGGAGGAATTGCAATGAGCGCTTCATCGGGCAAGAAAGAAAGCAAAAGCAAAAAAGCGCGCTACAAGTCAATAAAAGGGCTAGCGTATGGCTTCTTCAGCGCGGGGCTATTCTTAAATCTCAGTCTTGCCTTAATGAGCGCAACATTTATTAGCGATCTATCTGTTTTAGGAAAGAATATTTTTACAGGAGAGATTGTCAATATTGCTTGGACAATTATTCCTTTGGTTATAATGTTTTTCTTGAAATAAAATATAATGGAAAATTTGGTAATTTATCGAAAATATCGTCCTCAAACATTTGCTCAAGTCATAGGACAAGATCATCTTGTTAAAACTGTGACCTACGCAATTTCTCAGGAAAAGCCAGCACATGCTTATCTTTTTTCCGGAACTCGAGGCGTTGGAAAGACTACAGTTGCTAGACTAATTGCTAAAGCGCTGAATTGCGAAGGACGAACTACGAACTATGAAGTACAAAGTACGAAGAAAGAAGGACAAGGTATAGAAAAAAAGAAACTTCATACTTCGGACTTCAAGCTTCAGAGTTCTTACGAGCCGTGCAATAAATGCGCTAGTTGTGTTTCTATCGACCTTTCAAGATCAGTTGATTTACTTGAACTTGATGCCGCTTCTCATCGAGGCATTGATGAGGCAAAGAGTTTGATTGAGTCGGTAAAATATCCGCCAGTCAATTCAAAATACAAAGTTTTTATAATTGATGAAGTTCATATGTTGACAAAAGAGGCGTTTAATTCTCTTTTAAAAACGATCGAAGAACCGCCTCCATACGCGGTTTTTATATTAGCAACCACGGAACCACAAAAAGTTCCTCAAACAATTATTTCAAGGTGCCAATACTTTGAACTTAAACGCTTGTCGGTTGAAGATATCAAGACTAAGCTTAAAATGATTATAAAAGAAGAAGGCATTACTATGGATAAGCGCAGTCTCGATTTTATTGCGCGAGGTGGAAGAGGGTCTTTCAGGGATATGGAAAGCTTGCTAGAACAGATTATCTCTCAATCAAAAAAAGATATTACATGGCAAGATCTTGAAGATATTTTGGGAATTGTCAGTCCCGAAGCAGTCAGGAATTTTTTGGGAATAGTTTTTGATAAAGATGCAAAAAAGGCAATAAATTTTATTGGAGAAATATTTAGCAGAGGCAAGGATCTTGAACAACTTAACACGCAGATTATCGATTATTTAAGATTAACTATCTTAGGAAAGATTGACAAAACGCTTCTAGAAGCTCATAATCTAGATAAAATCGAAGAAGAGGAAATCGTTGAGTTGGGTAAGAAAATCCAAGAAGCAAAAGCGCTTAGGCTTATAGAATTGTACGCCAAAGCGCATCGAGAAGTTAATCAATATCCGTCGTCAGAAATGTCAACGGAAATTGCCACTATCGAAGCAGTGGAAATACTTAAATAATAGATATTTATTGATACGAATAGATATTAATTGCTTGCCTGTCCGAAGCTCAAAGAGCGAAGGATGGTCATCCTGAACGGAGTGAAGGATCCTATGTTCAGAACGACAAATTCTATTTTTTCACTTTACACTTTTAACAATCGAACCAAGGTGGTATAATTATGAAATATATAACCCTGGTTCATAATGCCCAAACTAAAAGAAAAACAAAAAGCAATTCAATTGCGAAAAAAGGGATATTCTTATTCTGAAATTTTAAAAGAAATTTATGTGGCAAAATCCACTCTATCTTTATGGTTACGAGAAGTTGGGTTAAGCAAAAAACAAGAACAAAGATTGACAGATAAGAAATTAGCCTCTATGAAAAGAGGATGGGAAAGTTGCAGAAGAAAAAAGATTTTAATTACAGAGGAAATAAAGCATAAAGCTGAAGAAGAGGTAGTAAAATTGAAGATAGATAGAAAAGAATTATTATTAATAGGAATAGCGCTGTATTGGTGTGAGGGGCACAAAGAAAGAGACAAAGGATCCCCAGTAGAATTTAGTAATTCGGATCCTTATCTAATAAAATTATTTCTTAAATGGCTTCATGATATTTGCGAAGTTCCTAAAAAGGATATTATATTCAGAATTTTTATTCACGAGAATTCGAGAGATAGATTAAAAAAAGTTCAACATTATTGGTCTGGTATTACAGGTTTTTCTGTTGAGCATTTTTTAAAAATAAGCTGGAAAAAACACAATATAAAAACAAACAGAAAAAATGTAGGCGAGAATTACTTCGGCGTATTAAGAGTTATTGTAAAAAGGAGCACAAACTTTAATAGGAAAATCCAAGGTTGGATAATGGGTATTTGTAAAAGTTGCGAGGTCGTCTAATGGTAGGACAGGAGACTTTGAATCTTCTAATCCAGGTTCGAGCCCTGGCCTCGCAGCCAACTTGAGCGTAGTTCGAGCGTACGAGTCGCGTTCGATTCCAATTTTATCAGAAATTAAACTTTCTCGACGCGAGAGAATAAAACTATGACAAAAAGGATGGGTTTTTCCATCTGTTTTTTTATTTTTAGATTTTAGTTATCAACAGTTGACAATCAGGTTATCATATGATAACCTTGATGTACGTTGTCCTGTCCTAAAATTTATAATATGGAAAAAGAAAAATATATAACTACAAGTGAATTCGCAAAATTACTTGGGATAAGCAGAGTTGCCTCTCTCAAGCAAATAAAGAAAATGGCCAAAGACGGCAAGATTAAAATTGTTGAATTCGGTAAAAGTTTTGTGGTAGAAAAATCTTCTCTACCAGTTGATATTAAAGAACGGATAGCAAGTCAACAAAAAGAAATAGCCGAAAAAGTTACAAAAATTGGAGAAAAAGCCGGTAAAGATTTAGATTTTGAGAAAGAACTTTGGAAGGCAGCTGATAGATTACGTGGAAATATTGATGTTTCTGAATATAAACATATTATTCTAGGACTTTTATTTTTAAAATATGTTTCGGATTCTTTCTATCAAAGACGCCTAAAGCTGAAAGAATGGGTAAGTGATCCTCAAAATAAAGATTATTATGTTTCTAATGAACAAAATAGAAAGGTTATTATTGACGATAAAGATCAATATAAAAAAGATGGCGTGTTTTATATACCAGAAAACGCTCGCTGGGAATATTTGCGAGATCGTGCAATGCACAACGATATTGGAAAATATATTGACGAGGCGATGGAAGCAATTGAAAATGAAAACCCAAAACAATTAAAAGGAGTGCTTCCTAGAATTTATACTCAAACCAAACTTGAAAGCCAAATTCTTGGAGAATTAGTAAATATATTTTCGAAAATTACATTTGACCACGATATCGAAAAGGAAAAAGATCTTTTAGGCAGAGTCTATGAATATTTTCTAGGCCAATTTGCCTCGAGCGAAGGGAAGCGTGGTGGAGAATTTTATACTCCGCGCTCTATTGTTAGATTAATCGTTGAGGTATTGGAGCCACATGAAAATTCTCGCATATTTGATCCTGCTTGTGGTAGTGGAGGAATGTTTGTGCAATCAAGCGAATTTTTGAGAATACATAAAAAAGATTCTTCAAAAATTTCTTTCTTTGGACAAGAAAGTAATTTTACAACCTTACGGCTCTGTAAAATGAATTTGGCCATTCGTGGAATTTTTGGTCAGATAGAAATTGGCAATTCTTATTACGACGATAAGTTTCCTGATTTGCGCGCAGATTTTGTGATTGCCAATCCCCCCTTTAATGCTGAATGGGAGCCGGGAAGATTAAGCGATAAAGATCCGAGAATAAAATACGGGATTCCGCCTTCAGGAAACGCTAATTTTATGTGGATTCAACACTTCATCCATCATTTAGCGCCGAATGGTATGGCTGGATTTGTAATGGCAAATGGTGCTTTAGCGGTTAGTGGTAGAGATGGTGAAATTAGAAAAAAAATAATCGAAGATGATTTAATAGATGTGGTTATTGCCTGTCCGCCAAAACTTTTTTACAATGTTGCACTTCCAGTTTCTTTATGGTTTGCTAGTAAAAATAAAAAGAACGGTAGATTTAGAAGTAGAGAAAACGAAACATTATTTATTGATGCGCGCGAAACTTTTGAATCGATATCTCGAAAACAAGTTGTTTTTACTGAAGAAAATATCCAGAAAATTGTCGGAACTGTTCGTCTGTGGCGAGGAGAAAATCATGGGAGCGAATATAAAGATATTGCCGGTTTTTGTAAGTCGGTCAAAAGAGAAGAAATTGCTAAAAATGGATATGTTTTATCTCCTGGTAGATATGTTGGTGTAACCGAAGAAGAAGATGATGGCGTGCCTTTTGAAGAAAAAATAAACAAATTGACGGGCGAATTAAAACAATATTTTGAAGAAGGTCGAAAATTAGAAGAAGAAATCGAAGAAAATTTAAAGAAAATAAAACTATAAAAATATGGTCGAGTTTAATTTCTATAAAGACTTATTAGTACCTCTTGGATCTGCAGTAGTTGGTGGTGGGATTGTTGCTGTTATTAATTATTATCTTGGCATAAAAAAAAGACGAGAAGAATTAAAGGAAGAATTTAAAAGAAAAGCATACGGCGATTTTTTTGACAAAGCAAGGTCTTTCCTAAATGATCCAAATCTAAGTAAAAAAGAAATTATTGATCGTCAAAAAGAATTTATTGGAAAGTATTACAACGAAATTATGGTTTCTGCCCCCAAAGAGATAATAAGAGCAACTGAAGATTTTTTTAATACAGTAAGCATAATTCGTGCGGATAAAGACGAAAAAACAGAAGCACTCGATAAATTATTAAAAAGTATTAGAAAAGATTTAGGATTAGATGACGTTCCAGATCTAGAAAGATTATTTATGTGTTACACTCCCAACGTTGATCAAATAAACAAGGAAAAACCTGATGATGAAGAATAAAACTTGGCGGAAGATAAAGTTGGGAAAATAATTATTTGTTAAAATAATTTTGAAATGACAATAGGAGAATCAATAAACGCAATCATTTTACTTATCACAGCAATTATTGTTTTGGTTTATACTCGTGCTATGCAGAAAAGCAACGAAATCCAGGAAAGACCAGCTCTGAATTTATATTTAAGAGAATCGAAAGTTGGACAAAATACTGAACGTACGCTTAGGTTAAGAAACGTTGGCAATGGTCCAGCGTACAATATAAAATTTTTTGGCATTGAAGCGGCTAAATATACATACTATCCATATTTTAATGAGCCAAATCCAATTTTAGAAAAAGGAGGGGATGAAAAACCTATTAATCTTTGGGTGGCAACGCCAGATGGCGGAGCCGAAGTTTATAATCCAATGGGATTTGAACTTTTCCTGAAGCGTCTTTTTAATACAGAGATCATTAAAGATGGAAAATATGATGATGTTGCGCGATCTGCGTGCGTATTCTTAATTACTTACGAGGGCATAAATAGTAAAAGATATTATTCAGTGTTTCGTATTTATTCAAAAATAATTCCATTGTTATCTGTTTATGAACTAGTTGTGGAATTCATTAGTAACGGGCAAGGACAGATCGATATGGAGATAGCTAAAGATTTATGTAACGCAAAAGTAATCATGAAGAAAAATGATCAATAATAATACACAAACTAAAACTAAAACAACTTGGCGAAAGGTGAAGTTGGGAGAGGTCGTTGATATTAACAAAAGATCTATTGATCGAAATTTTTCTTTGAAAGAAATAGAATATATTGATATTTCTTCAGTTAAAGAAGGCAATTTATTTGGAACTACTAAATATAATTTTTCTGAAGCGCCTGGCAGAGCAAGAAGGTTATTATTAACTGGGGATACGATTATTTCCACTGTTCGGCCAGAAAACAAATCTTTTTATTATATCAAAGAACCAAAAGATAATTGGGTAGCCTCTACTGGTTTTGCGATTTTATCACCAAAAGAAAATACTGACCCTAGATTTATATATTATTTAGTAACGAGAAAAAAGTTTATTGATTACCTTGCTAGTAATACAAAGGGGTCTGCCTATCCAGCTATAGGAATAGATTTAATCGGAGAGGCGGAAGTTTTAATTCCAGATCTCCCAGAACAAAAGAAGATTAGCGATCTCATTTCGGCTTTTGATGATAAGATTGAGTTGAATAATAAAATCAATCAGAACTTAGAGCAAACGGCTCAGATGATTTTTAAGGAATGGTTTGTGAAATTTAGATTCCCAGGCCACAAAAAAGTAAAAATGATTGATTCTGAATTGGGAAAAATTCCGGAGGGATGGAGGGTTTCAAGCATAGGCGAGGAATTAGAAACTATTTTAGGCGGTACTCCATCAACAAATAATAAAGAATATTGGGACAAGGGCAATATTCCATGGATAAATTCCGGGGCACTAAATGATTTTCCGCTAATAAAAACAACTGCCTTTATTACAGAATTAGGTTTAAAAAATTCAGCAGCGAAATTAATGCCGACAAAAACTACTGTTTTACCAATGGTAGTTTCTATAGGGAAACCAGTAAGTATCAGTATTCTTGCCGTAGAATCAAGTGGGAATCAATCTGTTGTCGGAATTATTGGTAACGATAAAATCTCGCCTGAGTACATATATTTTTGGATTAAATTTAAAAAGAAAGAAATATACGGGAATATTACTGGTGGAGCTCAGCAACACATCAATAAGAATGTTGTTGATTCTACAATGATTTTAACTCCGGATGATAAAATTATGAATTTATTTGATAAAATAGCGAAGTCAATGATGGATTCGATAATAAACAATTCTTTAGAAAATCAAAAATTAACCTCTCTTCGCGATTTGCTTTTACAAAAACTAATGGGCGGAGAAATACTAGTGAAATCTAAATGAATAGTTATATGAGAATTACCAAATTACAACTTAAGAATTTTAAGTTTTTTTCAGACCTTACCATAGAAAATATACCAAGGGAGTCAGAAATTGTTTTACTTGTAGGCCCAAATGGGACTGGAAAAAGTTGTGTATTTGACGCTTTTAATTATTTTGCATTTAGAAGTAAACATAATACCGGAGCGCAAGATGACGAATACTATAAAAAAGAAAAAGACAAAACGATAGAAATAAGCTTTTTCGATGGAGATAACAACAAAATTGATCTTCCTGTTTTTGGAAACAGAATGGTTAATTTTTATGGTAGATCATCTTATAGGTTTACTAGTAAAATACAACGAGAATCGATCAGTTCAGGAGTTGCTGCGCGCGTATTTAATGATCAAGATGCACCTACAACGTATTCAGAGCTTGATCAAAGAATAGAAAATGATATAGAAAAAGCATTGGGTGAGTTTATTCAAGCAGTTCAGGCACAGACCGGAAAAACCGACAAAGAAATCGTAAACCAAGTCATTGGCAAATTAAACGAAAGTCTAAAGACTATTTTTCCTGATTCTAGTTTGCAGTTAAAAAGAATTATTGATCCTCATTCAGATTCAAATAGTTCAAAAATAGATTTAGAATTTTCTAAAGATAAAAACATTTTTAGGTTTCGTAATTTAAGTTCTGGAGAAAAAGAAGTCGTGGATATTATTTTTAATTTTCATCGCAGAAAAGACACTTGGATAAAAGACGGTATTTATTTTATTGATGAACCAGAATTACATTTGAACACTAAGATCCAAGCTCTCCTTTTAAGAGAATTGCATAGGCTTTGTAAGGAAGTTAACGCTCAGCTATGGATTGCTACGCACAGTCTTGGCTTCTTGAGAGAAGCACAAGATTTAAAAAGAAAAAATTCGAGTCTAGTCGCAATTATTGAATTTAAGCAAGAATTGGCAAATAACATTGATCCGGTTAAGCCAATCCGAGGTGCTAGAGACGACTGGAAAAGAATATTTCAAACGGCGCTAGAAGATATTACTGGATTGATGGCTCCTAAAATAATTATTTATTGTGAGGGTCCATTGGCTAATTCTTTAGATGAAACAATATTTAATACAATTTTTTCAGAAAAAGATGATTGTTTATTTGTCTCTGCCACGAACAAGAGTGAATCAATAAAATATGCGGGAGTTGCCCTTACGATTCTAAATAAAGCATTTGACGATGTAAAAATTATAAACCTCGTAGATCGAGACAACGAAGAAACTATACCCAAAAATTCCCATGTGGAAATACGTAAACTTGAGAGACTAGAATTTGAAAATTATCTTTTCGATTTTGAAATTATCAAAAAATCATTTCCAGTTGTTACTAAAGATAAATACGACAAAATAGTTTCTGATATTGAAAACGGCAATGTCAAATCAAGAATCTCTGATTTGATAACTGAAACAGAAGAATCTATTAGCGAAAAAGATTTTAAAATAAAATTAGCAAAAAACATAATACGAAATACCGAAATATATAAAAAACTTCATAAAATAATATTTGAGTAAAATATGACACAAAATTTTAACGAAAATACATTAAGCGAACAGCCGATTATAAATTGGCTCAAAGAGCTTGACTACGATTACGAATTTGGACCAGATCTGGCTCCTGGTGGGAGTTTGCAAGAACGGAATTCTTTCCGCGAGGTTATCTTATTGCCGCGCTTAAGACGATCGCTTAATCGTCTCAATCCGCATCTACGCGGACTTATTGATGGTCCAGTTGATGATCTTTTGCGCGTTGAACATCCAAGTTTAGATATCGCCAATAAAGAGGCATATAAATTGCTGACCGAAGGCGCGAAAGTGCGCATCTTCGATAAAGACGGCGAAGAGCAATATGTTAAAGCTAGATTTTTTGATTTTGATAATCCGCTAAATAATGAATTCCTAGTTGTAAATCAATTTGCTATTCAAGGTATTGAAAATGTTCGCCGACCAGATCTAGTGGTTTTTATAAATGGAATTCCGATTGCAATGTTCGAAGTAAAAAGTCCGACAACCGAAAGCGGAACAGTCAGATCTGCTTTTTACCAATTACAGGATTATAAAAAAGATATTCCAGATATTTTTAAATATAATCAGATATTAGTTATTAGCGATTTATTGCAGGCAAAGCATGGAACAATTTCTTCCGCTTGGGAATGGTTTTCTACTTGGAAAGGAATTGAAAGCGAGGACGAAAAAAATCAAGGAGTTTCCGAATTAGAAGTTTTAGCACAAGGAATGTTTAATAAGAAGAGATTATTGGATATTATTCAAAACTTTATAGTTTTTGAAGCAGATAGCGAAAAAGACACAAGCAAATTTACTAAAAAGATATGCTTGTATCACCAGTATTTTGGAGTAAATAAGGCAATCCAAGAGACCAAACGAGCAACTGAGCCGAACGGGAATAAAAAGATTGGCGTATTTTGGCACACACAAGGAAGCGGAAAATCGCTTTCAATGGTTTTTTATATAAATAAGGCTAAAAGATTAGCCGAACTTAAAAGCCCGACATTTGTATTTCTGACAGACAGAAACGACCTTGATGGACAATTATATAAAACATTTTTAAGAACCGGTTATTCGACAGCTAATCAAGCTGAGACCATAAAAGATTTAAATGAAAAATTAAGAACAGCAGGCGCTGAGCTGATTTTTACGACTATTCAAAAGTTTGAAACTGAAAACGAGATACTTTCTGGGCGTGACAATATTATTGTTGTCGCTGACGAAGCCCATCGCTCACAATATGCTAAATTAGCTGGCAATGTGCGCATCGCCTTACCAAATGCCGCATTTATGGGCATCACTGGTACGCCAATCAGTTTACAGAATCGAGATACTCGATTAGTGTTTGGCGAACACATTAGTGCTTATCAAATAAATAAAGCTGTTGAAGATGGAGCAACGGTTCCTATTTATTATGAGGGAAGACTTGTGCCACTTCATTTAACCAATGACTTTATTGATGAAGAATTCGAAGATTTAATGGCTGAACAGGAATTTGATATAAAAGAAAGCGTTAAAAGAAAATGGGCAAGATTAGAGCAAGCAGTTGGCGCTTCACAACGCTTAAAACAAGTTGCAGAAGATATTGTTGATCATTTTAATAATCGTGGACTAGAAGGGAAAGGAATGGTTGTGACAATGAGTCGAAGGATTGCTGTTGAGATGTATGAATTGATTTCAAAAATTTCGGGAGCACCTAAAATCGCCGTGGTTATTTCAAAACCTGAGGATTTTAAGGGGAAAATTCAAAAAGAACTAAATTATAAAGAATTGGAAAAGCAATTTAAAAATCCCGATGATCCGCTAAAAATGGTTATAGTTTGCGATATGTGGCTAACTGGTTTTGATATTCCGCCACTTCATACAATGTATATAGATAAACCATTAAAAAATCATAGCTTGATGCAGGCGATTGCAAGAGTAAATAGAGTTTTTAAAGATAAACCAGGTGGTTTGATAGTTGATTATATTGGCATTGCAGACAATCTGAAAAAAGCATTAAGTATTTATAGTTCCGACATACGCAAAGAAGCAATGATCCCCTTACAAGAGATTATTAATAAGATGCTCGAAAAATACGATGTGGTGAAGAATATGTTTACTGGAATTGATTATTCTGGTTGGAGAAAATTAGAAAGCATCGATTTGGCACAGTTATTTCAAAAAGCGATAAATTCAATTATTACAGACGAAAAAACAGGGATGTTGGATGAAGAAACGAAAAATAGATTTTTAAAAGAGAGTGAAATTTTATTTAGAGTTTTTGCCCTAGCGATGCCTAATCATGAAGCAGTAAAGATTAGAGATGATGTGGTATTTTTTCAGGCCATTAAAAAAGCGATTGTTAAAAGAATAGTCATAACCGAAACATCCGAAATTGATATGAAAATAGAATCTGCCTTGAAAGAATTGGTGTCGAAAAGTATCGCCGCAGAGGGAGTGATCGATATTTTCGCTATGAAGGATAAAAATAAACCGGATATTTCTATTTTTGATGAAAAATTTCTAGAAGAAGTAAAAAATATGAAATTTAGGAATTTGGCGATTGAAGCCTTGAGAAAGTTATTGCAAGACGAATTGAGGATTAGAATTAGAAAGAATGGAGTTAGGTATAAGTCTCTTGCAGAATTACTAGATCAGATTATAGAGGAATACGAAAACAATATTATTAATTCGACTAAAGTTATAGAAAGGTTACTTGATTTGGCTAAAGAAATTAAATCGGCAGAAAATGCCGGTATAAATTTAGGACTTAGCGAGGAAGAGGTTGCTTTTTATGATGCCGTTTCTGTAGCCAAGAAATCAGAATTAAAAAATGGAGAATTAAAGAATTTAGTTAAGGAACTGGTCGGAGTTATTAAAAGAGATATCACCGTTGATTGGACTAATAATGAAATTATTAAATCTCGGATTAGGGCTGATGTAAGATTATTATTATTGCGCAATAAATTTGTGCCAGAAGAAACGGAAAATGTTTTAAAATTAGTGCTTGATCAGGCTTTTTCATTATATAGGGACTTTAGTACGGCTGGAGCGAAAAGTTATTAGCGAAAAGCAGGAAACGAACACTATGTTTGGAAAAAGCCCAAAAGAGCAAAAAGAAAAAACATTGACTGCATTTAAATTTTATAAAAATATTCATTAATTTATGCCAGACGAAGAAATAAAAAGAATAATGAAAGAATATGATTTGGATGAGAATGATGCAGAAAAACTGCAAGAAATAACCGAAGAATATGGAATTGACGAAGAAGAGGCAGTTGAACTTTTGAATGATTTATAAACTTGATAAGAAGTGGCAATTGTAAAAAAGCACCCAAATCGGGTGTTTTTTAGTTTGTAGCGATAAACAATTTATAGTTTATTTAACCTTTTAATACCACTTTTTTGTTATTTAGAACAATTTCACTTTTCAAACATCCAAGTAGTTCTCTTTTTTCGACAACAGATCCATCTTTCAAAATATACTTAGCGTAATTGCGTATATCGATGTCACCAACTTCTATTTTATTTTTATTTCCTAATATGAATTTTTGAAATTTCTTAAATCTTTCTACTTCAATTTTTATCTTTTCTTTCATTCCGATTTCGTCTAAATCTATTTTGTCTAATAATTGTTCAAATTGTTTTAAGAGATCCGTTTCG
>Ga0247842_10001510_pt1 | contig 38759 bp, 34 predicted proteins | sample LaCruzMarch2015__3_FD_192411 | JGI IMG/M metagenome (GOLD analysis project Ga0247842, IMG submission 192411) | Freshwater microbial communities from meromictic Lake La Cruz, Castile-La Mancha, Spain - LaCruzMarch2015_19m | ecosystem: Environmental > Aquatic > Freshwater > Lake | place: Spain...
GTCGTTCCTCGGATTCCGGTCTATAAGCGAAGACTGTCATATTCACACCAATTTTCATCGCAATGACTGATATGAAGCAGAGTTTGCTTCGTCACTCCTGGCGTCGTTCCTCGCAATGACGATGTCGTTTTTTAAATAGGGGGGGGGATTTGGCGGCAAAGCCGCCAAATCCCCCCCCCCTAATCCAAGCTAAGCCCGTCATTGCGAGGAGGAACGACGAAGCAATCTTTTTCCCGTACCTTACTTCATTACTAAGCCCGTCATTGCGAGGAGGAACGACGAAGCAATCTTTTTCCATACACGACTTTATTGCTGAGCCAGACATAAATAAGAGGAACGATTAAGCAATTTTTTTTATCTTTATGACTACCGTATCCATTATATAACCATTTATTTTGTCTTTCCAATAGTCCTTATCCTTGAAGGTCTTCGATGCTTGTGGATAATTCCTAGAATTACAATTCCGGAAGGTGTTATTTTGAAGATGATATACCAGCTAAGGCAGACCGCTTTTCGGTAGATTTTAGCGAATAAGTTTTTGAAGTTTCTTTTTTTGTTCTGCCCATAGCTGTTTGGATTCATTCATGCTAAGCGTCGCTGAGTTTTCTGAATAATCAATCCAACTTCTAAAATCCTCATCGCTAATTATTTCTCCAGGCAATGCATAAAAATTTAATTCAGGTTCTTTTACAATCCGGATCAAATCCTTTTGTTCTAAATTCTGCAATGCTTTTAAGGATTTGCTTCCTGTCAGCTCTACTGTTATTAACTGCATCGGTCTTGTGCTTTATAAATGTAAATATACAATTTCTTATCCAAATTAATTATGCTGTCAAATAATTCAAGTATTCTTAAATAAATGAGCCGAAAAAAACAATAACAGCGGCAGATAATCTTTCATTTCTGTCCGGATAGTGGCCAGCGCCCGCGTTATCTGTTTCTCGACAGCCTTTACCGAGATTTCAAGCTCTTCAGCAATTTCCTTGTTTTTTTTGTTTTCAAACCGGCTCAATAAAAAAATCTGCCTGCACCTTTCAGGTAAACTATTTAAAACTTTATTTAGCTTATCCTCGAGCTCCTGCTCAATCAGACTGGTTTTTTCTTCCATAAAATACAACAGTTCTTCCTCCTGTAATTTCAATCTGGCCGATTCGAGATATTTGTTTCTGACTTTCTGCTTTTCGAGGTGCTGGAGACAACTGTTCCGGACCATAGTAAACAAAAGGGCATTCAGCGATTTACTGACTATTATCTTCCGGTCGGACCAAACCTTAAAAAATATATCCTGAACGATGTCTTTAGCTGTCTCATTTTCAACAAATTTGGATGCATAATAAAACAAAGGTCTGGAATACTGTCTGAAAAGTTCATCAAACAATTGAGGATTCCCCTTATTAAACATCAGATCTTTGTTCCCAAATTTATACATCAAACTGATAAAGGTTAATTAAGGTGATGAAGAACACCTGTAAAACTGCTTTCCCTAATGTCATTTCCAATACAAATGTATCTTAAATCTTTATCTTTGCGAAAAAGTTATCAATCAATCATTATCATGAGCGGAAGAAAAGTAAGGGTCCGTTTTGCCCCAAGTCCAACCGGTCCCCTTCATATAGGAGGTGTTCGTACCGCGCTGTTTAACTACCTGTTTGCAAAAAAACATGACGGTGATTTTCTTCTTAGGATCGAGGACACCGATCTGGCCCGTTATGTTCCCGGGGCAGAAGAGTATATACAGGAAGCATTGGAATGGTGCGGAATAAAAATAGACGAAGGACCAAAACAGGGAGGTCTCTTTGGACCCTACCGCCAGAGCGAAAGAAAAGATCTTTATAGACAGTATGTGGATTTGCTCCTCGATAGTGGCCATGCCTATTATGCATTCGACACTCCTGAAGAGCTTGATATCGCCCGTACACAAGCCGAAGAAAAAGGGGAGACTTTTACTTATAACGCATTAACGCGAAGTAAGATGAAGAACTCACTCTCACTTTCAGCAGAACTATGGAAACCATTGCTTTCTTCTTCATCTCATTATGCTATCCGTTTTAAGATGCCTGATAATCTGGATGTGACAGAGGTTGATCTGATCCGCGGAAGCGTAACTTTCAACACCTCTTTACTTGATGACAAAGTATTATTTAAAAGTGATGGAATGCCAACTTATCACCTGGCTAATGTCGTCGACGATCATTTGATGGAGATCTCACATGTAATCCGCGGGGAAGAGTGGCTGCCGTCTATGCCTCTTCATGTTTTATTGTACCGGGCATTTGGCTGGGAGGATACAATGCCCTGCTTTACACATCTTCCTTTGATTTTAAAACCTGTCGGAAAGGGAAAACTCAGTAAACGTGATGGCGATAAATTGGGATTCCCTGTTTTTCCTCTACTCTGGAAAGATCCGGAAACCGGGGACACATCGCGCGGTTATCGTGAAGACGGCTACTTCCCTGATGCTTTTGTCAATATGCTGGCATTGCTCGGCTGGAATCCTGGTACCGAACAGGAGATATTCTCTATGAAAGAACTTTGTGAGTCATTTTCCCTTGAAAGGGTTGGGAAATCGGGTGCACGCTTCGATCCTGAGAAATCCAAATGGTTTAATCATCAGTATTTTATCAAAATGTCGGATGACCAATTGGGTGAATTATTGGTCCCTTTACTGGAAGTGAAAGGTATTAAAGCAGAATTGTCTATGGCGGCTAAAGTTTGTGGAATGGTGAAAGAACGCTGCAATTTTGTATCTGAAATATGGGATCAGAGCTATTATCTTTTCCAGGCACCCTCGACCTATGACGAGAAGATCGTGAGCAAACGCTGGAAGGATGATGTTCCGGAAATAATGGGGGAGATTGCACAATTTCTTGAAACCATCGACCTTTGGAATGCTACTGGTATCAAAGAATCCTTTTCGGTATTTGTTACTGCTTCAGGGTGGAATTTCGGAGTAGTTATGAATTCGCTACGATTATGTCTGGTTGGCGGCAGTTTCGGTCCTGACATTTTTGAAATATGTGAGTTTATAGGTCAGTGGGAAACCATTTCGCGGATTAGGTATGCCATTACAGCTTTAAGTCAGAAGGGTTAAATCCATCAATTTTTAGCACTTGTACCTGTATTAAGTGCAACAATCCACAAGGTAACCTGAAAACAAATTAATAAAGTAATGAAAATTAAATAATGTCATTTTATATTAATAATACGAATTAAGAGTTAAAGTATAATTCCAAAAAGTGGCTAAATCTCAATAGCCGAGGGTGATAACCCACGGTTCAAACATCTAAATCTAAACAGCCACGTAGTGGTTGAACTTCCAAAAGTAATGTTCAGCCCACTTCGGCTGTGGATTCGACAGCTATTTGTTACCGTGGGCAAACACCCATAGCCGTCAGGCTAAAGTATGTAAGTAATAGATATTAAATTGATTAGCGGGTTATGTCGGCATGCTGTACCTTTTCACAATATAATAACCAGATTCCCCCTTGCCCGAAAGGGGGGCCAGGGAATAGCCGTCAAGCTAAGGGTATTTCCTGCGAATTTGCTTGACACCTGGGTTAACTTAGGTAAGAGGTCAATACTAGTAGAAGATGTAGCTTCCAAATTATCGGTGAGGTTAACAGAATTTTTCAAATCAGAAGAAATTGAAAGTTTAGGGCGAGAGAGCGGGTTTATTCAACGGCGCGGCACTTTAACAGCAGACAGCTTTGTAAAAGTTTTGATGTTCCAGGATTTTGACGGCCATTCAAGAAGTTTGACCGACATTGTCTCCTGCCTTTATCTGGAACATAGCCAAGCTATTACAAAACAGGCACTTGGCCAACGTTTTACTTCTCGGTCGGTTTTGTTTTTAAAGACATTGTTGGAAAAATTCCTTAAAGAGATGTTGCCAAATGAATCAAAACTTGAGCAGTTTCTGCTCTTTAATTAGGTGCGGATAAAGGATTCCACCTGTTTTCAGTTGCCACCTGTGTACGCAGATTTTTATCCGGGTAGCGGTGGATCAGGATCAAAAGCAATGATCCGCATCCAATTCGAATACGATTTTAAAAGCGGTACTATATACGACCTTAGTACCCATGCATTTAACGAACAAGACCAAACCGACAGTAAAAGCGTGTCAGAAAACATCCAGTCAAAGGATTTGTTGATCAGGGACTTAGGGTACATTAACCAAACCTATATAAAAGCGATAGACAAAGCCTCTGCTTATTATCTAAACAGACCAGGGGCACCTGTTGGGATGTACGAACAAGTTAAAAACGGAAAATTTAAGCAACTTGATTATTTCAAGATAATGGAAATGATGATAGCCGGCAATGTAAATACCATTGAAAAGGATGTTTACCTGTCCAAAGAAAAAGATATTAAAACGCGTCTGGTGATAGAATTGCTCCCAGAGGAAGAATATGAAAAACGTATAAGGAAAATTAAACAGGAGGCACAGAAAAAAGGGCGGAACGTAAGTAAGAACCGTATAGTCAGGGCCAGGTTAAACCTTTTTATAACAAATATACCCCAAGAGCTACTCGCACCTGATAAATTGAGGGACTTTTACCGCCTCCGCTGGCAAGTCGAATTAATCTTTAAAACTTGGAAGTCCTTTTCCAAGATCCACGAAACCAGACCAATGAAGATCGAACGATTTAATACGAACTTGTATGCAAAGCTCCTTTTGATACTTATAAACTGGAAGATTCTTTGGGACACCCTTATCTGGTATTGGGAATCAAAAGGTATATTAGTTAGTTTAATCAAATTCTATAAAAGGCTTGTCAGCCGCCAGAAGGAAATAAGCAAAACGGTCACTCAGGCTGCAGAAGAATTAAAAACCGAAATCTTAAAATTATTGACACTTCCAATAGCAATGATCAAACTGGAAAAAAAGAAAGGGAAACTCTCATTGCTTGAATTGATACTTCAGCAATAGACTCGGAGATATACCAATGCTACTTTGTGGCCAAAGACTGCAAAGCGGGGTTTTTATGCCCAAAAATAGCATAAAAAATATTCGTATATAATTGATTATTATTTGTTTATGTGAAATAATTGTTTTACTTTTACACCTGAAATTAAGTTAGTAACGTGGCAATTGCCACATAAAAAAATTAGGTATGAGACTGACTTCAATCTTCGCGGGCAGAGTCCCGTACTCTGCTATTGTATATTACTGATTATTAATATATTATAATTAGCTTGACGGCTATGCCCCTGGCCCCCCTTTCGGGCAAGGGGGAATCTGGTTATTATATTGTGAAAAGGTACAGCATGCCGACAGAACCCGCTAATCAATTTAATATCTATTACTTACATACTTTAGTCTGACGGCTATGGGGCAAACACCCACGGCTATTCAAATAATACCCTTCAGGGTTTTGGAGAAATTATTGCCTTGTTATTCAACCCTTAATTGGCATTAATAACTCTCTTTACTTATCAACGATACAATTCCAACACTCTTCCTCACTTCTCAACCTGTTTCCTGCCAATCTTAAATTTCAAAAAAGATTGCAAAATTAATTTTACACAATTTCTAATAAAAAGGAGAAAAAAATAAAAAATATTCTATTTTTGTGGGTGAACAATTACAAAATGCAACCAGAACTCAATTATTACTGACAATTAGTAATTAATTTTCAAAATGACAGGCAATTACATGATAACCAGAAAAAGTTTTATCAAATTGTGAATAATCTTTTACAACTTTTATAATGAAATTAAAACCAAAATGAAAAACCAATTAACCAACATCGCTCTTTTTTATTGTTCAAATTCACTTTCAACATTAGAAATACAGGCCTGTACTTCTAAAATCGGGGATGTTCAGCTAAATGCAATCAGTTTACCATGTTCAGGTAGGGTTAATCTTTTGTATCTTTTAAAAGCCATTGAAACCGGTGCCGATGGTGTGATGTTATTGACCTGCCCTTTAGGTGAATGCAACTACATACAGGGAAACCTGCGAGCCAAAAAACGGATGGAAGCTGTGGATGATTTATTGGATGAAACGGGTTTCGGAAGAGGATGCATCAAATGTATACCTCTTCAGGAAGGGCATAAAATTGAACTGTTGGTTAAGGAAATCGGCGATTTAAACATGCATCTGAGAACGAAACCACAATTGATTAAAGAACGGGTTTAAGATATTTAATGAATAAATAAAATGGATAGTCTGTTAGCAAAAAAAATTGGAGCTGGCGATTTTATTATTACAGCGGAATACCTTCCGGATACTAACATTGAAGCAACATCTTATGGTAAATTAAAGAGCTGTGGTGCGATAGCGATTAATGTTTCTGATAACCCTTATGGTTCGGTAATTTCAAGTTTGGCAACGTCAATCAAACTAAAGCAGGCAGGTATTGAACCGATATATCAGTTAGTTACCCGTGATCGCAACCGTATTGCACTTCAGTCTGATATATTAGGTGCCGCTTCAATGGGGATTAAAAACATTTTATGCTTATCGGGATATCACCAGACAACTTCCGATATGCCTGAATCTGCAAATGTTTATGACTTCGATTCAATTCAATTGATTGAGTTAATAAGCAGGATGAATAAGGAAAAGGTGTTGCTAAACGGGAAAAAAATTGAAGGTGGTTTTTCCATGTTGGTAGGTGCCGTTGTAAACCCTTATTTAAGGCCTCTTGAACTGAATATCATGCGTGTTAAGAAAAAAGTAAAGGCAGGTGCTAAATTCATTCAGACACAAGCCGTTTTCAATACTACAGATTTTCAGGAATGGCTGGATGCCATTCATCAGAAAGGAATCACAGAGAAAGCCGCTATAATAGCCGGTATTTATCCCCTGGAAAGTTACGACGAGGCAATAAAACTTCTGGAGAAGCATACTGATTTTTATATTCCCGACTCACATATTAAGAGGATGAAAGATGCAGGTGACCTGGAGGCCCAAAAGAAAATGGGCATTGCCATTTGCGTGGAAACAATAGGCAAAATTAAAGCAATGAAAGGCTTGAGCGGTATCCATATCACAGCGGGGGGCAGAGAAAATATCATTAGCGAAATAATAGCAGATGCAGGCTTGTAAAAATCAACGTTATGCCGGAAAAATATCATATAAAAACCTCTCATATTCAGCCACGGCTTCCCCGAATAGGGAAATTTGGTGTTGTTGACTGGCGCGAGGATTGTGCAAGATGTCATAATTGTGTTAAAAAGGCATGTATTTATGATAAGTACAGAGAGGAAAATACATTCATAAGGGACCTGGACGAGGTTCATACTTTGTATTATGAATGTATGGGTTGTTTCTCCTGTATCCAAAATTGCACTAAGAACCTGCTAACCATGTCTATAAATTCGGAATACCGGGAATTGGGAAATGGCTATTGGACCCCAAAAATTTTTGGAACAACATGGCTTGAAGCTGAAACCGGCAAGGTACCGGTATCCGGGGCTGGCTACAGGGGTAAATTTTCAGGCTATGGATTTGATTCAATGTGGACTGACATGTCTGAGATTGTACGCCCAACCCGTGATGGTATCCACGGAAGGGAATATATCAGTACCTCTGTTGATATAGGCAAAAAACCATCCTTCCTTAATTTTGAAAATGAGCAGATTGTTACCGAATTGGCTCCTATTATTTCATTGCCTTTCCCTGTCATTTTTGATATGACACCTGAAAATCATTCGCTTCCCGTTCTGGAATCATACATAATTGTTACTGCCAAACAAACCGGGCTTATGGCAATCATTGATTCAAAGAAATGGAAGGATATTAAACTTGATAACAAAGAAGAATACCTTGAACATATAGCATTCTATTTAAGTACCGATGGACCTGAAATATCAAACGCGGTATTAAGTAAAACAAGGCTTGTTGAAATACCTGACAGCATTGATGTTGCAAATAAAATTGAATCCATAAAAAAAATTCATCCCGGAATAATTATAGCCGTGAGGGTTTCCCTGGATGCAAATGCCGTAATCCGGGTTAATGAGCTTTCGAAAATTAAGCCTGAAGTCATTCATTTAGTAGCTGACAGTAATGGAAGCGAAATAGGTGTTGAAAATCCGAGATTTATAAAAGATGTAATGCGGGAGATTCATGGCAACCTCATAAAGAATGAAACACGTGATGAGATAACGCTGATTGCCGGAGGTGGTGTGGCATTATCCGAACACGTTCCAAAGGCACTGATTTGCGGAGCCGATCTGGTATCAATTGATATACCTCTTTTAATTGCCATCGAATGTCGTTTATGCGAAAGCTGCAAGCCCGGCGATTATTGCCCTTCCAAATTGGATAAACCGGTTGATTTAAAATATGGCACTGGCCGGATGACGAACCTGATAGGTGCATGGCATTGGCAAATGGTTGAGCTGATGGGTGCTATGGGTATGCGGGAAGCACGGAGACTGCGCGGCGATGTGGGCCGGGCTATGTTTAAAGACGAACTTGAAGAAGAAATTTATGGACCAATCTTTAGAAAATAACTTAAACCTTGAGGAGATAATGCCGGCGAATACGTTCAAAACACGTGTCGGGCAGACATTAGTTGAACGGAAAGTTAAACTTGCCCCTTCAAGGTATAGAAATGAAATTGCAAAATACATCATCTATCGCGATGAAGAAAAATGCAGATTATGCGGAACATGTGTATCAACGTGTACTAAAAGTGTTCATGTCCTAAAGCAAGGTTATAAACTTTTTGCATCCCCATCGAGCTATAAATGCAATGGCTCTGTTTGTGAAAAAACGGATCATTTTTGTGTCGCAAAATGTCCTCAAGGGGCACTGAGATTGGTGAAAAGTCCAATGATGGAGGCACTTGGAGATTACAGGTGGCCTGCAGATATGATGCTTGCCACATGGCATATGGCCGAAACCGGCAATCCTATTCCCGAAGATTGTGACTATGAGTATGAAACAGGCGGTTCAGATGGAGGTTTCGATCGTATTCGTATCGCTTTTCCGGAAGAACCTGTTAAGGTAGCTGATGATGAGATTGACATTAGCCTTGAGCTGAATAAAAGAAACGATGGCCGGCCCAATATAAAAATTGATGTGCCCTGGTATGGAGGGGGTATGTCGTTCGGATCGATCAGTAATGTGACCCAGTTGTCAAAGGCAAGAGCTGCAACAGCCTGGAATACCTTTTCATGTTCAGGTGAAGGAGGATATATGGAACGTTTGCGGCCATACGACGACCATATGATCACCCAGGTTGCCACAGGGCTTTTTGGTGTGAGGGAAGAAACCATTCAGCGGGTCCGCATTATTGAATTCAAATATGCCCAGGGAGCGAAACCAGGCCTGGGAGGCCATCTTCTGGGAACAAAAAATACACCGGCTGTTGCAAAAATGCGTGAGGCTGTTCAGGGAATACCTTTGTTTTCACCATTCCCGTTCCACAGTGTTTATTCCATCGAAGACCATATGAAGCACATCGATTGGATGAAGCATATCAACACACGGGCACTTATTTCAACAAAAGTGTCAACTCCGACAGATGTTGATATGGTTGCTGTGGGGAGCTATTATGCAGGAACACACATTATCCATATCGATGGAGGCTATGGGGGAACCGGTGCTGCTCCTGATATTGCAAAAAAGAATATTGCTATGCCTATTGATTATGCAATTCCGAAAGTTCACAATTTCCTGGTCTCAGAGGGGGCACGTGAAACGGTCGTATTAATGGCCAGTGGCGGCATACGTAACTACTTCGATATAGCAAAAGCAATTATGCTCGGAGCTGATGGGGTAATCGTGGGCACTGCCGAACTAATTGCACTTAGCTGCTTGCGATGTAGCCGCTGTTCCAGCGGACGCGGTTGTCCAAGGGGAATTGCTACTACTGACCCGGGACTGATTACTCAGTTGGAACTAGACTGGGGAACTCAAAGGATTATCAATTTATACAATGCCTGGACAATAGGCATTAAAGATATTTTAAAACGCCTGGGCATGAAAAGAATTACTGAATTGCGCGGGCGCACAGACTTACTAAGACATTTAGACATATCGAATAATTAGTAAAATATGTATAACAATAATATTGATAATATTGTAAAATCGAAAAGACGCTTAATCGAGCATTTAGTCAATCAGGGTAAGCCGGATGCCATGGAAGCTGAAGGGGGATGTGGTGTAATCGGTTTTTGTTGTACCGAACCTGTTCCGGGGAAACATATATATGAGCCCTCCCGGCTGATGCACAACCGGGGTAACGGGAAAGGCGGCGGAATTGCTGCAGTTGGGTTTATTCCTGAACAACTGGGTGTTACACGGGAAATATTGGATGACTGTTACATGTTGCACATTGCTTATCTTGACGCTGAATGCCGGAGTAATGTGGAAAATAAATATGTCGGCCCTGTATTTGACATTCAGAAAATAGCAAAATTAGATACAGTTGACGACTGGAAAAGTGTACCGGGCCTTGCCGTCAGACCGCCTGATGTTTACCGTTATTTTGTTAGGGTAAAAGATGATATTTTAAACAGGTTCATTGCTGATAATCAATTCGAAAAACTTAGCAGAAGGGATTCTGAAGATGAGCTGATCAATCAGAACAGTTTTAAATTGAATCAGGAGTTTTATGTGACCACAGAAAAGCAAATGGCCTTTGTCATGTCTCATGGCCGCAATATCATGATTTTAAAGGTAGTTGGATTTGCTGAAGCAGTTACACAATATTATAAAATCGATGATTTGTGTGCCCATGCATGGATTGCACATCAACGGTATCCCACGCGGGGACGCGTCTGGCATCCCGGTGGGGCGCATCCATTTACGGCAATGAACATGGCACTCGTACATAACGGCGATTTTGCTAATTACCATTCAGTTACCGAATATCTGAAACAGCGGAATATTTATCCGCAGTTCATTACCGATACCGAGGTTTCGGCGTTAATGTTCGATTTGCTTTCGCGCACCTATAAATATCCGGTTGAATACATCATTGAAGCACTGGCTCCAACAACAGAGCTGGACTTTGATCGATTGCCAATTGAAAAACAAAAAATCTACAGGGCTATTCAGGCTACCCATATGCATGGTTCTCCGGATGGTCCATGGTTCTTTATTATTGCCCGTAACCTGATTGAAAACCGCAGTTTTCAACTTATGGGCATCACCGACACGGCTATGTTAAGACCACAGGTTTTTGCTTTTGTTGATGGCGAAGTTCAGGTTGGTTTGATCGGTTCCGAGAAACAGGCGATTGATGCAACGCTGACAAGTCTTGCAAAGGACGATAAACGGATATGTCCCATAGCCGATAAATACTGGAATGCCCGCGGTGGCAGCTATTCCGACGGCGGAACATTCATGTTTGACATTATTCCCAACGATAAAGGAATTTACAGGATAGATTGTAAAGATAAATTTGGCAAGGAAGTTCACATCACCAATAAAAGCGAAAGTTGCGATTTTGCTAAAGAAACCAGTTCTTCACAAATGAATGATCAGATTATCAAAGCGGTGACAAATCATGCAGAAGAAGGAAAATCGCTGATTGATTATTTCAGGGCGAATATTCCCGGATGGTCGTTTGATGATATTTGGGCAGCCTGTAAAATAGTCAGATCGCTCTCCAAAGATAGTACCCTTATAAAATTTGCAATTGATACGCTCACGCTTCTGAATGATCATAACTTTCCTGCAGGAGATAAAAAGCGGGCACATATACTTCATATTGTTCGTACTGAACTTGACCTGCTGCTAAAGAGTCTTCCAAAATTATCTGCAACGACAGATGATGGGAATGCATATCGACTTCTTGATTTTGATACCAGGAATGAACTGCGTAAACCAAAAAATGGTGAGAAATCACTGGTTATCGATGCGAAGTTGTTCCCCCCTGAAGGAATTGAATGCGATGCAATGTATCTCGTTAATGCTTTCAAAATGGGTTGGCGAAATTTTATTGTCTTCAACTGTGCAGGACAACGATATATTGGTTGTGGGTTAGGACCAGAAACACAAGATGTTTCAATCGAAGTATATGGAAGTTGTGGTGATTACCTCGCTTCTGGTATCGACGGGTTAAGCATCACTGTACATGGAAATGCCCAGGACCAGCTCGGACAAATAATCAAAGATGGGAAGTTTGTAATTCACGGAGATGTTGGCCAAACATTTCTGTATGGTGCAAAGGGTGGATCAATTTACGTGAAAGGCAATGCTGCCGGTCGCCCGATGATAAATTCAGTAGGGCGTCCTAAAGTCATAATCAACGGAACTAGCCTCGACTTCCTTGGAGAATCATTCATGGCTGGCGATCCGCATAATAAAGGCGGGTTTGTAATTGTAAATGGGGTAAAATTCGATGAGGAAGGACAAGTAGTTCCTTTACCGGAACCCTATCCGGGAAGTAACCTGTTCTCACTTGCCTCAGGAGGTGCCGCCTTTATCAGGGATCCATACCGGCAATTGGTTAGCCAGCAGCTAAACGGATGTATTTTCACCCCGTTTAACGATAAGGACTGGGAATTGATTCTTCCTTATCTTCAGGAGAATGAAAGGCTCTTTGGTATTAAAATAAGCGATTTGCTGACTGTTGACGGGAAAAGGCTTAAACCTACGAGGGTTTACCGGAAAGTTGCACCAAGTATCGAAGGCGTACCTGCCACACCCGAAAAAGATGTGTACGGCGAAGAGGAAGAGGTTGATGAACTGGTTGAAGAAGAAGCAAATAAGTAAAAAACTAATTTGAAATAATTATATAGGAAGTAACAATTATTACCGCTAATCAGAGTATAAATGGCAATACTAATAAGCAAAGAAAAACAGGAAGGCAGTTTAATCAATGATGTTCAGAAACTTTCGGGCATCAACATCCGTAATTGCCTTCAATGTAAAAAATGTTCAAATGGTTGCTCCGTTACGGGTTTAACAAAAGTTCATCCATCTGATATCATTCGGTCGATGCAGTTAAATGTGGGTGATAAAATATTTGAAAGCGACCTGATCTGGATGTGCGCTTCCTGTGAAACATGCTATGAACGTTGTCCCATGAAGATCAATATGGCTGAAGTGATGGATGCCCTGAGAGTAATTGCTGTTCAAAAAAATATATCGAAACAAAAAGGGAATATTCCGCTGTTTAACCGGTCGTTCCTGAAAACGGTTAAAATGTTTGGCCGGACATACGATATTGGAATGATCGCAGCCTATAAGTTAGGGACTTCGGGCTACCTTCAGGATACTGACAAATTTCCCATGATGCTCTTAAAAGGGAAAATAGCGTTAACCCCTTCATTCCGGGCAGATAAGAAATATACAAACCGAATATTCGGCAGAAAATCAGACAACACACAAAGCTCAAAATAATTACGAATGAAGTACGCATATTATCCGGGATGTTCGGCAGAATCCACAGCACGCGACCAATTCATGTCAGTGAATGAGGTTGCTAAAGCGTTGAATATTGAATTAACTGAAATAAAAGGTTGGACCTGCTGCGGGTCTACTCCTGCCCATCAGACAGATAAAAACTTATCCATTGCACTTCCTGCCGCAAACCTGCTGATGGCTCAAAAAACCGGCCTTGATATGGTGGTTTTCTGTGCTGCCTGTTACAACCGGATGAAAGTTGCCAATCATGAAATACAGACAAACCCTGCGATCAGGAATGAAATTGCAGCAACGCTGGGTGAATACTATGACGGCAGTGTAAAAGTTCATCATTTTGTTGAAGTACTTGTCAAAGATATTGGGGCTAAGAAACTGAAAAATTCTTTTACTCATACTTTGGATGGACTAAAAGTTGCCAGTTATTACGGCTGCCTGCTGGTCAGGCCAAAGTACGTAACCCAGTTCGATGATCCGGAAAATCCAACCATCATGGATAAACTCATTGCACTTATGGGTGGTGAAATGATTGACTGGCCACATAAAGTTGAATGCTGCGGAGGCGGTTTTGCGCTTACCCGGACAGATATAGTTGTTGAACTTTCAAACTCAATTTTAGGAATGGCTGAAGCATCAGGAGCCCAATGTATGGCAGTAGCCTGCCCGATGTGCCAGATCAACCTCGACATGAGGCAAAGCGATATCTGTAAAGCAAAAGGCAGGGATTATAATTTGCCCATTGTTTATATTACTCAGCTGTTGGGCTTGTGTTTAGGGATCTCTCCACAAAAACTGGGAATGGATAAATGTGTGGTTTCACCGAAACCAATCATTGAATTAGTAAAAATGGCTTAATAAGGCATAACAGGATTATGGGTACGAGAAAGAAAAAAATGGTAGGGGCAGTGTTGGTTGAAGGCGGTGGTATCGCCGGGGTACAGGCATCCCTCGATTTGGCCAATTCAGGATATAAGGTTTATCTCATTAGCCGTACAGCGACCATCGGTGGCATGATGTCGCACCTCGACAAAACTTTTCCTACCGGTGATTGTGCTACCTGTATAGTTTCTCCCAAATTGGTTGAATGTGCCAGAAACCTCAATATCGAGATTCACACCCTTGCTGAACTTGAAAAAATTGATGGTGAGCCCGGTAATTTCAAAGCCCTGATTAAAAAGTCGCCCCGGTATATAAATGAAAATATTTGTAACGATTGCGGCGAATGTACTACCGCCTGCCCTGTTCAGATAAACGACAAGTTTAACCGCGATTTGGGCAAACGGAAAGCAATTCAAAAATATTATGCACAGGCCATACCCAATATGCCGAACATGCTCAAATTGGGACATGCACCTTGTAAAATTAAATGTCCGGCAAACATTAATATTCAGGGTTACATTCAGCTGATTAAGAAAGGGGAATATGTCAAAGCGGTAAACCTGATCAGGCAGCGAAACCCACTTGCAGGTATCTGCGGCCGTGTTTGCCCTGCCCCTTGCGAAACTGCCTGTACCCGTGCAAATGTCGATAGTGCCTTGGCCATCCGCCAACTTAAAAGGTTTGCTTCCGACGAAGAGATGAAGTTGTTTAAATCGGGTAATTTATCATTACCTGAAGAACAAATGCCTTCCGCCGGTGCGAAGAAAATTGCAATAATTGGAGCAGGCCCATCGGGCCTGACTGCTGCCGGTGATTTGGCAGAGAAAGGATTCGCCGTTACTATATATGAAGAAAAGGAAACGGCCGGCGGTATGCTTTTTTGGGGTATTCCTCAATACCGGCTTCCTAAAGATGTACTTGATTATGAAATAGAATTGATCAGACGTAAAGGCGTGACCATCGTTCTAAATTGTCGCATTGGTAAAGATAAGTCCATGGAAGAACTGCAAAAGGAAAACGATGTCGTTTACATTAGTGCAGGAGCGCATGTCAGCCGAAAGCTGGGTGTTGCCGGCGAAGATAAAATGGGGGTGAACTTTGGCATTGAATTCTTGCGGGAAGTCGGAAATTCAAAAGAAAAACCAAGCGTAAAAGAAAATGTTGTGGTGATTGGAGGTGGGAACGTGGCTGTTGATGTTGCCAGAACTGCTCTCCGCCTGGGAGCTAAAAGAGTTGAGCTGGTTTCTCTCGAGAAGAGAAATGAAATGCCTGCTTACGACGATGAAATTGAATCTGTTTTAGAGGAAGGGATCATTATCCGTAACAGCTGGGGACCAAAACAAATCATTGGCAACGGTTCTGTCACAGGTATCGAACTGAAACAATGTGTCAGCGTATTTGACAAAAACGGTAAGTTCAGCCCGGTGTACGACGAAAATAAAATTACAACCATCAATGCCGATCAGATCATTGTGGCAATAGGACAGATGGTTGACGAGGAATTTTTGAAGCACGTTGGTGTCAACATTAAACGTGGCTGCTTCAATGCCGATCCTGTAACTTTTGAAACTTCGGTAAAAGGTGTTTTTGCAGGTGGCGATAATGCTTCAGGTCCGGCCAGTGTAATTGATGCAGTGGCAGCCGGAAAACACGCCGCCGAATCAATCGTTCGCTATCTGAACCACGACGATATGGTATCCGACCGGTTTGAACATTCCTTAAAACCTGTACCCGAAGAACTTTTACCATTCATAAAAAATATTGATAAGAAAAAACGCGCCAGTGCCCCTGAGCTTTCTGTCGTGAAACGTTCCCGTAATTTTAGTGAAATTGAAGCTGCATTCTCAGTTGAAGAAGCAATTGCTGAAACCGAACGCTGTCTGAATTGCGCACAATGTTGCGAATGTATGGAATGCGTTGATGCTTGCGAAAAGAAAGCGGTTGACCATAACCAGAAGGATCAGTACATTGAACTGGAAGTTGGTTCAGTAATCATGACTCCCGGATTTGATGAATTTGATGCCGGAACAAAAGGTGAATATGGCTTTAACCGCTATAAAAATGTAATGACCAGCGTTCAGTTTGAACGGATGCTTTCAGCAGCCGGTCCTTTTGGCGGGCATGTTCAGCGCCTTGATAACGGCAAAGAAGCCAAACGGATTGCCTGGATACAATGTGTCGGGTCGCGTGATTCAAAAAGCGGAAATGAGTTTTGCTCTTCTATATGCTGCATGGCTACAACCAAACAGGCCATGATTGCAACCGAACATGTAAATGGACTGGAGGGTACCATTTTTAATATAGACATCAGGGCTCATGGCAAAGATTTTGACCAGTATTACGAACGTGTCCGGGCAATGGATAATCTGGAATACGTTAAAAGTATTCCTTCACGTATTGTCCAGGTACCACAATCGAACAATTTGCGGTTACAATACCTTGATGCTCAAAAAGGTTTAATAGAAAAAGAATTTGACATCGTCGTACTGGCAGTTGGCCTGGATCCAAAATCCACAGTTACTGATAGTATCCGCAAACTGGGGATTGAAATCAATCCGTTCGGATTTTGCGAAACCGATCGGTTAACACCGCTGATTACTTCAAAACCCGGCGTTTATGTTGGCGGATCATTTCAGGAACCAAAAGATATTCCGGAAACCGTGATGCAGGCCAGTGCCGCAGCGTCTATGTCAATGGAACTGTTGTCCCCGGTAAAAAATACACTGATCAGGTCACGTGAGTATCCGCAGGAACACGATGTAAGTGACGAGCAGGCCCGGATTGGGGTTTTTATTTGTCATTGCGGGATGAATATTGCTTCGACGGTAGATGTCGAGAAAGTGACCGAAGCCATTAAAAGCCAGCCGGGTGTCGTTTATGCAGCCCATACGATGTACACCTGTTCCGATGCCAGTCTGACGAATATAAAAGAACAGATTTCAATCAATAAACTGAACAGGGTTGTTGTAGCATCATGTACCCCAAGAACTCACGAACCAATTTTCCGCGAAACGTTACGAGAAGCCGCTTTGAACCCCTATCTGTTTGAATTGGCCAATATAAGGGACCAGTGTTCATGGGTGCATTCCAAAGAGCCTGAAAAAGCAACTGAAAAGGCTATTGATTTGGTGAAAATGTCAATATCACGGGCCCATGATCTTTCTCCACTGGAAGGGGAGCGACTGCCAATCCTTCAGAATGCTGTTGTAATTGGTGGTGGAATCAGCGGAATGACAGCCGCTTTATCGCTTGCAGAACAGGGTTTTGACGTTGATATCATCGAGAAATCAGCACAATTGGGAGGAAATCTTAAGCTGATTAACAGCACTTTGGAGAAAGAAAATTTGGATCAATTCAGATATGGGCTGATTGAAGCAACAAACACACACCGGAATATTGATAGTCACATGAATTCTGAAATAGTTGGAATAAAAGGTCATATCGGGCACTTCACTGTGAAATTGCTGAAAGACAATAAATCCAAAGAGCTTTCGTGCGGGGCTGTCATCGTTGCAACCGGGGCTAATCAGTCTGTGACGAGAGAATATCAGTATGGACTGGTTAAAAACATCCTGACCCAGGTTGAACTTGAGAATTCATTAATCAAAGATAAAATTCAAAAAAGCGGGCAAACATACGTAATGATCCAATGCGTTGGGTCACGCAACAGTGAGAAACCCTATTGCAGCCGGGTATGTTGTTCAATGGCCATTAAGAATGCTTTGAAGGTCAAAAAAGAAGATCCGGAAGCAAAAATATTCATTCTTTACAGGGATATCAGGACTTATGGTTTTAGGGAAACATATTATAAAAAAGCCCGGGAAGCAGGTATCGTCTTCATCAGGTACGATGAAAATAAATTACCCGAAGTATCAGATATCAATGGCGTGTTAAGCTCGGTGACCGTTAACAGTCCTGATCAAATGGAACCGATCATTATTGAAGCCGACCAACTTATTTTAAGCACCGGAATAACGGCAAACGAGGACAACCCCATCATTTCAAACATGCTTAAGGTGCCTCTTAATGCAAATGGTTTTTATGTTGAGGCCCACATGAAATTAAGGCCGGTCGATTTTGCCACCGAAGGGTTGTTCCTGTGTGGCCTGGCCCATTCGCCAAAGATGATCGATGAGAACATCTCCCAGGGTAAAGCGGCTGCGGCAAGGGCTGCAACCATTCTTTCAAAAACCCACCTTGAAGTGGGGGCCCAGGTTTCGGTTGTTGATCAAAATAAGTGTATTTCATGTATGACCTGTGTGAAAGCATGCCCATACGGAGCTCCAAACAGTAATTATGATCATAAAGCTGAAATTGAAGGTGCTAAATGTATGGGTTGTGGAATTTGTGTGGCTGAGTGCCCTGCCAGGGCAATCCAGCTCAACCATTTCAATTCCGGTCATTTTAAAATAATGATAGACCAATTGTTTAATGTAATGGAACCTGAAACTGTAAATCAATATGAATGATAATACATTTGAACCGAAAATCCTTGCGTTCTGTTGCCACTTTTGCGCATACGCATCAGCTGATCTGGCCGGTTCCATGCGACTGCAATATCCCTCGGGGATAAGGATAATCCGTACACCCTGCACCGGAAGGCTTGAAGTGGAATATTACATGAGGGCCATTGAAAACGGGGCCGACGGGGTGCTCATAGCCGGATGCCTTGAAGGTGGTTGCCATTATATTGAGGGGAACCTTTTTGCCCGGAAGCGGGTCACTGCTACCCGTAATATGTTGGAAGAATGTGGTATTGATAAAGAACGCTTACGCATGGTCAATGTTTCGGCAGCCGGGGCTGTTAATTTGGTACAAGCCATTTTGGACATGGTTGATACCATTAAACAATTAGGACCAAACCAGGTTAACCCCAAAGCTGTAACAGACAGTTTGAAACAGGGGCCAGAATCGCCAGCCGCCTGCTGTTTGCAGCAGGAAGCAGAAATTGAATAATTAAGCCAAAAAATAATAGGAGAAAAATATATGATAGTTGCTCAGCGAAAATCGATCCCTGAATTACAGGATATTATTAAAGGACATAAAAACATTCTCGTCCTTGGATGCGGAACTTGCGTAACCGTATGTTTGGCAGGAGGCGAACGGGAGGTGTCCATAATTTCGTCAGCCTTAAGGATTGCCTCAAAAAAGACTGGCGAACCCATTAAAGTAAGTGAATTAACCATTGAGCGGCAATGCGATAATGTGTTTATTGAAACGGCGGCAGATGAAATTAAGAAATATGATGCTGTCCTTTCACTGGGTTGCGGAGCAGGAGTTCAGGCAATTGCAGAACGCTATCAGGATAAGCCGGTTTATGCGGGGCTTGACACTGCCTTTTTAGGAATCCTTGAATCCCGTGGTGTCTGGACTGAGAAATGCGCCCAATGCGGTGCTTGTGTTCTGGCCGATTTTGGCGGTATTTGTCCTGTTACACGTTGTGCAAAACATATGTTGAACGGTCCATGTGGAGGGTCGCGCGTTGACAGATGTGAAATCAGCCCGAATCAACCTTGCGCATGGCAGCTTATTTACAAAAGGTTAAAAGATATTGACGAAACAGATAAACTAAAGAAAATATACCCGGCAAAAGATTGGAGCAAAAGCCTCGATGGAGGTAGCCGTACTATCATTAGGGAGGATCACAGGATTTGATTTAAATTTTAACATACAATCTGTAGCATATACCCCAAATACAATTGTCGGAACTGAATTATTGAAAAACATTTGCATAATACGGTTCAATTGACTAAAATTGCACACCGGAATTCAAGTACGAATTTTGAGGGCCTATAGCTCAGTTGGTTAGAGCATCTGACTCATAATCAGGGGGTCGCAGGATCATGCCCTGCTGGGCCCACATAAAATCAGGCAGTTATATTAATTTAATGTAGCTGCTTTTTTATTTGCATGCAATTTGCATATAAATCTTATTATTCACTCCTTATTAAAATACACCCAGCGCAGTTTATGAACTAAAAAATAAAATGGTTAATAGATTGAATGTTTCTTGTATTAGCCCCCTAACAGACTGGAGAGAAATTGATTAAACAGTAACATTTACATCGAAGCTAAAAACACTGATCAACAGGAAATTAAGCTAAAAGCAATTGTTGGTACTTCTGCCTTTGTTGCAACCATAATACAAACCTGGTATCCGGCTGTAAAAGTCACAAACGGAGCTACTCCATCACCCCAGTTGGTTGATACAGGGAAATATCTTGTTGGGGCGCAGCGCTGTGATCTCTGGAGAAACGATGAAGTATGGGGGTTGCACTAAGACAATAAATTTCCTGAACGCCAACCTGTTATTGATTGGTATAAAGAAGGTGAACCGGATGTAACCGACTGGGAAATTAAGTATGCCACGGAGCACGGCATCAATTTCTTTATGCATTGCTGGTATCGTAATGAAGGCAATGCAGGACAACCCTTAGTTGCAGAATACGATCATGTAATGATATCGTATAAAACAAGCAAGTTTGGTAGTCAAATGAAATTTATGATCAATTGGATAAATAGTGAAAACAGAGGTGTTACCGGACTTGACGATTTGATGAACAATGTTTTTCCTGAATTACTTAAATACTTCAAAGAATCCAATCAAAAATGCAGGAATGGGCTATATTTTTTCCTGCCATATTCCTACTTTTGGCCAGGTAATGTCAGGCAGCACCACTTACACCGGATCTGAGATTATGGTTTGACATAAAACTTACTGGAAAAATCAGGCGCAATATGCTTCCTTGCCCAATATCCTGACTGTTTCAAAGGATGGAATTCCGCACCCTGGGGATATATGACATCGAATAAAATGCGGAGACTTACTCCCGATGAGTACAGATCCGTTCTACAGGAAGCAAAAACCTCAATGGACGCTTATCCGCAAGATAAACTTCAGAGTAAAATTCTCCTGCCCGATAGCTGGAATGAATATGGCGAAGGGCATTATATCTTCCCAACCCGTCAGTATGCATTTGGATATCCTGACGCGGTAAGAAGTGTGTTTGCCCCTTCAGCAGGTGTGCATACAGATAATATACCAGAGGATTTCGGGCAGGCCATTTGTAAGGTTTTATTCTGAAACTAATAATATTATACGTATAGTCTAAAAGTAATAGTAAACCCTTTCCGACATGAGATAATTTTTCAATTCGTTCATTCCGTCTTCTATTATTTAAGAGATTTAGTTTTTTAGTCCATTCTGTTCACCCAACAATTACATATCGATCTGCTTCACCTGCCTTATTCGCCAACTCGTTAATTTCCTTTTTGAGTTCAATCATTCTAAGTTCGCGCCCAATTACTAATTTGTGGAAACTTTCAAGTTCATCTATCCTTTTTTTTATCTCTTGCTCTGCCTGCTTGCGTATTAGCGAATATTGAATTGTCTTTCCAAGAAAGTTGCTGTTTAAATCCCGTTTTAAGATGTAATCCTGGGCCCCTTCTTTAATTAGCGATAATGACAGTTCCTCATCCTGCTGCCCGCTTACCAAAATAACAGGAATATTCCCGGCTATTTTCATTATCGTATCGAAGGTCTGTTTTCCTGTGCCGTCGGGCAAATTAAGGTCGAGCATAATGAGAATGATATTATGTTTTTTAATTTTCTCGCATCCGTCTTTCAAGGTTTCAGCAACAATAAGCTGGTAATTAAAGGAAGTGATTTCTTTAAACAACTCAATAACTAGCCTGCTATCGCCGGGATTATCCTCAACCAGGAGGATTGTCTGTTCTTCTGTATCTTTCATAATTTTGGAAGTTTTACTAATGTGAGCCAAAAATCCTCAATTGATTTTACGACTTCAAAAAAATTATTAAGGTCAATTGGCTTGATTAAAAAGCAATTTGCATGTAAATTATACGACCTGATGATTTCTTCTTCGGCTTTGGAAATGGTAAGAACAATTACAGGTATGCTTTTCAGGCTATCATCGGCTTTAATTTCTGCCAGCACTTCCTGTCCGTTCTTTTTTGGCAGGTTAAGGTCGAGAATGATAAGGTCGGGCCGGGGGGCATTTTTGTATTGATTTCTTTTGAAAAGAAAATCGGTTGCCGCTACTCCGTCATACACGACATGAAGGTTGTTTTTCACCTTCCCGTCTTTTAATGCCTCCTGCGTGAGCCGGGCATCGCCCGGATTGTCTTCTATTAAAAGAATTTCAACTAATTTCAGGTTTTCCATGATTCAGATTTTAAATTTTGCCACTGATTAATGCTTAAAAAATAATGCCACAGATTTTCAGATTGTTTAATTGTATTTCTTTCTAATGCCAAATAAGGGTTGAATAAAAAGACAATAACTTTCCTAAAACCCTGAAAGGGTGTTATTTGAATAACCGTGGGTGTCAGCCCACGGTAGCAAATAGCCCTCGAATCCACAGCCCCGGAGTGGGTTGAACAATACCTTTATAAGTTCAACCACTGCGTGGCTGTTTTGATATTGATATTTGAACCGTGGGTTATCACCCTCGGTTATTGAGATTTAGCCACTTTGTGGCTTTATATTTTAACTCTTAATTCGCATTTCTAATCTGTGAATCTGTGGCATATTTTTTTTTTAACCATTAATCTGTGGCAATTCATACTGGTATTGTAAAATAAAAAGTAGTTCCTTCGTTTACTGTTGATTCAAACCAGATAGTTCCTCCATGCCGCTCTGCTATGCGTTTGCAGATGGATAGCCCTATTCCGGTCCCGGGGTAATCTTTCACTGAATGCAAACGTTGAAAAACGATGAAAATCCTGTCGTGATATTGCTTTTCAATTCCAATTCCGTTATCTGCTACCGAAAACTGATAAATATTATCCCGCTTTGTACAGGAGATATGTATTTTAGGCAATTCCGTTTTCTTTTTAAACTTAATGGCATTTTCGATAAGGTTTTGAAATATGCTCAAAATCTGATATTCATCGCTTTTCACAACCGGTAAATCATCATTGGTTATTATGGCCCTGTTCGTGGCAATCAATAGTTGGAGATTTGAAATAACCTGCCCCAAAGCTTTTGAAATGTCGACTTGTTCAAAAGTCTTTGCACGGGTGCTTACCCTCGAATATTCGAGTAAAGCATTGAGAAGTTTTTGCAGGCGGATTGCCCCATCCACCGCAAAATGAATATAATCCCGGGCATCCTGGTCTAATTTATCTTTGTATTTACGTTCGAGCAACTGGGTGTAGCTCGATATCATGCGCAGGGGTTCCTGAAGGTCGTGGTTAGCCACATACGCAAATTGCTCGAGGTCTTTGTTGGAACGCTCAAGGTTTTCCAAGGTAATGATTAATTTTTGCTCTATCAGCTTGAGTTCGGTAATGTCAATGACGGTCCCTTCAATCCTAATCATCTTGCCTTCTTCATCTTTTATCAGATGAGAATTTAATAGTACCGTGTTTTTTTCACTGGAATTAGTTTTTACATTTACTTCGTAATTTTTTATTACACCATTTGTCATCAACTCTTTCAAATATTCATCTCTTTCCTTCGGATTTTGCCAGAAATCAGGTGATCTTACTCCTTTCATATCCCGCGAAATGTCGATGCCGAGAATCCGGTTGAAAGCAAAATTATGGTCAAGTAAAATCCCGTCCATGGTAACACTGTAATATCCTTCATCAAGGTATTTAACTGTGTCGCTGAATTTTTTTGCACTTTCCAGCAATGCACGTTCAGCATTCTTGCGATCGGTAATATCATTGATACTGGAAAGAATATAGGGCTCTTTGTTTACCTTAATGATATGGGCTGAAAATAATCCTGTAATCAGTTCTCCATCTTTTTTTCTAAAGAAAAATTCCTTTCCTGCAACTTCTCTTCCTTCAAAAAGTTCATTAACAACCTGATTTCTATCTTTTTCGTTAACCCAGAGATTCATTCCAACTGATGAATCGGCAAGAGACTCATCCTGAGTGTAGCCGGTAATGGTGGTAAAAGCATCATTAACTTCAATAAATTTCCCGTCTTTTGGATTTGTAATGGTGATAGCATAGTGAGAGGTCTTGAAAGCATTAGAAAATTTTTCTTCGCTTTCATGTAATTTTATTTCTGCCAACTTGCGTTCGGTGATATCTGAAAATATGGTTGCGAACTGATTTTTCGCCGGACGGAAAGCGTTAATCTGATAATGTCGTTTCAATGGCGCTGAGTAATTTTCAAACGCCATGGGGTTGCCGTTAAAAGCCACTTCGCCATATTTTTCAATCCAGAATGATTCAGTACCGGGTATTACTGTTAAGACCGTTTTTCCAATTATTTCTGATTTTTTCAAACCGGTCAATTGTTCAAATGAAGGATTTATATCAAGAAACCGATAATCAACCGGTTTGCCATTGGTATCACAAATAATCTCGTGAAGGGCAAAGCCTTCCTGCATGTGATTAAAAAGAGTTCTATATCTGTTTTCGCTCTCAAGTAATTCCGCTTCTGCTTGCTTGCGTTTGGTAATATCCTGAAAAGTGCCGCGCAACTTAATTGTCTTACCATTTTCCCTTACGGCGAAGCCCTGTGCCCTCACCCAGATGTGCTTACCCTTTGCTGTAATTAATGGCCACTCCCTATCATACGCAGTACCGTTCTCAATTGCTGCCTGCACTGCGGCCTGTACGTCAGGCCAAACATCGGGCGGATAATACTCGTTTCCCTGTGACAACTTTGGTGGCACATACGGAAAATCTACTTCATGAATGCGTGCCGTTTCTCTTGAATAAGTGACTTGTGTGGTGGCAATATCCAGTTCCCAACCTCCAATCTTAGCCATTTCACCAATGTTCTCAAGCTGTTCGGATAATTTTAAAAGCGTATCTTCTGCTTGTTTAAGGTCAGTAATGTCGGTAATAAAGCCATACCAGGTTATATTGCCATCTTCCATTTTCTCGGGCGAGGATACACAATGCAGCCATTTCATTGCTTTGTCCCTTATCTGAACTCTGTATTCAATATTAAAAAATGTCAGATTTTTTGCTGAATATTCAATTTCGGCTATCATTCTTTCAACATCATCGGAATATATGAGTTTTACTATTGGCGAAAAGTCATCAATTACATCTTCAGGTGAACATCCGTATATTTCTCTGATGCCTTCTGAGGCAATTGGAACATAATAGCTTCCGTCAGCTCTTCTGGTAAACTGATAAATCATTCCAGGTGCATTTGAAGAAAGTTTCTTAAATTGAGAAACCCATTTTTTCTGTGCTTCTTCCGCCCTGTATCGCTCGCTGATGTCGCGGATATTGCATTGTATTACTTTTTGGTTATTCACCAGGTAAACATTGCTTACAAACTCAACATGCACTATTTTCCCGCCGGAAGTTTCGAGCGGAAGGTCATCGTAGCGGATGTATTCTTTAAGCTGCAACTCAAGAAAATTATCCTTGTTGGCAACTATATCTTTAAAGTGGCCGACATCCCATATTGATTTTCCAAGATACTCTTCGTGCGAGTAACCCAGCATTTGGGTCATAAACGGGTTTACGTCCACAATCATTCCTGTTTCCGCATCGAGGATAAGAATTCCATCCTTTGCTGATTCAAACAGGCGGCGGTAGCGCATCTCGGATGCGGCAAAATTTTCCTCCCCTTTTTTACGTTGAGTAATATCACGTATTATTTTAGAAATACCTGTAATTTTTCCTTCACTATCTTTTATTGGAGAAACAGTAAGCGAAACATAAAATTTTTCACCATTTTTTTTCATTCTTACTGTTTCAAAATGTTGAGTCATTTCACCGTTCTGAATCTTATCAAGAATCATATTTTCATTGCTGGTATGTTCCGGCGGAATTATCAACAAAATATTTTCTCCTATAGCTTCTTCGGCAGTGTAACCAAACATTTTTTCGGCGGCCTGGTTATAGCTTTTGATTGTTCCATCCAGCGATTTACTGACAATTGCATCTTCCGACGATTCCACGATGGAAGCCAAATGCTGCAAAGATTCATGATGAATTGCAAGTTCCTTATTAGCCATGACTAATTCGGTTGTTCGCAGCTTCACTTTGTCTTCAAGCTCACTGTTGATTCCGGAAAGCTGATTGTTTTTGAGCTCAATTTCGCGGCTTTGCCTTTCGATGTTCAGGTAGGCATTTTTTAATTCAGAAAGTGTAAGCAGCAACAGTTGTTCATCAGCAATAACTTTTGTTTCTTCCTCTTTTTTTAATATAATATTGGCTTCGCTGACAAAGCTTTTTAGAGGGCGGATAACACTTTGTGAAAGGTACCACGTAAAGAATACTGTTAAAATGCCGGAAACTAAAATCAGGATAATTGATATATGCTTTGAATTGTCTTCAGCTTTGACAACTTTATTGAAAGTATTTTCGGCTTTGTTATCTGCAAAATCGGAGATTATATTGAGGGAATAAACCAGGCTGTCGAATTTTACGATGATACTATTTTTTATCAGGATTTGAATGCTGTCGGTCTTGTTATCCTTTTTTAGCTGATAGAGTTTGTCGCAGCTGTTTTTCCATAACGTATAGATGGCGAATGCGCTGTCAGCCGAGGCTTTGTTGCCCAGGTATTGCAGTGAAACAATTTTGAAATTTTCCTGGATGAGTTTATCCTTCTTTTCTATTTCGGCTTTCAGGCTGTCGAGCCGGCGGTAGTTATCTGTCAATCTAATATTTCTGACAAGGTTTTCATTCTGGAAAATTTCGGTTTTCATTTCCCTTATCGCGTTGCTCACCTGGTATGGATGCTCGTAAAGGGTGCGTGTTTGCTCGCTGATAGTATTTATTTGTATGAATAAGTAAATTGTTGCCAACTGCATGAAGGAAAATACGATGGCAAAGGTCAGGCGGATCTTTGCCTGAATATTAAATTTTATCATGATTTGGGAAATTTAACCAAAGAGAGCCAGAAATCCTCAATTGATTTTACAACTTCAAAGAATTGATTCAAGTCAATTGGCTTGATTAAAAAACAATTTGCATGCAAATTATACGACCTGATAATATCCTCTTCGGATTTGGATATGGTAAGAATAATTACAGGTATGCTTTTCAGGTTATCGTCGGCTTTAATTTCCGCAAGCACTTCCTGTCCGTTCTTTTTTGGAAGGTTAAGGTCGAGAATGATAAGGTCGGGGCGGGGGGCATTTTTGTATTGATTTCTTTTGAAAAGAAAATCGGTTGCCTCTGCTCCGTCATACACGATATGAAGAGTGTTTCTCACCTTCCCTTCTTTTAATGCCTCCTGCGTGAGCCGGGCATCGCCCGGATTGTCTTCTATTAAAAGAATTTCAACTAATTTCAGGTTTTCCATGATTCAGATTTTAAATTTTGCCACTGATTAATGCTTAAAAAATAATGCCACAGATTCACAGATTGTTTAATTGTATTTCTTTCTAATGCCAAATAAGGGTTGAATAAAAAGACAATAACTTTCCTAAAACCCTGAAAGGGTGTTATTTGAATAACCGTGGGTGTCAGCCCACGGTAACAAATAGCCCTCGAATCCACAGCCCCGGAGTGGGTTGAACAATACCTTTATAAGTTCAACCACTGCGTGGCTGTTTTGATATTGATATTTGAACCGTGGGTTATCACCCTCGGTTATTGAGATTTAGCCACTTTGTGGCTTTATATTTTAACTCTTAATTCGCATTTCTAATCTGTGAATCTGTGGCATATTTTTTTTTAACCATTAATCTGTTGCAATTCATACTGGTATTGTAAAATAAAAAGTAGTCCCTTCATCTACTGTTGATTCAAACCAGATAGTTCCTCCATGCCGCTCTGCTATGCGTTTGCAGATGGATAGCCCTATTCCGGTCCCGGGGTAATCTTTCGCTGAATGTAAACGTTGAAAAACGATGAAAATCCTGTCGTGATATTGCTTTTCAATTCCAATTCCGTTATCTGCTACCGAAAATTTATACATATTGTCCTGCCTTGTACAGGAGATATGTATTTTAGGCAATTCCGTTTTCTTTCTAAACTTAATGGCATTTTCAATAAGGTTTTGAAATATGCTCAAAATCTGCGATTCATCGGCTTTCACAACCGGTAAATCATCACTGGTTATTACGGCTCCGTTCGTTGTTATCATTAGTTGCAGATTTGAAATAACCTTGCCCAGAACGGTTGAAGTGTCAACTTGTTCAAAAGTCTTTGCACGGGTGCTTACCCTCGAATATTCAAGTAAATCATTGAGCAGTTTTTGCATGCGAAATGCCCCATCCACCGCAAAGTGAATATAATCGTTGGCATCCTGGTCTAATTTATCTTTGTATCTGCGTTCGAGCAATTGGATGTAGCTCGAAATCATGCGCAGAGGTTCCTGAAGGTCATGAGTGGCCACATGGGCAAATTGTTTCAGGTCTTCAATAACATTTGCCAATTCTATGGCACGTTTAGCTTTCTCTTCGTTCTGAAACGTAAGTTCTTTATTGGCAATGACCAACTCAGCCGCTCGTTTAGCTTTCTCTTCGTTTTGAAAGGCAAGTTCCTGGTTTAAAATGTCCAGTGTATTCTTAGCTTCAACGGCATCGTCCATCATTATTAAAGCTGCACGATGAGAATTTGCCAATTCCTCAACTGTTTCAGTAAGCTTTATTGTCCTTTCAATTACCTGTTGTTCCAATGTTTCGTGCGAATGACGCAATTCTTCTTCTTTTTGCTTTAACACAGATATGTCGACGGCCATAATACAAACATCGCCCAACAGTTCGGGTGGTAAAGGGCTGAATGAAAGGTGTAAATGTATTGGATGTGTATTGTCGTCTTTTATATAGGTTAACTCACCGTGGGTTTTCCCTTTCAGACCAGCCTGCAACAAATCGTTGTATTTTTGAAGGTCGTTTTTTAGGAAAAACTGATTTAACCAGGAACCTGCTATTAGCTCCGGCGCAACAGACACAAGCTCGGCAAACCGGCGGTTGCAGTACAGAACAACACCATCGGCCGAAAGAACAACAGCTCCTTCATTCATTTCTTCGATGATGACACGATAAGGAGTTTCAGCTGAAGAAATTGAAAATATTTTTTCGCCACCTGAACCGGAAACAACTATTGCATCAACTTCTCCATTCCGGATGGCTTCGAGTGTTTCTAAAGCTTCGGCCAGGCTTGCCCGTAATTCTTCATTTTCGAGCAGCAGATGTTTTTCTGTTTTCGATGTTATTTTTGTTGACATAGTCTGCTTTTTAAACAGATTATTTTTCTTTTACTTTTCGCAAATCGAGCCCTACAAGTACCCGGTCGACAACCGACAAATCGCCGATAATGCGGTGCAAAGGCAAGGGTAGCTTTTTGATGAGGGTTGGAGCGGCAATAATCTGTTCTCCTTTGGCTAAGATTGGGTTTTTGTAAAGGTCTATCACTTCCAGTTCGTAACGGCCTTTAAGGTATTCTTCGCAAATCTTCTTTATATTGGCAATTGCACTTACAGAATAAGGTGTTGTACCGGCTACGTATAATCGTAACTGGTAAAAGGCGCTTTCTGTTTTTTCGATTACCTTCTCAAATGCCTCAGTCTCGTCAGACAGTACGTTTTTTTGTTTTTTCATGATATCCGTTTTTGATTACCACGAAGGAAGCCCTTTTAAGTCTAAGCCAACCAATACCCGGTCGGTGTTTGACAAGTCGCCGATAATTTTGCGCACCGGCACAGGTAGTTTCCTCACTAATGTGGGTACAGCAAGAATCTGGTCCTCACGGCAAAGTTGCGGGTTTTTTATCAGGTCAATTACTTCAATCTTGTATTTTCCTTTTAATTGCTCTTCGCAAATCGCCTTGAGATTTTTGAAGGCTGTGATTGATTTAGGCGTTTGACCGGCTACATACAACCGCAATATCCATGCATCGTTTGCTTTTTTATCAGGCTTTTGTTTTGGGAGACCTGTTTCCGAAATATCTTTTTTTGGCGTCATTTCTATTTCGTTTTAGCATCGTTCCCTTTCGGTTTATTTTGCTTGCTTGTTTTTATGGCAATATCGCCCTTCCGGTTTTTTGCCATGTCGACCCTGTCTTGTATGAGAAGATCTTCGCGAAGCTTATTTAGTTCTATATTTTTTAACGTTTCAATTTCTTCCGCTTCAAATTCGGCCTTCAGAAAATCAATCTGGGCATTAACTGCTTTGCGTTTTCGATCCAAAGCAAGTTGCTTGTTTTCTATCTCCTGATTACGTAATAATTGTTCGGCTTTTTCTTTTGCTTCTTTTGTAATTCTCGATGATCCTGTCAGTACACCCTCCGGACCAACGTATACATCGAGCAGCTCAACGCCACGGTCGGTTAATTTAAATTCACGGATTTGATTAGAGTGTGCCATACCGCGCGATTTAAGAATGTACATTCCGCGGTTGCGCTCTCCACCTAATTCAATATCGCGCAGAAGTAACCATGTGTCAATTAATGATGAAATATCTATTCCTGTATAATCGATTACCCCAGTTGTCAGATGTGTCATAAACACGCTGATATGATTGGTTTTTAAAAAGTCGACCATACGCATTATCATTGACTTGGCTTCAAACTGGTTAGTGCCGATGATAAAACTGCTTAGCGGGTCAATAACCACAACCTTGGGTTTAAAATCATTCACAGCTTTGTGCATGGCTGTCAGGTATGATTCCAACCCGTAAAAAGTAGGGCGTTTCGCATGAAACATCAACAGTCCCTTTTTTTCCCATTGCTCCAGGTCGATGCCGATAGAACGCATATTGCGCATAATCTGCCGGGGCGATTCTTCCAACGCAAAATAGAGTACTTGTTCTCCACGGGAGCAGGCAGCATCAGAGAAACATGCGGCTAAACTGCTTTTCCCAATACCGGCTGTACCGGAGACTAGAACAATACTTCCGCGGTAATACCCTTTATTGCCCAGCATGGTATCGAGACGTGGGATTCCGCTTGATATCCGTTCGGACGACACCGAGTGCTCCAGTCCTATGGAGGTGATGGGCAAAACAGAAAACCCGGTCTCTTCAATGATAAACGGATACTCGTTTGTTCCATGTGTTGAGCCGCGGTATTTAACAATCCGCAACCTCCGGGTAGATGATTGTTCCGTAACACGGTGGTCGAGCACAATAACGCAATCGGAAACGTATTCTTCCAATCCCTGTCGCGTGAGTGTACCTTCTCCCCGCTCACCGGTAACAATAGCTGTTACACCTTTTTCTTTCAGCCAGCGAAATAACCGGCGGAGCTCGGAACGCAAAATAAGCGAATTCGAAAAACCTGAAAAGAGTGTCTCGATTGTATCCAATACTACCCGTTTAGCACCTATGCTATCAATAGCATTATTGAGCCGGATAAATAAACCCTCCAGGTCGTATTCGCCTGTTTCTTCAATTTCTTTGCGTTCGACATGTATATGGTCAAGAACAATTTTTTTGTCCGCAACCAATTTATCTAAATCATAGCCGAGTGAAACAACGTTTACGGTAAGGTCTTTTTCCGTCTCCTCGAATGCTAAAAAAACTCCGGGCTCGTTGTACAGAATTGCGCCATGAACGAGAAACTCCATTGCTAACAGGGTTTTTCCACAACCGGCGCTGCCGCAAACAAGCGTTGGCCTCCCTTTTGGTACTCCGCCCCCGGTTATTTCGTCCAAACCCTGAATACCTGTAAGAGACTTGGGAAGTGTTTGGGTTAGTGATGGGATTTTCTTTTTATCCATAAGAAGTGCCCTCCTGACTTATCTGATTTTTAAATAGATTTAGTTCAAATTAGCTCAGATTATTCCGAAAATAATTACAATCACTTGTACATGAAAAAAATGTACAAAAATTAATAGATTTATCTCAATAACGAACGGTTGTACAAATGGAGTGCCAGAAATATCCCTCAGGCCTGGAATGGGTAGCCAGGACAGTCAACTGCCTGAATTTGAATTGCAAGAGCCTGTATTTTTCCGGAGAAAATAAATTTTCAGGACGGATACTGGCCGGGTGATGGAATTTCTATCAAAATAATCACGTATGTAAGCGAAAACGCGCATTGGAATTTTGTGGCATTAGTTATCACCAGGTTGTCAATATATTATTTAATATCAAATGATTATTATTTTTGTTATGTACTAAGTTCAATTGTTCGGTAAATTTAAGATGCAATTCAAATTAAAAAATAAAATAAAGTATATTTATAAAACTTAAAAATGAAAACCTACAAACTTAAATGGCAGGTTTTGTTATTTGGATTATTGCTCAGCATAAATCCAATCTATTCCCAAAGTAAATTTGAAATGTCAGCGGGGCTTGGTATGCCTGAATTAATTAATGCAGGAATAAAGGAAATATTAGTTTTTTTGTCAGATTTTAAACTTATGAAATTTATTTTCCCCTTTATGTTAAAGCAATTAGGGTACTGAAATTCAGAATTTGCATATTGCTAATTCTCCGGATCAGCTGCAGCAAACATGATGGTGCAACAGCCACAGGAGATCCTTTTGAGATTATTCCCATTATACCCCTGACAGACAAAATCCCATATCAGGATAATGTTTCCCCAAATATAACGAAGAACCAGCATCACCGGAATATCCAGGTTAATCGATTAGGCTTCGTATATTGTTCCCAAATATTAATTTTTCATTTTTTTTACAATTTTATCTGCTGCTAATTTACCAGTAAGTATTGACATTGGAACACCTGCAGGACTGTATGCCCATTGTCCTGCCTGATAAACTGAAGGTATTGGTGTCAGAACTGAACGATCAGAGATTTGAATTTTATTTATAACCGTCATAGATTTTTGAAAGGACCAGCCTACAATAGCTCCTTCAGAACTGCCTACTCTATTTTCTATGCTTAAGGGTGTAAAAGAAAAATGAGTAATAATTTTATCTTTTAAAATCGGGTAAACAGAATCAGAGATTACACTTAAAATACGATTCTCAAGTTCCGAAGTGAACTCATTAAGCCAGCCTGATTTTTGAATTTCATTAAACAAATCGTATTCAGCAAGCAAACTTATAATCATTCCGGTTTTGCCCGGAGGAACCAATTCAGGATCTTTGAGCCCGGGAATAGAAATTTCGTAAGTGTTTAATCCGGTAAATTTATCCAGCCAGTTCAATATTTGTTCTTTTGTAACTTTTTCAAAATTTCCTAGCAGGTTATTCAATTCCTTCCTGTGTGTTTCGCCTAAACCTGTTTTTGAGGGAGTATAAAAGAAATGTCCGTTAGCAATTTTCCTGAAACTTTCTAAGGGCGCATCTACTTCCAGGAATAAAGAAAAAACAGAATCCCCACCACGATTTTGCAGCATACTGATTTTTGTTTCTTCAAATTTCGTTTTGATTTTAGTGGCTAAACCTTGTGCTTCCAATATTTTATAAAGTGTTTTTAAATCAGCAGCCCAAACAAGGTTATCATATTTATAACTTATGTCCTTTTGGTCTCTGACAAGACGTTTATCTGCCAAAACTTCAACGATTTTTGTTTCAGTTTTTATTTCTCCTCCATATTCTACTATTTTGTTTTTCATTGCTTCCGATAGTTTTCCAACCCCGCCTTTGGGATAGAAATAATCCAGATACAAGGAAAAATAACTCAATGCAAAAAAAGCAGGGGTATTTTTGAAGAAATGCTGTGAAATCATGTCCCGTAGTGAAGGATTCTTTACTATCGTTTTTAAATAATCCTCAACCGGCATGTTCATATGGTTTATCTTTCCAACAGTAAAAAGAAATTTTGGCAACCAGGGTAAAAGTTTTTTAAACAGGAAGTTTCTGTCATGCTTTAAATCTTTAAACACAGGATTTTCTATGCCATAGAGCACTTCCATGTGTCTCATTATTTTACGTATGATCTTTATAACACCACTAATCTCAATTTCACTTTCAGGGAATAATTTTATTAAAAGTTCCTTGTATTTTACTAAATCATTTATATCGTCAATATTCAAAATTTCATTTTCTACACCAACAGAAACCGGACTTTTTACAAATTCAAGCTGTATATTTAAATCCTTTAACATCGGGAAAATGATACCTGCATTCTCTAAAGCCCTTACTCCGGCTTCAAAATGAAAGCCGTCACGGGTAAATGAATTTACCAATCCTCCCAACTCCTTGTTTTTTTCAATAAGCAATACTTTTTGTCCTGAACGTGACAGATAGGCTGCCGAAGTCAATCCCGCAATGCCTCCTCCAACAACTATTGTATGGTATGTATTTTCAGACATAATATTCTCTTCCGCAAATTTCAATTAACTAATTCCGCAATATCATTTACTGTTTTGAACTATGCAATCCACTTAATTCCAGACTTTTTTCCCAAAGTGCGTACGCCACTTCTTTGTCCAAAGCGGGGGGCGCGGGTATCTCTTCGGTGGTTAAATTAAAGAATTTTCCACTGACGCCTTCTATCTCTTTTGAAACTCCAAGGTAGTACAATGCTTCAGCAGATATTTCAGGAGATTTTAATGTTTTATCTATAAAATTCCTTTTGAACCAACGGTAAACCGGTCCGTTTTCCTGACCTGTATCAGTCTTTACTGCTCCCGGATGCATTGAATTTATCGTTACTCCTGTGTTTTGGAAATGTTCATTAAAAATAATCATAGATAAAAGCTGGGCAAGTTTGGCAGAACCATAACTTTTTAAGCCTGAATACCTACGTTTTTCCCAATTCAAATCATCCATCCTCAATCCCCAGGCGGCAAAGCGATGACCCTCGGAATTAACCATAATAATTCTGGCCTTCCCCTGAGATTTCAGTTTATCCATTAAAACAGAATTTAAAATGAAGGAAGAAAGATATTGAATCACAAAAACCTTTTCAATTCCATCGGAAGTTAATTCTCTTTTTGTAAGGTATATACCAGCATTATGTATCAGTACATCAATAGGTGTATTAAGCTTTAATAGTTCTTCGGCAACCCGATAAATCTCTTTCAATTTGCTCAAATCTGCAATTTTATAATCGCATTTAACTCCAAACCCGGACTCGATTTCCCGGCATAAAGCTTCTGATTTTTGTATATTCCGATTTACACACAGTAAGTTTGCTCCGTGAGCAGCATATTTTTTGGCTGTATGGTAGCCTATCCCGGATGTAGCTCCGGTTATAACTACAAGATTATTGTTAAAGTTTTCATTGCAAATTTTGGGATCCAAACGATTATTTCTAATCATTGCAATAATATTAGACCATTGATATTCTTTGAAGTACTTAATGAATTTTTTATTTTTCTCCATAATAACTCGTTACCCAAACCCTAATTACACAAATTTCCTGCATGCTTTTCAAAACCTTGGAATATTTTTACACTCCCCATCCGCTGAAGTGCCAAGGCCGTCTGATCGATTGTCGCTGGCCTATTTAGTCATTTATTCTTTTCTCATTTTGTTCAAGGTTTGAATCTCATTTCGCAGTTCGTCAATTTTAGCCATTATATGCATATAAAGCTCTTCAGATTTATTATCTTGGAATTTAATCTCCTGAAGCTCTTGCGATAATTCATTTTGGCTTTCTTGCATGCTATTCATTATTACCCCTATAAATAAGTTCATAATTATCATAGCTCCAATTAAAATAAAACTTGCAAAATACAAGAAAGGCCAAATAGATATTATTTGCACATTCCCATTTGAAAAGGGACCATAAATATGAGTATTCATTATATCAGTCCACCCTTCAAGTGTTAAAACTTTAAACAATGTGACCAAAGTATGGTGCAAATCACCAAAGTGCATGGGATCAGAGGCTCCAAAAACAAAAACACCTACAATTGCATAAACATAAAATAGTAATGCGATAAGCAGAATGATATAACCCATAGAAGGAATACTTTTTAATAATGCTCCAATAAGAAGTCGAAGCTTTGGGAAAAAGGTTATCATCCTCAATATTCTTAAAATCCTTAATAATCGAAGTACTGCAAAAAAATGTGTGTCACCAGACGGAATGAGGCAAACGGCAACCACCACAAAATCAAATACATTCCAGGGGTCAACAAAAAAATCCCATGGCCTTTTTCCATGGGAAACAATTCTCAATACAATTTCAAGGACAAAACAGGAAATAATTACCTTATCAAGAAATGCCAGTAAAAATCTCTGTTTTGAAGCAACTTCGGGATAGGTTTCAATGCCGATAAGAATAGCAGTAAACAAAATGAGGAAAAATATGAAAACATTGAACCTATTATTCTTAGTGATTTTTTGAGCTATTTCGACAATATTGTTCATGGCTTTTTTACTTTTGAAAACATAATTCTTAACATGGGGAAAGAAGCAATAGCAATGAAAAGTAAAAGAATGTATAGTGAAAATTTAATTACTTCGGGGTATGCTTTCCCGATGAAATATCCGAGAGGAACAAGGGTTCCAACCCAGGTAACTGCCCCTATAATATTAAATAGCAAAAACTTACGAAATGGGAATGCAGATGCCCCGGCAATCATAGGTACCAATGTACGAATAATGGGCATAAAACGCCCAAGAATAAATGCCCATGCTCCAAAACGTGTGTAAAAACTGTTACCCCGATCAAGATATTCCTTTTTAAAGAATCGTGATTTATTATCGCTAAAAAACTTCCCGCCTAACCACTTACCTTTATAATATCCTGTAAGGTCACCAAAGAATGATGCAGTAATAAGCAATGCCACCAGCCAAAACAGGGGAATATCCAAATAATGAGTGCCACAAAAAATACCGGAAGCGAAAAGCATATAATCACCTCCGGGTAATACAAATCCAAGGAAGAAGCCGGTTTCAATATATATTATCGCCAAAATCAGGAATAAACCGCCGAACTCAATGATATGGTGAGTATCAAATATATAATTCCAAAAATTACTTTCTAGGAGTATCATACAATAACCTATTTTGTTTTCTGTATTTTTAAAGATACGACAATGCTCGCAGTAATAATAAAGAATATAAAGATTAACGACCATTCAATTGGAATTTTATAAAAGTCGATAAGAAGCATTTTTATACCAACAAAAATAAATACTATGGCAAGACCATAACTCAACAACCAAAAGCGATGTACTATGCCTGCCAAAGCAAAATAGAGAGAGCGCAATCCTAAAATTGCAAACACATTGGAAGTATAAACAATAAACTGATCCTGTGTTATTGCTAAAATGGCAGGTATGCTATCTACTGCAAAAATAAGGTCAGTAGTTTCTATGAGTATCAAAACCAAAAATAAAGGCGTGGAAAATCGCCTTCCATTAAGTTTTACAAAAAAATTATCATCGTGCAAAACAGGTGTTACAGGCATAAACTTTTTAAAGAATCCTATTATCGGATTTTTATCGGGTTCAATCTTTGCATTGTTGTGATAAAACATTTTGTAGCCTGTGTAAATCAATAATGAACCAAAAAGATAGATGGTAAAATGGAATTTTTCAATGAGTGCAACCCCGGCAAATATGAAAATCACACGCATAATTAATGCCCCTAAGATACCCCAGAACAAGACTTTGTGCTGATATTTTGAGGGAATCCGGAAATAAGTGAAAATCATTATAAATACAAAGATGTTATCAATGCTTAGTGCCTTTTCTATTAAATATCCGGTAAAAAACTCGAGAGCTGACTGCTGACCTTTCCAATAAAAGATAATTGTATTAAATATCAGCGCAATGAATATCCAGACAAAAGTCCATGATAATGCTTCTTTTAAAGATACTTCAAGAGACTTCCTATGAAAAACACCCAAATCAAGTGCCAACATAAACAATACAAAAGCATTGAAAAGTATCCAAAATATAATTGGAGTGTCCATGATTCCTTTTTAAGTAAATAACCTTTCCTATTAATGTATTGTTCGTTTCAAATTCATTATTATTTAATCCCACCAATTAATGGCTACAAACAAAATTATATTTGGATCAAAATTTATAAGGCTCCAGATGTGCCAGAAAATCAGCTTCGGTTGAGAATATAATAACTTGCATTAAGCACGGTTGCAAAAGTCACCCATAACAAATAGGGTAAATTCATGTATGCTGCCAGTGGTTTGATTTTGTAGCTTAAAACAAGCATATAAACTATACTAATCCACAACAAAATAATTTCAACCAATGCAATGCCTATCCAATTGAAATAGAAAAAAATAAAGCTCCAGCCAAAATTCAAGAGCAATTGAAGCAGAAAGACCCAAATTGCCAGGTTTCGCTCTTTGCTTATATCCTGTTGCCAGATAAGGAATAAGGAAATACCCATAAGCAGGTACAGAGTTGTCCAAACAGGTCCAAATATCCAGTTGGGAGGATTAAATGATGGCCTGTTTAAGGTTGCATACCAATCAGGTATTGATTGAGAGGTGAACATCCCTGCAATAGTTCCCAGAGCTAGAGGCAAAATGATTGATGCAATTAGTTTTAAAATTTGCGATGTATTCACAAATATTTTATTAAAATTTGATTCTTTCCTGTTCTAAAAGGTATATGACTTCATCAATACTCTATGATAGTCTGAAAATAAATATTGGCACAAATCCCAACTTGTTTTTTCAGATATCTATTAAAGCCTGCGTTTTGATCAATACTATAAATAAAAACCTAATGCAAATATATAATCCTGGTTACGCAACGGGACGGGATCTGCTCCTGAAGCGTTAGGCATTGCTAATGTGTTCCACCC